>Ga0208904_1002466_pt1 | contig 11641 bp, 23 predicted proteins | sample AntAceMetag02UKB_FD_184774 | JGI IMG/M metagenome (GOLD analysis project Ga0208904, IMG submission 184774) | Saline lake microbial communities from Ace Lake, Antarctica - Antarctic Ace Lake Metagenome 02UKB (SPAdes) (version 2) | ecosystem: Environmental > Aquatic > Non-marine Saline and... | reverse complement strand
TCATCAATCAGTACCGGGAGTGTAGAAACTTTTAACCTCTGCCTAATTCCAGCTTCGGTACTGGAACCTGTTTCTACAATTGCACCTGTATCCATTATCTTTTTGATAAAATCTATTGCAGAAGTTTTCCCGGAGCCAGCTTCACCTGTCAGCCAAATATGAGGACGCCAATCAAAAGCACCTCCAATGAGAGCCATAATAATCCAGCCTATAAATAAATATTTCTCCTGATTACTACTGATAGAAAATCTTTTAATAATATCAGCAATCTTATGTAGATCTACTGGCTCATAATTATCTTCTGAAAAACTGAGGTATCCTTTCTTCTCATATATGTTGTTAGTCTGAAAATCAAATAAATCTACTCTCTTCTCATTAACGAGCAACCCAGTACCAAAATGAAACAGATAACGACCATCATCTTCCCATGCCCCAAGCTGTCTGATCCTTCCAGTTTCATGATATTGCGTTGACATTGCAATTGATATTATATCCTCGATAGCAGTATCAGAATCATAGTTGCCTTTCATCCTATCTCCTGCAGGATATTTATTAACCCAATATTCCCGAGGTGCTAAAATCTTCATAAATCCTAATGTAATAGCTTCCTGCTTTACAGGTTTAACCAGACCCAATCTATATGACATAAAATAGAAGTTTTCATGATCATGGGATAATGCTTTAAAATATTGAGGATCTATTTCTTCATCTGAGTAAAGATTCTGTATTATAAACTTTTCTATCTTATCACTATTCCATCCATCTTGTACTGCATCGGCTGCATCCCATCCTTTTTCATATTCATCTGGGATTTTCACAACAGAGACTTTATCAAATCTTTCCTTGATGAAACCAATTACTTTCTTTCCTGCCTCATCATTATCAGGCCAGAAGAATACATGATTGATTTTCAGTTTCTTGAATATTTCATAACTACCTGGATTCATCATATAACTGGAAGAGCCATTGCAAATAACAACCCATTTCTTTTTATCCAGAATAGTCTCAAGAAAATGAGCTGCTTTTTCTCCCTCTACTATGAGAATATTTCGAGAGCCTAAATTCGCAATCTCATGCTGATTGGAAAAAGGATACGGTTTGCCTGCAAAGGCTTGTTTATGCCAGGAAAATTCTTTCCAACTATCTTCATCTTTTACACAATCAAAATATCCTACTGATAATAATTTTCGCGAATGCCCTTTATTATCACTGTATGCTTTTTTTAATCTGCATGAGATATATAATAGTCTATCCTGTATATCTCTATATTCATAAACCCAATCAAGATTATTTCGTAAGCGTTTATCATTTTCACAGTAATCATCAAAATCTCCAAAGTATGCACCTTCCGGGATTGGAATTATAGCTTGGTAATTAACCTGCTTTTTACTGAAAATCTTATCATATAAAACAAGATCTTCTGATTTGATTATTTTCTTTGCAGCTTCCATATTAGAGATGCCATTAACTTTTGCATAGAATGAAGTAATATCACCTTTATAATCTTCATCAGCAAAATCGTTAACTGCTCCTATCATATCACCTGATATACATATACCAAATGAGCCGGAAGTACTCTCACCTCTATCAAAATTCTTTAAGGTATACCAGCCACGACTATCTGTATTTCCTCCTGGAAAGTAGGATTCGATATTTTTACAGATTAGCTGATTTGAATTACTAAATATTTCTTTATAATCCATCCAGTCCTACTTTTTATTATTAACTACTTTCTTATACAAAACTCCCTTCAGGATCATTTCAATCATATTGGATCTGGTCCGACCTTCCTCTTCCGCTCGTTTATCAAGCAATATAACTAATTCTTCATCAATCGTAATACTAGTTGCAATCTTCATAATTACCTCTTACTACTATAATATAGTATAATCTAATATATGTAAACATAAATCTTTTTGTAAAGTAGCTTTTTTACTTTACAGTCACTTTACAGTCACTTTACACTTTTACTTTACAAAATAAGTGTATAGTACATAGGGACTTACTTATATATATATCTATTTGTAAATAGATTAATAGAAATATATATAAGGATAACAGTTTATTTATGCATCCCTGTATGGATTTATATGGCTTACCGTATTCCCGTATGTTTATATATATATGTTTTTTCGGCAAATTCACTTTACATTTTGATAACTCTATACACTGTATAGAATTATTTTGTAAAGTAGACTGTAAATTCAATGTAAAGTATATATTGCACTTTACAAAATACTAACTCTATACCCCACAACAAATTAACTATATATTCCCCGTTTTTTCGGTACTCTGCATGGGAATATATATACATATGTCTACTAGTTTTTAAAAAAAGTTACCAAATACCGTAAAATAATTAAAATAAAGGTATACAAACTTACTACAATGTAGTATTATATAGACATGATAAAGAAAGAAACAACAACAAAAAAATTAAACAAGCTAATGGCCTGGAATAGAAAAGACTCGGATTATGTAAAAACAATCAAAGACATCGAATACAAGATTGTTAAGAATCCTATAACAAACGAATGGCATTTATATGTAGACGGTGAATGGAGTACTGAGCTGGCAACCGTAAAAGAAGGAAAGCTACTCAGTATCTGTAAAGCATATAATATAAGCAAAGGAGCTTAGAATGAAATTAACAGAAAAGATCAGAAACGATGCGGAAGTTACAAAGTATATGAATATGAATGAAGCAAAACTTTGCAGAGGAATTAAGGGTTATATAATTCCGGCACATCTGCAGGAGCATGGCTTTTATTCATACCGAGCAATTCACGAAGACGGAACAGAAACCAAAACTTTGATTATACTGAAGGAAGGTGACTAAAATGAAAAACTTTGAAGTTGGCAAAACATACAACATGAGATCAATTTGTGATGATGAGTGTATCTGGTATTGTGAGATTCTCAGTCGGACTGCGAAATTTGTTACTATGAAAGTTTTCGGATATAGAGATCCCATCCGGGCGATTGTTGGAGAATTAAATCTTGGTGAGATCTGTTCACCTTTGGGGCACTACAGCATGTCTCCATTATTGAGAGCTGAAAATGAAGTCGAGGTAACAGCATGAAAACATCAGACTATTTGAGATTGAAGAATTCAAGGAGAGGGAAGTGAAAGTATTGGTTGCTTGTGAAGAGTCTCAGGCTGTTACTATTGCATTTAGAAAGTTAGGTCATGAGGCTTTTAGTTGTGATATCCTGGATTGTTCTGGGGGTCATCCTGAATGGCATATCAAAGATGATGTGCTAAATCATCTGGATGAAGATTGGAATATGATGATAGCTCACCCTACTTGTACAAGATTAGCAAACTCTGGAGTCAGATGGTTGCATACTCCTCCGAGGGGGAAAACTTTGGATGATATGTGGCATGAATTATATGAGGGTGTGAAATTTTATATTGCTTTAAGAGATGCACCTATTGAGAAAAAAGCTATTGAAAATTCAATCATGCATAAATATGCAAGGGCAATGATAGGTAAAATTAACAGACAGATTGTGCAACCTTGGTGGTTTGGGGATAGAGCATTCAAGGCTACTGGATTAGAATTATTTAACCTTCAGGAACTTATACCTACCAATAAACTGATTCCACCCAAGAAAGGAACAGAGGAATATAAAGAATGGTCTTTTATTCATAGAATGTCACCCGGACCAGACAGAACAAAATTAAGATCAAAGACTTTCCCCGGCATAGCTGCTGCAATGGCTGAACAGTGGGGTGCTTTATGAAATCTGGTGACAAAGTCAAAACCCCACTGGGACCAGGAATAATTGTCAAGCAGGGTAGTGAACGATTTCTTGTCAAGGTAGATCCGCTTATTGATTCCACTTATTTCCGGGCTCTCCAGGAAGAACAGGGAGGGCTGTATTTTCTCCAGGAAGATATGAAGTCAGAGAAGAAGGTAAAAAGGCAAATCGAATTAAGTTTTTAAAGTTGTAGACATAATATCTACAATGTAGTAAGATGATATATGGAGGATTAAATGGAGTATACAAAATCAAAGGATCATTTCTTAAATCAGACAGCATGTGATTATGATTTGGATATTGGCATTGTAGAGAATATCTACAGGAAGGCTGATGATGTAGAAAATTTCTATAAGCTACTTGAGGAAGAGATTAAGACTTCAGGGGCGATAAGATGTTAGAGGGATTAAAAGAAATTGCATATCAGGCTTATGCCAATACATCATTCGATCCTGAAAGACGCAGGGATCAGATATTAAAAGAACTGGAAGAAGAGCTGCAGGAGGATCTTGATTCCCTGGGAGATAAGGCCGGGAATTATGAAGAGAAATATATTGCTCATGCTCGGGATTGGTTAGGCAAAAAATCAAGGTGCATCAGTGTAATGATTACGGGTCCGGCAAACTTCCCTGTCAGGAGAAACCAGAAAGCTAATGCAGCAGAAGATAAATCATGGGTGGACTTTAGAAACTGGAGAGTCCGTTATTCAAAAGCTGTTAACATGATTCATAATGTATCTCCGGAAGATGATATGGATTTGGCAATTAAAAAGATTGACGGGTTAATGATCAACCAGGAAAAAATGAAGGGAGCTAATAAGATTCTTCGGAATAAGAATCTAACTGAAGGTGAAAAAGTAGATGCCCTGATAGAGATTGGCTTTAAAGATCCAAGGGCCAAGCAATTATTACTTCCCGATTGTATGGGAAGTATCGGCTTTGCTTCATATGCCCTAACAAATAACAATGCCAAAATTAAAGCTGCTAAACAAAAAGTACTTATCATGAAAAATAGAATAGCTGTAAAAGAAACTTTCCAGCCTATCCCTTTCACTGGTGGTGTTATCAATATAGAAAATGATCGGGTTACTATTACTCATGATGATAAGCCGGACAGGGAAGTCATTGATAAAATCAAACACAGAGGATTCCACTGGAGCAGGAACTATGCATGTTGGAGCCGGAAGCATACAGGGCAGGCATTGTATGATGCCAAAGAATTAATGGGGGTGGTATGAAAAAGAGAAACAAAGACAAGAGCCTTGCAGAAAGGATTCGGATTCTGGAAAGGTCAATCAAGCAGCATGGTGATTCTAATGGGAAGAAAGCAGAGAAGTTGGAGGAGTTGAAAAGTGAAAGCAATTAGAATCGATGCTGAGAACCGGAAGGTTGAAGAGATTGAAATCAATAATCTGATTGACATGCAGAAAGCTGTTGGTGGATTCATTCAAGTTGGTTATGGTTTTCCGGATACTCCTGATGTTATCTTCGTGGATGAAGAAGGGCTGCTGAAAGAGCCAAAAAACTTCTTTGCTCTCGATGGCCAGACAGAAATCCTTGCCGGTAATGGTCTAATATTAGGTACTGGGAAGTTAGGAGAATCCATCGATGCAGTAACTCCCCTGGAATATATAAAGAGTAAAGTCCTCTGGATGGATGATCTTGCGGTTGCCTGTTATATGGCTTTCATGCAGATCGCAGAATTTTAGGTTTACTATTTTAGTACAATGTAGTATATATATAGTAGAGGTTAGTTATGAAGAAAAAGAAAGGACTTGATGTTTCTAAAGAGAGATCCCAGAGAGGATTGACCAGGAAAGAGTTTGCAGATCTTCTTGGGGTAAGTGTTAATGCTGTGAGTTCCTGGGAGAACGGGACACGGAATCCCTCAAAGCAGGTTATTCTGCTTATTGAGGGTGGGGTGATGGACTGATGGATATCTATTTTGAAGCAGAAGAAGATATCAAGAAAGGTGATCGGGGTCGGTTGAATATAGACAGTGGAGAAATGCACTCATTAACTGAATATGAAAAGATGATTTTGGATAGTGGCCAACTCCCGATGGGCTTACAGCCAAAGGAACAGCCAAATATTATTGAGAGAGGAGATCATGCCTTGGATGATCTTTTAATTTAATGGAGGATGGAAATGGAAAAGTGTGAATGGGAAGATGGTACATTTTTGATGTGTATTGGATTTAAGCGTTCAAGGTTTCATTATGATAATCTGAGGAATTTTAAGTTCTGCCCTTTTTGCGGTGCTGATATCCGGAAGCCGGAGCCGAAACCAGAATATCATAATTGCAGATGTAAAATTATACCTGATTCAGATCATGATAAAGAAAGGCAACTCCATCTCGATTTAATAAAATTAGTTGAATATAATAAAGGGCTGGAATTCAGGGAAGCAGTCAGAGGTGCTTTGAAATTTTTGTTAAAAGATACGGAGGCAGAATGAAATTCCCAGTAAATAAAAGAGACACCCCAGGATCAAAAGCCTTGGCAATGGATAAGGCACTGGGTTCGATGCAGGAAGAGTTGCCCCATATTTTTAAAGCAGTCCAGGCATTGATTAGCTTTAATAAAGCGTGCAGCAATTTAAAGATGTCGTCTGAAGATATGAGACAGTGTGCTTTTCTGAAAGAAGGTTTGAAGTTGATCATTGAGAAAATGAACAACCATTATAAAGTCAATCCGGATGTTATTAAGATGTTTGATGCTCTGATTGAAAAAGAAAGTGGAGGATGATGTGAAAGAGTGGACAGAATTAACCAAAGATAATTTCCCGAAGGAAGTGCCAACAGTAAAGTATGAATGGCAATCGTATAAGCACGAGTGTGGTGGATGGACCCCATGCATGTGGGGTACTGTTACTATATTTATGAATTTATGGAAAGGTACTGTTACTAGAAAATTCCGTTATCGGGAAACAGAAAATAGAGTTCTGATTTATCCTGGGGATGCTTGGAAGACAAAGGGTTCAATTGAAAATAAAATACGACAGCTAAAAAATGAGATAACAGATTTAGAGAGTCTTATTAAACAGCCGACACATGAAACATTAGCAGAATGTTATATCAACGATGATATGGGGCCACTCGGTTTAAATCTTCCTCATGATTTGCTTAGAAATGCCGTTGCAGAAATACAAGGTAATTGTGAACGTGAGGTAAAACTTGCATTTATAGCAGGTAGAAAATCAGCAGACATCCCACAGGAGGTGTAAGATGATTGAACTCATCATTATCGGATTCGGGTTATGTTTACTGTTAGTAATCATATTTGTAGCATCCGGGACATTCAAGCCGATGCCGAGACAGGAGGATGAGGATGGCGAAAGCAATTAAAGAACAGGTAATTTATCGTCAGGTTGAACCTACAGTAAGCGAATTGATTCTGAAGTTTATGTTTGATATAGATAAGCATCTCAGCGAATATTCAATGTCCCTATCAAAAAATACATTTGAAATTCATGGTGCTTTTAAAGTGGAGGATAAAGATGGCGAAGAGATTTGAAGAACCTATACCGGTTGAATTAATTATGGAGTTTATATCAAAAGTGGATAAACTCCTTCCTGTTTATACAATATCTATAATAGAACATACATATGGAATTAAGAGAACATTCACAAAAGAATTAAAGCTAACAACCCCTCAGTAGAGGGATAATTTTAATAGGAGGAATCTATGAAAAGATTCATTTTAATCATAATGCTGATAATGGCATTTACACTCGCATGGGGATCTGGAACCCCTGAAGCACCGGAAGTTGAAAAAACATTCACAGGAACCCTAACACTAGGGGTCTGGGGAGGTGATAGACCTGCAGCTTTTGACAGAGCAGGTAATAAGATTGACAAAGATGATATGTCAAATGATTTGCTTTACTGGCGTGATGTTATACTCCCAGGCTTTCCTTACGATGTGGAGATTAGAAATTATGCAGCCGATAGTACCACAATTAAACTTGATGCTGATATTGCCGGAGGGGATGCTCCCGATGTGTATTGGGATTATCTCGGCAGAGTGAACAAATATGCAAACAGCAAATTCGCATTACCAATTAATCTTACATTTGAAGAGCTGGATGATTATATGAAATCTTCCTTGGCTCCAGTTATGAAAGACGGTGAATTGTATGCTCTCCCCGGGACATTCTGGTCTGCTGTAATGACCGTAAATAAGACCTTGGTTGAAAGTGTTGGTATGGGACATCTTCTCCCTGCTGTGGATAATATGGATCGATCATGGACAATAGAAGAATACCTATCAATAGTCGATGCAGTACAGGATAGATATGGAATGGGATATTATGGTTATGTTCTGTTTGCCTCCGGGACCGGTGGAGATTACTGGTCTTCATTCGGCTGGATGGCTTCATTTGGAGCGAAACTATACGATAATGGTAAAATTGTAGTCGGTAGTGATGCCGGTATGGATGCATTGAATTTTATGAAGTTCATGCATGAATCTGGAATAGCAATGCCCGGAGCTGCAGGACTAACTTATCAGGAGAACCTTGCTGCAATGTCTAAGAATAATGTTGTTGCTGCAGGGAATAGTTCCCAAAGAGCCAAAGATCCTATTGAGTTGGCAGATAAAAGCGGATTTATTGATGCAATTATTATGGAGTGGCCGAAAGCTCCCGGAGTAGACAAAGCTCCTATCGCAATCGGACCCGATGCAGGAATGCTTTTTAATACAGGTGATGATCCTTTGAGGCAAGAAGCTGCTATGGAATTGCTCAGATATATTAACAGTACTAAAGTTCAGAAACTTCTTTGTAAAGTGAATAGTCGATTTGCTTCCAGATTATCGGTAGGGGATATATATACTGATGATCCTACGTGGATAATAACAACAGCCATTATTCAGAAGAATGGAGTTTTTGATACCGGAGTAGGTCTTGAGAAGTATGCAGAAGTTCGGAACAGTTGGCCTCCTACTCTTCAGGCAATCTTTGCTGGGGAGATGAGTGTTGCTGGTGCAGTTGCCAGATTCGTAACGGAAGGAACTGCAATATTAGAAGCGGAATAATTATTAGCAGGGATTAGGTCTTTGCGGATAAGGTTTTTACTTCATATTATGGAGTACAGGGCTCCCGACCCTGCCCTGCTTTTTTGTATACATTGATGATACAATGTAGTATGTTATAATAATAAAGTAAACCCTTTAAAAGCCAACGTGCTTTCATGGGCGATAAGAACGGGCATGATGGCAGCCGGGAAAGACCGGCAATTTCAGGAGGATTAAATGAAATATCGAAAAAAAGGTTTCCAGGCAGAGCCAAAGAGTTCTTTTGAAAAGAGAAATGAAGAATTTATGAAAGGCATTAGTGAGCGTTTGGATAGTATTTATACATGGGATTGTCCTGAATGTTCTTTTAATAAATTTCTATTAAAATCAATGGTCAACAATTCAACCGGAGTAATAACATGTCCGAGTTGTGGATATAAAGAAACTATGATGCAGGTTAGGCAATAATGAAAAACAGTAATCAGTATTCCGCATGGCTTTACCTACTACCTGCATTATTATTCTTCACAGTCTTTTCTATCTATCCTATTCTCCGGTCAATCCAATTGAGTTTTTATAATGCAACCGCACTGACTCAGGAGTTCATCGGCCTGGGGAATTTTATTAAGATATTCAATACAGAGAGAATCCTGAAAGCATTCATAAACACTTTTAAATTCACAGCTTTCATAGTCCCCTTTGTTACAATAGTCCCTTTCATTATTGCCGTTATCGGGTACAGGATGAACAATACCCTGCAGACAGTCGTAAGGTTTGGGTACTATATCCCGGTGCTCTCAGCTGGTCCTATAGTGACAATGATCTGGCTTTGGATACTGCATCCTACAGGGATCTTGAATCAATTCCTGGGTAAGCAGATCTCGTGGTTTGGATCTAACCCGGAGGCTTTCTTTGCGATCAGTCTGATTGTTGTTTCTGTGGATATGGGTATGACTATAATTATCTACATGGCTTCAATGAGTACTATCGATCAGGAATTATACGATGCTGCTAAACTTGACGGATGCACCCAGGTGCAGGAGGATTGGTACATTACCAGACCGCTTATTGCTCCGACAGTAGGGTTTATTTTCTTTATAAAAATAGTAGGGATATCACAGATTTGGATGTATCCATTTTTGATAACCGGTGGTGGCCCTAACTATGGAACGAATACAGCGATCCTGGAGATCTACCTGCAGGCTTTCAATTATGGCAAGTATGGTTTTGCTTCAGCGATTGGTGTGATGTTTGCTATTGTAATCGGTACAGTAGGATATTTTCAGAGACGATTTTTTAAGGGGGAGTGATGCCGAATACTGAGAAGGAGATAGAAGCAGAAATTAAATATTTACAGCAACAAAAAGTGTTTTTGGAAATGATAGAGCAGTTTGGGATTGTAAAAGGAGAAGGATTGAGAGGACAGTATAAAGTTGGTGATATAGTAAGTTTGAATCTTTCTGTAATCCATACAGATTTAGTGAATGATTATATTATGGAATTGATTAAATTAGATTTAGAAGAATAACGGGGGAGTGATGTCAAACAATAGGCCAGTAGAAACCCGAGCTTGCATCGGGAAGACAAAACATAAGACTGCAACAATGGCATGGCAGGAGAAAAAGAATATAAACTGTGGTGGCAAGATCGATGTTTATAAATGCCCGTTCTGTCACTTCTGGCATATCGGACATACCAATCATGGGGGAGGGAGAAAGTGACTAATGAAGAGAATACACAATTGATTCAAAACATAATAAAAGCGTTAGCAGAAACAACTGCAACACAGGGAAAGCTGGCAGAAGCACTCGGCAGAGCTTCAGCTTTGATAATCGAATTAACTGACAAAGTAATCCAGTTAGAAAAAAGGATGGGGATATTAAATTGAAATACCTCGGCTTTACAATAGTAATCTTATTTGCAGTTATCCTCCTAATCCCTTTAGCCTGGATGATCTCAGGATCTTTCCAGCCGGGAATAGGTTTAATGAAAATCCCTCCATCCATCATTACTGATGATATGACTTTTGAGAATTATAAAAACCTTTTCACGTATCCGGTCTTACTCTGGTTAAGAAATAGCCTTACTGTTTCAATCCTCTCGGTGTGTATTACTATCCCGATTAACATAATGGCTGGGTATGCCTTTGCCAAGAAAAGATTCTACGGCAAAGAGATCCTTTTTAATATCTTCCTTTTCACAATGGTAATCCCTGGGCAGATTACACTGATCCCGTCTTTCCTGTTAATTAGATCCCTGGGACTATATAATACATTGACAGCAATGTGGCTCCCATCCGGGGTATCAGCTTTTATGCTTTACTTCTTCAGACAGTACCTTGCTAAGATCCCGAATGACTTTCTGGATATTGCCACCATGGAAGGCTGTGGAGAGATCGGGAAATTCACGAAGATAATTATTCCGCTTTCTTCCCCTGCAATTGTGACGATGATATTAATACAATTCATTGGTACCTGGGGAAATTTTCTCTGGCAGCTCATTGTAGTGAGTCGAGATAAGTTGCATACTCTCCCTGTAGGGACAGCGGTTATGCTATTACATAAAGCTATCCGGGAGCCACAGAAGCCGGATTACGGATTGGCATTTGCAGCAGCGACCTTTGCTTTCGCCCCGGTATTTATTATATTCATATCATTCCAGAGGTATTACTTACGTGGATTGTTCAGCGGTGGCCTCAAAGAGTAGCAGAAGTTTAACAGATAGTGTATGCTATCTAAAAATATTCACAGGAGGTCTTATGAAAAGACTAATAATTCTCATTTTGGCAATGGCATTGATGGCCGGAGCGTTCTCATTTGCTGGGGAGTTCTCAGGAGAGACCAGGGCGGATGTCGAACACGA
>Ga0208904_1002465_pt1 | contig 11641 bp, 22 predicted proteins | sample AntAceMetag02UKB_FD_184774 | JGI IMG/M metagenome (GOLD analysis project Ga0208904, IMG submission 184774) | Saline lake microbial communities from Ace Lake, Antarctica - Antarctic Ace Lake Metagenome 02UKB (SPAdes) (version 2) | ecosystem: Environmental > Aquatic > Non-marine Saline and... | reverse complement strand
TTAAGGCTTGGTTGGGTTAAGAAACTTAAGAGAAGTACAGCCTAATTGTTCTTATTAAACTAAGATTTTCTAGGTCGTATAAGTCCTAGTATTGGTTTGTTGCCGTATTTCTTATGGAACAGTTTCTCTGCTTCTTCCTCTGTGTAAGCGTCAATAGGGATATCCCGTTCTACGGTAAAGTACCAAGTGTATAGTTGTTTTTCTTCCACGTTCATTCCTCCCTTGAATTATCATTAAGCATATAGACAGAGTTTACCCCCGCGTCTATGATTTGTTTAAATAAACCATATTCTCGCTTTGATATCAATCCAGCTAGTCTGAGGTTTAACATATGCATCATCATAGTATTCCTGACTCCTGCTGAATTACTCATGTCTCCACCTCTGATTGTTTAGAAGAAACTAATAACTTTTTTCCTTTACGGTTTCCCTTTACGTGAATTATAGCCATTACCACGTCATGAGCTTCATCAACACCCATATTGGTAACGTCGGCTAGTAGTCCAGCGATTAGCCATAGCGTGTTCTCTCTTTTGGTGACGGTCATTTTACTTCCGTCATCTAATTCAATAACTTGTATTTCGTCTTTCATTTTATTCATCTCTATCATGGAACGCAGTCTTGCATCCATTCCTTAACCTTTAGTCTTTCTCTATATGCTTTTGCTTTTACGGCAAATTCATCTAAATCTATTGATGCAACATGGATTATTGGTAGTGGTGGGTTTTTAGAGGCTAGAAACGCTAATTGTTTTATATAACACGATGTTCCAGCCGTTCCCCAACTAAACCATTTACATGGTTGTTTATTATATCCAACACCATCAACCCATGCTGGGCATTTGGTCAACTCACATTCATCTTTCCATTTTCCAGTAGGACTCATTTCATTCATCTCTCATAGTATGGTATAAACTAATTTACTATCTCCGCCATGAATCTTAAGCTAGTTTCTTCTCCGTCAGAAAATTTCATAACCCAATAATTATCAGTTTCGACATAATAGAGATCGGTTATAGTCTTTCCTATTGTGTGTTCTATAATAATTTCTCGCACCTGTTTACTATATTTCATTACTCTTTCTCCATCTTTGTTGTGGGTGAACTATCATAATATCTAAGATAACAGAACGCACAGAAGTTCGCTATGTCTAGAAGATGGCTTGGATTGTACTCTATATATTCATGCGTCATACAGGACATCGACTTCAATAGCAACCTCTCTAAATGCACCCTGTCACAGGTCTTCCAAGAGTCTCCGTTCTCAGGGTAGTGTCTGATTAACTCATTAATCATCTCATTGAAGAATGGTTGAAACTCCCACTCTAGCTTATCTGTGAGAGGGTCTATATTAGTTGGGTATGTATTATTATTCTCCACCAAAGACAATCTCTCCATGTTTTTTATGTTGATTAACCCACTTAAATAAGTTCTCTATATTCACTTCACCCCAGAACAGAGGAAACATTGGGTCTAACTTATCATTGGTTTTTTCCCACGCCTCATCATATTCGTCGTATGTGTCAAATAATTCTTCATCTAACATACATAGTTCGTCCCAACACGATTCGCATTGTAGGTGATATACTATACCCATTAGTCGAACACCTTCTTAACGGTGACTACTATTGTACCTCGACAGAGAACAACATCAATAAGAACCTCGTAATCTGTTTCGTTGTCAACTCTCCATCCTTTGAACTTCTTTTCTCCCTCTGGGAACTCATATTTGTTTTTGTTTGAACTGTGATGCATTTATTCGTCCTCCAACGCTTTAAGTATATTATGATCTCGCTCAATAATGTTATCTCTTACTTTACGAGCGTGTTCATCTTTATCTATATTTGTTTCGGATAAACTATCATTAATAAATATAGATGACATACCAGAGTTTCTAGGAGCTATTCTTAGAGGTATTTCGATATAAACCAAGTCCCCCATAGATATATTCTCACCAGCAATCATTTTGCCATCCTGCATAAAGACTTTTTTAGGTTGTCGCCGAGATTTATTATATGCGTCCCACCGTTTCTCGAACTCTTCAGAAGTCATTATGATAGTTGGTTTATTGAAATCCACTACGGTTCCTCCTCTATCTTACTTTGCTCAGAACTATCAAATTTATCAATCAGGTTAAAAAGACACTCATGGATGAAGTTAGACCCGTCGCTTCTTAGTTCTCCCTCTATTGTCAACAACAAATGTTTTTGACCAACAAACTGAGCTTGGGTTATTTTTCCGGTCTTGGTTCCATCTATCTTCACTGACATTTAACTCTCCTCCGTTATCTTAGTTTGATTAGAACTATTATTAGTTGTCAAACCAAAAGACCACCCTTACTTTTTCTTCTCCATATGTGCTTGATAGGAACCTCATCTCATTCAACATGGACTTGAAGTGTATGTGAATATTATCTATAAGCATAGAACCACCCACATCCTGTAACCAATCATATTCCTTGAGTTCCTTATACGTCAACCAACTATGTGTATGTCCGTCACTACCCATCTCCTTTGATTCTACACTTGACATCATACCGACATCAGTTGGAAGTCCCTTTGCTTTTGATATTGGGTTTATTTCTATATAGTTTCTCACACCAGCTATAACTGCGTAGAATCTGTAGTTTCTTGTGTATGGTATCTCATGAACTGAGAACCATGATTTGCTATCTGGGTATTCCAGAACCTCTATAAATCCGTGTATATTACATCCCATTTTACTCGTCTCCATCTGTCTTTGTTTTGATTGAACTATTATAATCTCTGAGTTTATACCATAAAGCAACAAGTTTGTTTGCCTCTTCCTTATCTGGAAGTCTCTTATAATGCTGTGATATTTTCTTATTTTGTATCGAGGTATTATTATTCGTCATTTCTATTCCTCCCATCCGAGAAAGCAATCAAACTTATCTATGCCAAGTTTCTCTGCTTCACTCATAAGTTTGAAGTATTGCTCAGTTGAATCCATCTTGGAGTTGTTAAGAATTATCCTCATAACACATTTGGTTCTATCAACAATATCAGTCATTTTTGTTCACCATTTTTTATAAAATCTGATAAACTGTCATTAATAAGGTTCCAAAGACATCTTACGCAGACACGCCCTAGAACTTCCTGATTATCCCACTCTCCAACATAGAACGTTAATACGCCTTCCTTTGAATGGCAGAACTTGCACGGTTCTTGGTTTTCCTGTGGGTCGTGTATTTCAAATTTAAGATAATCTTCACTCAATATAATCCCCTAACATTATTCAACTCATTTTTCACTTTAATCTGTTGATAGAGATGTCCAGCAACATGTTCCTCAGCACAGTGGTTAAGTCTATCCTGTATGATTTGGTCAAAAGCAATCAACCAATCCTCATATTGTTCTAGCTTAAACTGTGTATATAGTTCAGTATCTAATCCGTCAATCATTTTTTCTTACTTCCTTTACAACTATCATAACTAAGTCACCCACATCAAGTATTTAACGGTTTCCCTTAGTTAAAGCCTCATCTTATGGATTACCAATGTGCCGTTATGTGCAATAGTTTTCCATCCTTCTCTAGCCCTGATTTTATACATTCCGCCTTTGAGAAATGTTTGACCTAAGATGTAATCACATCCAAAGTGACGCGCTAATGCACTGCTCGTATAAGCGAACAAGGTACCAACCCCCATTCCTCTAAACTTATCCAATGAACATATAGTGAAGTTACTGCACACACTATCAGGTTCTACTTGGTACCGTGTGAAATAGTTTCCCATTTTAAAGTAGGCATCACAGAACCCAACCACCTCGCCGTCAACCTCCACTGTCAACGGCATGATTCCCGGCACTTCGCCTCGGTAGAGTGGACGGCGACATCTTTGATTTATGCTGTAAAGCCATGGTTCTCCGTCTCTGCGCTTATACCTGCCAATGGTGTCAGGGCTGAGTTTGTTCCATGCTTTACGTTGTTTTCCTGAGTCCTTCTTACGTGGTTGACGCAAAATGAATGTTCGTCCATCGCTTAGCTTTGAGTAGAATATGTTAAGTTTAGGATCGCTACACCCTGATTCAAGGATGCTACATCCGTGCATCGTTTTCATTGTTTTTCCTCACGTATCATTTGATATACTTGCTCTAATATCCAACAAGAACATCCACCATATCCCTCTCTGAAGAAAACACAGGTGGTTCTTTCCTCTGTGGGATAATCCTTCTTGAATGCTGGACACGCCTCAAAGAGGCAACTGTCATAATTTTTTCCATTAGGAGTCATGATAGTTCTATCACAAGTAAGATATATTATGGAATTAAAAACGTTATGCTTGTTTAACTTTATAAACAGTAAACCCTAAATAATGTTAGATAGTCGTGAGACTTTAAACCTTTCCCCAAGTTAGCGGGGGACTATAAATAGACTATTCACGCAAGTACTCAAGGCGTGACGAATTTTTAGAGAGTAAACAAACAGAGGACATAAAAACATGTCTGAAAAAGAAATTAAAAAAACAGAAAAAAGCGCGGCAGATACAATCGTAGAAGATAGTGTTGCTGTACTCCAGTCTAGGAACATCATAAAAGATAAACTCATAGCAGACCTTACAGAGAAACTGAAGCGTTCTGATGATGAGCTTATTCAGCTAAAAGAGTTAGCATATGAGCAGCTTAAAGCAGACCTAGTCGCTGATATTGAGCCAAGGTACACTGTGCCAAAGGAATTACTGGTGCTAAAAACTATAGATGAATTGAAGCATATTCAAGTCGTCCTAGATAAATCACCCGTACAGGTATACAAGTCTGGAACTCCAATCGTGGAGAAAAAGACTAAACCAAGGCAGATGTTAGCCGATAAATTTGCGGCAAAGCAGGCAGTTCGTATGGGAGGTAACTAATAATGACACAATACCCAATTAAAGCAACCAAAGGCATCCTAGTAGACGGTAAAGCAGGAATCAGGTTCTATGAGTTTGAGCAGGGCGCAGAGCTAACAACTGCAACCATAATGCCCGGAGACCTAGTTGAGTTCACTAACCCACCGGGAGATTGTACTGTTAAAGCAGGACAGGCGGATAGCGCAATCGTCCTAGGCGTAGCAAACATTCACCCAGTAGGGGCAGTAGCAACACCTAGAGGCGGAGACAGACTCACAGCTTACGAGGAAGGAGACAGCGTTGAAATCATGAGTGGGCCAATCGTAGTTATGCTACGTATTGCCGCAAGTCAGGATATTCAATGTGGTGAGATGGTGCAGCCAGCAGCTAGCGGAGAAGTAGCAGCATATGTATGTGGAACAGATAATGATTGCCAGAGAATCGCACAAGCACTTGAAACAAATACAGCGGACACCACTGCGTTCCAGTGGGGCGTATTCGCGTTGAGGATGGGTTAAGAAAATGAGATTAAATCCATTCACATCAGACGCGGGACTACTCACAGAGGAAGAGTTAACCTACATCGAGAACAAAGTAGTTGAAAGCGTATACTACCAAGCCGTAGCAAGAGACCTTTTCCCAATCGTAAATATTGGTCAGAACGGAGGCGTACAGGTTTATCGTTACTATGACGAAGCACTAGGCGCTGAAGCACAGATCAGTATGACGGGTAAAGCAGCTACCACAGATCACCCAGAGAAAGCACCTCATGAAGTAAACGTGCCGGTAATTAGCCGAACAGGTTTCATTAATTGGAGGGACTATGAGTCAAGTAAACGACAAGGCATGAGCCTCGTAGATGACGTAATTCGTGGGGCAACCCGTAGAATCACTGAAGCCGAGGACAGAATGCTAATCAGTGGAGAATACACTGGTTGGGCAGCCGAAGGCGTAGAAGGACTCTTTGGAGCGACAGGTAGAACTAACAACGCATCAGCAGGCGCATGGCCAGCTAACGCGGTTGCGGATATTAACACAGCTAGGGCAGCTTTAGCGGTTAGTGGGTTCACTAACGTTAAGCCTACTGTGATTGGTACACCAGCGGTTCTTCAGACCTTGGACGCATTTATGGCGAACACTACGAAGACTTATCGTCAGGGACTTCTTGACAGTAACCTAGTGGGCGAGTTCGTTGAGACACCTAACGCTTTTGCGCAGGATGGTGGAGTTGATAGCGTCGTATGTGTTGTGCCGGGTGCAGAAAACTTTGTAGCGGTTCAGGACTTACCGTTGACTGTTATCACTAAGTTTGACGACTCAAATAACGTGATGATTACGATCCGTGAGACAATCGCGCCAATCATAAAGCACGCCACTTCCATAGCGGAAATAAACTCAATTACATGATTGTGTTAATTTACCTCTATAAAAACCCTATTTTTTTATTATTTATACAACAAAGAATTACTGTGAGATATATACCATAACTTTATAAGTTGTTAATCATATAATATTTTGATGACAAGACCTTTTAAAGACGGAGAGTTCTGCTTAGATTGTGGAACAAATGAAAGACCCCACCACGCTAGAGGATTATGTGTAAATTGTTATGCACGATTAGCTAGACGTGAAAACCCTGAAGGATATAAGAAGACACAGAAAAAATATACGCAAACAGATAAACGGAAAAAATGGTTAGTTGAATACAAGAAGGGCAACACATATAAAACAATGATTAAGAAGAGTTCTGAAAAATATAGAAACAACAATAAAGAATTAGTTTTAGAACGTACACGGGTTTGGAGACTTAATAACCCAGACAAAATAGAGGCATATAAATCCACTGAAAAAGACCTTAAAATAGTAAATAACTATGGAGAAAACGCACTTAGAGTAATGAGGGAGGCTAAATATAAATGTCAGAAATGCGGTTCCTCTAAAAGAGTTGCGATTCATCATATTGATTGGAATAAAGAAAATGGTGCTTATGATAACTTTGCTATATTATGTGGGTCATGTCATAGTAAGCTTCATGGATGCATTCCTTCTTGTCAAGGTCATGAAATGTTTGAGGAATGGTTTAACACCGTAACATAGTCTCTCATCTCCCTATTTTATTTATTTATGTTTTTAACCAATGATACCTATACTTGTTTGAATTAGATTGACTTATCAATATGAACATAAAAGAGCCGGAAGCGGAGCATGGGAGATGGGTGTCGCCGGGGAAACACTTGGAGCACGTAAACTTGTCTACCTTGATAATAGTGGTGTATGGAAACTCGCTGATGCAGATTATGTTACCGCTTTTCCTGTTGTAGGTATAACGCTTGAAGCAATAAACAATGGAAACAGCGGGCGTATACTTACATGTGGATATATCGGGGATGCTTCTTGGAGTTGGGGGACTTTGGGGAATCCTATATACGCCACTAGTGTTGCGGGTGAGTTAAGTCAAACAGAGCCATTGGATGGAGTTAAGAACCAGATTATTGCGTTGGCTCGTAAATCAGACCTTATCTACTTTAACACAGGTCTTAATCAACAAGCAAAACGTTTTTACTCTAACTCATATAACTGGGATGATTTACGGTTCCCTATGAGTTCAATAAAGGTTGACCCAACCAATCCTCCATCATCACAAGCATATAAAAGTGGTCTCGTGTTATCATATTCATCAACAACTGATAACGTTGCCTATGTTACGGCTCAGTTACCTCATACTTGGCAGGAGGAAACAGTTATCACACCACATCTTCACTGGACTATACCAACTTCTGGAAGTGCTGGTGCTGCGGAGAACGTGAAATGGGATTTAACGTATAGTTGGGCTAACGTGGGTGGTTCATTTCCTGACGCTACAACAGATACCATAACTGTGGATGTTAAGGATATTGCGGCGCATAAACATTTATACACAGAGTTCGCTGGGTTAGACACTACTGATAAAGCGTATAGTAGTATGCTTATAATTAGCATTGCCCGTGATAAGGATGTGGCTAACGACTACGCTTATGGTTCATATCTAGTGGAGTTTGACATTCATTATATGAAGAACCGTTTCGGAACTATTGAGGAAACGCCATAACACTTTTAACCTATAACCCTTATCCTTATTCAGTGAATGAATTTGAGTGAACCAACAGGATTCTATATGATGAAGTTTATCTGTAACAGTGGAAAGCTTCTAAAAAACGCGCCTGGGAACTATGAGTGTAGAAAGACTTATCGTCAGCCGTATGATATGTGTAAGCTTCCTTACTGGGAACTCGTAGAAGATACACCCGTTCTTAGCATTCCTCCTTCAAGCCAATCGGATAGCGTGTTCGAGGAACCAATCTACGTCCCAGAAGAGGATACACCTGTTGTTGAGGAGACTAGTCAAGAGTGGTTTTATGATATCCCAGAGGAGATACCAGTAGTTGAGGAAGTAGCGGTCGTAGAACCGGAGGTAGAGCCTCTTATACTTGACTATGATGGAACTGATAATGATATATCTTATGACTCAGATGCTCCAGCAACCATTTCAGCGGGAACACGGTACAACTTCAGTGACGACGGAGGTAAACTCACATACAGCACCGCTTCACCAGAGGAGAAAGAAGACGACCCTAACGTTGACCGTGAAGAGTTAAAGAAAATATTAACTGAGGCTGGAATAGGTTTTAACATTCGTTCCCGTACATCCACATTAAAAAGGTTGGTGGATGACCTTAACTCTGAAGAATAATTTATCCGTATTCGTCGGGATACCCTGTTTATCTCGCCACGATAAATATAAATCCTATCTCCCATCAGTTTTAAGTCACCTTAAGAACCAGAAATGTAGCGTAGAGATAAGAGAACCATATATTACCCCAGACCATATGGGAAAGTTTAATGTAGGACAACCTGACAGACTTCATGCAATAGCTGGTCGTATGAATGATATCGTAGAACAGTTTATGAAGACTAAGTGTTCTCATGTGTTCATTGATGATATGGATGTGGAGGTACCAAGTGACTGCATCGAGACACTGTTAAAACATGATGTGGATGTAGCGTCAGGTGTTTACCCTAGTCATAACTTTGAGTCCGTTGGGGCTATGAGTTTTGGAAGAATGGTGAAAGACCACCCCTGTGGATTGTATCGCCCTCGTGGTTGGGATTCTATGAAGAACACTGTTTGGGGAGAAGATGATGCTTGGAGTGGTGGAACTGGATGTGTCCTAATTAAGCGTCGTGTCTTTGAACAACATAATCCACGTATCACTGCACTGCGCTTCAATAAGGATAATGATTGTAGTTTAGATACATTGTTCTGGAAACGGTGTCATGATATGGGGTTCAGCACACGAGTTGACGCGAATATACTCTGTGGACACCTCGCATTGTATCCTTTGAAGAAGAGAAAGAAATGGTTAAAATAATCTTAGTTGGAATAGAACAATGATAAGACCAATCAGCATAATCATCCCGCATTATAATAAAACAGTTGCGCTTAACCAAGTGTGGGATGAACTTCAACTACAGGTGTCGCCAGACGATGAAATTCTTATAGTAGATGATAATTCACCTGATGGGGCACCAGAGTACCAGTGTCCATGTAGCCGAACTATACAACTACCTAAAATTACGCCACATATCTACCGACTCTGCACAGTACGTAATTATGGTTTAGAACATGCAGTCAACGACGCTTGCATTATCCTCGACCCTGACTGCATGCCTAACCCACGGTTCCTAGACAACGCACGTAAACTATATGACTCTAACGTTCTCTACACAGGGTGTATAGATAAGAAACGTGAAGACGATCATATAGATAAAGATTCCCGCCGTAAAGGTAACGCGGATTACTGGATGGATTTACGGGATAAAGGAGGATCAGGCATATGGGGAGGATGTATGATGTTCAGTAAATCACGAGCAAAAGCCGTGGGTTGGTTTAACGAGGACTTTAATAACGGTTGGGGGGCAGAGGAACATGACTTCGCACATAAATGTTATCACAGCGGAATGAGACTCAGGTATAGTATGGGGCTTCAAGTCACTCACCTTCATCACCCTAAAAATACTAGAGGAAGCGAGAAGAATATGGCTCTGTGGAGAGAGAACAGAATAAAGTACACGAACAACCTATCCACCTTCACACCATATAAACCAGCAGTAGCCGTCATGGTGATAACTATGCTACGTCCCGATATGATTAATCAATGCATGCAATCAATATACCGTAACCGAATTCCATTAAAGACTAGACTAGTAAACAACGGCGACAAGGGAGAAGATACCAGACGCATATGCAAGGAATGGGGAAACCGTTGGGCAGTAGATTATGTTAACCATGAACGCAAACCACCAGCTATCATAAGAAACGAATCCATGAAGTGGGCTAAAAGCAAAGGTTACAAATATATTGTGTTCATAGATGATGATTTAACTGTGATAAATGAAGGAATAACTAAACTAATCCGAGTCGCAGAACAGCACCCAGAATACGTCGCAGTCTCAGGTAAACTACGGGAAGTCAACCGACGCACACGATTACTAGGTGGAACCTTAGAGAAGGGACGATTTAATAATTTCAGTAACCGTGTGGGGGTTTATCCTAGTGACTGGGTTGGCGGAGGATTCACAGTTCACCGTCTTGACCCACTGATTCTCTATGATGAGGAATATGAGACTGGGTTTAATGATTATGATTGGAGTATGAATGCTAAGAGTCTGGGTTATGAGTTAGGTGTTACTGGTGACGCTGAGGCTTATCACGCCGTTGAGTTTACAAGCAAAGGCATAAAACGTCATGTGAATACTTCAGAGTATAATGTGATACGTTATGATAAGGAAAGACACACTCGGATGAATAATAGATTTAAAAGTAAGTGGGATTTTCTTATTAAGGAAGGAGCAAAGATAGTTGACTGACTTAAACGTTCTATTTATGACACATAAAGGACTCGGCTACGTTGGAGCACCATCCACTCAACACGGATTCGAGATGGCTGTAGCTGAACAATGTAACTGCAAATTCGCTGGAGAAAGATGGAAGGATCACCGTGAAGGGGAAACTATGCTTGAAACTGTTAACAGGGTTATGCCTGACGCGGATTGGGTTATGGACGCAGATAATAATCTTCATATAGGTAAACCTAAAGGGCAACGATTCAAGATAGGTCACTTCGTCTCAGATATACACGCTAAACATCACTATAAGATATCTTCACCTGTTGGGTATGCTCAGTTACTTAATAAGACTCATTATGATGCAATCTTTATGAGGTATAAGAAGCTACAGGGAACCCAGTATCGACCAGAATCTTTCTGGGAATGGCTTGACTGTGAGAAGCATTGGCTACCTTGGAGCGTAGATATTAACGATTATAAGCCTAAAGTTAAGAACGTTGATGTATCATTTATAGGTTCAACCGGCAAACGTTATCCGATTAGAAACAGTATATGGCGTGGACTCTACCATGCTGCACGAGGATATAATGTTATACGTGAAATGGCTCCTAAAGGTAAAACCTATGAACGAACCAACGAATCATTAAAAGACACTCACCTAGTGGGTGATAGGTATCGTGACGCGTTAGCAAAGTCACGTATATTCTTATTCGGGTGCAGTATCTATAGATATCCTCTGCAAAAATTTATGGAAGCATCAGCATCAGGGTGTCTCATGTTATGCAATCAACCTACAACTGCTCGTGAACTTGGTTTAATAGACGGTAAAACTTTTATCGAAGTAGAGGAAGGTAGTTGGGAAAGGGAACTTCAATATTATTTAGAAAACCCTGATGCCTGTAAAGCTATTGC
>Ga0208904_1002464_pt1 | contig 11642 bp, 12 predicted proteins | sample AntAceMetag02UKB_FD_184774 | JGI IMG/M metagenome (GOLD analysis project Ga0208904, IMG submission 184774) | Saline lake microbial communities from Ace Lake, Antarctica - Antarctic Ace Lake Metagenome 02UKB (SPAdes) (version 2) | ecosystem: Environmental > Aquatic > Non-marine Saline and... | reverse complement strand
TTTGATGAAAATAAAAAACTTGCTATGGAAATTGAAAAGAAAATTTGGAAAAAAGTTAAAGAAAGTGAAAATATTCCTGTTGAAGTAGGGGAAAAGAAAGAAGAATAAGGGGAATTTCTAATTCCTAATTCCTTATTTATAAATTAGATCAATTAAGTTGTTTGGGTTAATTAGATTAATTAATGGATATTAACAAAAAAAAAGCCCTTGAATATTTTTATCAGCAAGCAATTAGATTTCTTTCCTATCGCGCCAGAAGTGAAAAAGAAATAAGAGATTTTTTGACCAAAAAATCCAAAAACAAATTTCTTCAACTAACTAGCCTTTCTTCGAAAGAATACATAGAAAATATTATTCAACGATTAAAAAAGGAAAATCTTATTAATGATAATGAATTTGCTGACACCTGGATTGAGCAAAGACTGGATTTTAATCCTAAAGGCAAAAATGTTTTACGACTAGAACTTCTTCAAAAAGGGATTGACGGGCAATTGGTAGAAGAGAAAATCAATACAATTAGTTCACAGAATTTCGAAAAAGCGGCAAAAGAAATTCTTCGCAGAAAAATAAAATTATATTCCCATTTAAAAAAAGGAGAATTAAAAGACAAATTAATAAAGCATCTTTTGAGGCGGGGTTTTGATTATCAGTCAATAAAAGTTCTAGTTGACGAATTTTTAGAAAAAAGTTAAAATAAGCTAGAAGTGATGATAGAGAAACAAATAATAAATTTTCTTTAAACATGAATAAAAAATTAATTATAGCTAAATTTTCCTCTTCGGAGTAATTTGTTGTCTTTCTCGCTTCTTTAGGAGGTTTCTATGTCATTTTTTACTAATCTAGGCGGCCTTTGGAGAAAGGGCGGCCAAAAACCGGTATCAGTAAAACCCAAGAAAACTGAAAAACCGGTAATAAAAATTTCTCCAAAAATTGATAATCAATCTCTTTTATTGGCCAAAGCTAAAAGCCAGGAGATTGTTTTGGAGGCAAAAGAAAAAGCTTTTGCAATTAAAAAGGAATCTGATCGGCAGTTAGAAGAAACAAAGCAAAAAATAGAACAGCACCAACAGCAATTTCAGCAAAAAAGCGCAGAAATTGATCGTAAAGTAGGTATTTTGGAAGAGAAATCCAGAAACATTACTCAAAGAACAAATCAACTGGACAAAAGAGCAGAAAATATTAACTCAATAAAAAAACAACAACTATCAAGATTAGAAAAAATATCTCAATTAACAAAAGATCAGGCAAAAAAATTGCTTTTGTCTGCATGGGAAAAAAGATTAGAATTGGAAATAGGCAGAAATATTAGAGAAAAAGAGGAAGAAGCCAAACTAACAGCCGATGAAAAAGCTCGGGAAATATTAGTTGAAGCAATGCAAAAAGGCGCAGTAGACTATGTTCCTGAATATACAGTATCAGTTGTTAAACTGGCAGACGAAGATATTAAAGGCAGAATAATCGGAAAAGAAGGAAGAAATATCCGCACTTTTGAAAAAATTACCGGAGTAGATACGGAGCTGGACGAAGAAGGCATTATAAGGCTTTCAAGTTTTGATTCCATTAGAAGAGAAATTGCCAGAGTTTCTTTAGAAAAATTAATTTCCGATGGACGAATTCAGCCGTCAAGAATAGAAGAAATAGTTAAAAAAACAAAAGATGATATTCAACAGCTTATCAACAAGGCAGGAGAAGATTTATGCCACCGGTTAAAAGTTTACAATTTGCCTCGCGATGTAATTGAAAAATTGGGTGAATTTAAATATCGCTTTTCCTATGGGCAAAGCATGATTTCCCACACCCTTGAAGAAACAAAAATTGGAACATCGCTGGCTTATGAAACAGGTGCCAATGCAAATGTCGTGCGCTTGGGTTGTTTGCTTCATGATATTGGTAAGGTAATTGTCAATGAAGAAGGAAGCCATGTTCAGCTTGGAGTTGACTTTTTGAAAAAATATAATATTCCTAAACCAATACTTGATTGTGTTGCTCAGCATCATGGCGACGAAGATTTTACTTCTGTTGAATCTGTTTTGGTTTATATTGCTGATGCTATTTCCGGCAGCAGGCCTGGAGCAAGATATGAGGATTACGAAGGATATGTCAGCCGTCTAAAAAAGTTGGAAAGTATTGCCAACAGCTTCAGCGGAGTAAAAGAAGCATATGCTATTCAAGCAGGCCGTGAAGTAAGGGTAATTGTTAATCCGGAAAAGAAAAATGATTTACAATCAGCCAAATTAGCGCTTGATATAAAAAATAAAATCAAAAAAGAAAAAGTAGCAGTACCGGGACAGATAAAAGTAACTGTTATAAGAGAAACAAGGAAAACAGAAACAGTGTAAAATGTTAAAATAATACAGGTTTAATAGGAAATTTTAATAAAGCATTCAGTAATAAATCCACTGATTCGCCAGCTGGCGGAGAAGTATTGAAAGAGAGGTGAAATAAAATGAAAAAATCTGAACTAATAACAGTAGTGGCAAAAAAAGCTCATTTGACCAAAAAAGCTGCTAGTGAAGCAGTTGAAACAACTTTTGAGCAAATAATAAAAGCTTTAACAAAAGGTGAAAAAGTGGTTTTGTCTGGTTTTGGAACTTTTCGAGTAAAGAAAGTAGAAGACAAAAAAGGCAGAAAAAGCGTTTCTGATCCTACGCCGGTAATTCACAAATCACACAGAGTGGTTCGTTTTTCAGTAGCCAAAGGTCTTAAAAAATCAGTAAGATAAATTGTAACGTTCTTAAAGTTTTTATAGATGAATAAGAAAAAAACAGAAGAAAACAATTCAACTATTTGGCTAATTATAGGTCTTTGTTCTGTTATTTTAATTCTTTTTGCTCTCTGGGGATATAATTGGTATTTTCAAAAAACCAAAAATTTTCGCCTGGAAATAAAAGACTTAAAGGAGCAGATTAAACAAATGGAAGATAAAAACCAGCAAGAATCAACAATTTCCGGTATAATAGAAGGCAAAAGCAAGGAGTAAAAAAATGCTTGAACCTGAAGACGAAAGGCAAATAAGAAATTTTGCCCAAGATTTTTTAAGATTTCTTTTTAGGACTCTTTACGATCTTTTTAAATTTATCTTACGTTTTATACAAGACGGAGTTAAAATGATCTTTCCTTCCCAGAGATAAAATGCCAAAAGAACAGTAAATAATCAGCGTAATTATTCCTAGAGCTTCGGATATTTTGTTTCCCAGGATAAAAACTGCAATAAATGAAAACACAACCTTCAAAAACTTACCATATTCAGACATTTGGCTGTCAAGCAAATGAGCTAGATTCGGAAAAAATTGCCGGCTTGATGGAGTCAAAGGGATATATCCCAGAAAAAAAAGATGAAGCCGACATAGTTATTATTAATACTTGTTCCGTTAGGCAATCCGCAGAAGATCGGGTTTTGGGTTTGATAAAAAACCTACAAAACTTAAAGAACCCCCCCGGTCAACGGACAAAAATAATTGTTACTGGTTGTATGGTTGGTTCAGCTCAAAACAAAAGAAAAAGATACAGCCTTCCTGAATTAAAAAAGAAATTACCCGGTGTTGATCAATTTATTTCCATAGAGAAACTACTAAGCGGTTTTAAAGGCGAGCCAATAAGAAAGAAAAGCAAAAGCGCTTTTGTTTCAATAATGAAAGGTTGTGATAATTTTTGCAGTTATTGCGTTGTTCCTTATGCCAAAGGCAGAGAAGTTTCCCGGCCAATAGAAACAATTATTTGTGAAGTTGAAAGATTAGTAAAACAGGGATATAAGCATATTACTTTATTGGGGCAAAACGTTAACAGCTATCATAAAAATTCAAAGCTAAAAATTCAAAGTCATAAACTACAGCTCAAAGTTCAAAATTTAAAAAAGGAATATAAGAATAATTTTGCGATTTTATTAGTAATACTAAATGAAATCAAGGGATTAGAAAAAATATCTTTTCTTACATCTAATCCTCACGATTTGAGTAATGATATTATTCGAGCAATGAAACTACCCAAAATTGACCAATACCTTCATTTGGCAGTTCAATCAGGAGACGATAGTGTATTAAAGCAAATGAATCGAAAATATACAGTAAAAAAATACCTCAATTTAATTAAACAAATCAGGAAAGAAATTCCCAAAATCCAAATAGGAACAGATATTATCGTTGGTTTTCCGGGAGAAACTAAGCAGCAATTTAATAATACAGTTAAACTATGTCAAAAAGTAAAATTTAATGTTGCCTATATTGCAAAATATTCTCCGCGCCAAGGCACATCTGCATATAAGCTGAAAGATAGTGTTTCCTATAAAGAAAAAAAAAGAAGATGGGAAATTTTAGACAAAATGATAAACAAAAATAAATGAAAAAATTACTTATTGTTTGCGGACCAACAGCAACCGGTAAAACAAAACTTGGAATAAGGCTAGCCAAAAAATATAATGGCGAGATTGTTTCAGCAGATTCTAGGCAGGTTTATAAGGAAATGGACATAATTACCGGCAAGGATTTGCCGGTAAAACTCCAAATTCATCCGCCAGCCAATGGATCTAAAGCCCAAAGCATTAAAAAGAACTTGAATTTTTATTTATTCCAAAACATTCCGGTTTGGGGGCTTGATTTAATTACACCTGATCAGGAATTCAGCGTTGCCCATTTTGTAAAATTTGCCGATAAAGTTATTAACAACATTTGGGAAAAAGGAAAATTGCCGATTATTGTTGGCGGAAGCGGTTTTTGGATTAGAACGCTGCTTGAAGGATCTGATTCAATAAAAATTCCGCCCGATTGGAAGCTGAGAAAGCAATTAAATAAGCTGTCAACAAAGCAATTAAGGGAAAAATTAAAAAAATTAACTCCAGAGAGATGGGAAAAAATGAATCGATCGGACAGGAATAATCCCAGGAGATTAATTAGGGCGATAGAGATAAATAAAAGTCAAAAATTAAAAGTCAAAAGTCAAAAGTTTAATTCAAAACCAATAACCAAAGATATTTTTATTGTTGGGTTAAAAACAAAGGACTACAAAAACTTATATCAAAAAATCGACAAAAGAGTAGATAAAAGGATTAAAAAAGGAGCGGAAAAGGAAATTAAAGATTTAATCAAACAGGGATATTCGTGGGATTTGCCGTCTTTTTCTGCTTCAGGATATCGGCTTTGGAAAGATTACTTTGAAAAAAGAAAAAACATAAAAGAAACAATTCAATCCTGGAAATTCAGCGAGCACAAGTTAGCCAGAGGGCAAATAGTGTTTTTCAAGAAAATGAAAAATATCACCTGGTTTGATATTAATCAAACGGGAGTAGTTAAAAGAATTGAAAAGAAAGTCAGGCAATGGTATAGTGTTAATTGTTAATTGTTAATAGTTAATTGTTGTGATCAACGATCAGCAATCAACGATCAGCAATCAACGATCAGCAACTGAACCGCATAGAAATCTCTTACAAAACTATTATTTTCACTCTTGGTTTTATAATCTTTCTTTGGTTTTTATATTACATAAGAAATATTGTTCTGCTTCTTTTTGTAGTTTTTGTTTTAACAGCCGCTCTTGGGCCTATAGTCAACCAATTGGAAAAATTTAAAATACCTCGGATAGTTTCAATTTCATTGCTTTACATATCGATCATTGGAATTTTGGTAGCTATCTTCTATGCCTTTATTCCCCCTGTTGTTGAACAGTCAGTAGCTTTTTTTAATGCCCTGCCGGAAGTATTAGAAGATAATCAAATAATCAACAGTTTAACTCCTGATTTATTTATTCCCGAACTTACCTCAGTTCCCGGCGATATATTAAAATTTTTACTTAGCGCCTTTTCCAATTTATTAGGCATTTTTACTGTCTTAGTGCTTGCTTTTTATTTTCTTATAGAGAGAAAAAGTCTAAATAAGCATATGGAAACTCTTTTTAAAAATAAAAAAAGAGAAGAAAAAGCAATCTCAATAGTAGAAAAAATTGAAAGAACTATCGGCAACTGGGTAAGAGGTCAATTATTACTGATGCTGATAATTGGCATAACTTCCTATATTGGTTTTAGTCTTTTAGGATTGGAATATGCCGCCGCTTTGGCAGTTCTAGCCGGTTTTTTAGAATTGGTTCCCAATATTGGGCCTACAATTGCTGCTATTCCCGCAATCTTGGTTGCTCTGTCAATATCGCCGGTTCTGGCAATTGGAACCTTAATTTTTGCCATCGCTCTTCAACAGCTTGAAAACCATATTCTTGTTCCTCAAGTAATGAAGCGCGCTGTCGGACTTAACCCCATTATTACAATAATCTGCTTATTGATTGGTTTCAGGCTCGGAGGGGCAGGCGGGGCAATACTAGCTATCCCGGCTTTTTTAACCTTAAGGGTTTTAGTTGTTGAAATATACTCTCTTAGAAAAAATCTTACTTCAAGGAATAATTCATAAGCCAGATTCTGTCTCCGATAGATATCGGAGTGATGACATTTATCTACGCCTTCTAACTTTGGTCCTTATCCGATACGTATATCGGATTTGGGAAAGCATCCTTAAAAGACCAATCGGAAGTTGCTGCAGGGCGGGTTGCCTCTTTTCACCCTCTTCCCCGATAATCGGGGTGAGTCGTAGTCTCTGTGGTCCTATCGAGGTCCGGCAAAGCCGAACTGTCCGATTTGCATCGGACCACCTTGCTTCCGGCAGTCTGGACTTTCCTGTCCGATTTGCATCGGACCGTCATCGAATTTTCCTCGAGTATATTATATCAGATAAGACTTGTAATTGAAAGCTTTTACGTTTAGAATTAATTACCTTATAAAATAATAACTTTTTATTAAATCTATATTTTTAAGCAAAGGAGGTGAGAAAAATGGCTGGAATTTCTGATTGGCAAACAACCTTAATGAATGCATCGTCAACCGTATTGCAGAGTATTTTTGGTTTTTTACCAAGCCTATTTGCTGCCTTGATTATTTTTCTCTTTGGCTTACTGCTAGCCAGATGGTTAAAAAACTTTACAATTAAGGCCCTGAAAGGAATAAAATTTAATTCTTTTTCCAAAAAAATAGGAGTTGATAAATTCTTGGAAAAAGCAGAAATACAAATACACATTGAAGAAATTGTAGGAAACATAGTTAAGTGGATAATAATATTTATATTTTTTACTACTGCTGTAAATATTCTTGGATTAACAGCTGTTTCAAATATTCTAAACACAGTACTGGCTTCGGTTCCCAAAATATTATCCGCTGCTTTTGTGTTTACTGCCGGAGTTTTGCTTGCCGGTTTGGTAGAGAGTTTAGTTAAAGGTTCGGTTGCACAGGTTGATGTCAGAATAGGCAGGCTTGCAGGCAAATTTGCCAGTTGGCTGGTAATTGTCTTTGCCACGCTGGCAGCTGTCAACGAACTTGGAATTGCCCAATCACTGATAAATATTTTGTTTATCGGCGTAGTGGCAATGCTCGCTTTAGGTATTGGTCTGGCGCTCGGCTTGGGTGCTAAAGATTTAGTGGCAGAAGTGCTCAAAGATTGGTATGAAAAATTGCAAAAAGATATGAAAAAATAACCAATGTTAGCAAAAGTTTTATCCGGTGCAGCAGTTGGATTGGAATCAGTCCCCGTAGAAGTAGAGGTAGATATTGCTCCCAAAAGCTTACCTTCTTTCAGTATTGTTGGCTTGCCTGGCAAGGCAGTAGAAGAAGCCAAAGAAAGGATCCGAGCGGCAATCAAAAATTCCGGAGCGGAGTTTCCCAAACACAAAATTACCGTTAATTTAACACCGGCTGATTTGCCAAAAGAAGGGCCAGCTTACGATTTGCCGATGGCCTTGGGAATACTAAAAGCCAATAACGGCTTAGCTGTTGATTTTTCCGATTCATTAATTTTGGGCGAGCTTTCTTTAGACGGTTCTTTACGCCATACAAAAGGAATTTTGCCAATGATAATTTTGGCAAAACAACTGGGGTTAAAAAATATTTTTTTGCCAGCTGTCAACGCCAAAGAAGCGGCAGTTATTTCTGGAATTAAAATATACCCAGTTGTTTCTCTAATACACCTTTTTCAGCACCTTTCAGGAGTAAGGAAGATTGATTTGCAGAAACACATAGATTTTAATCAATTCAAAGATAATAATTGTTTTGATTTTGATTTAAATGAGATAGACGGCCAGGAGCAAGCAAAAAGAGCACTGGAAATAGCGGCAGCCGGCGGACACAATATTATGATGATTGGACCGCCAGGCGCCGGCAAAACAATGCTTGCCCGCGCTTTTCCTTCTATTTTGCCCGAGCTGACTGAAGCTGAAGCGCTAGAGGTAACCAAAATCTACTCAATCACCGGCAATTTGCCGGCTGGAAGTTCAATTATCAAGACCCGGCCTTTTCGCAGTCCCCATCACACAACATCCAGAATTGGTCTTATTGGCGGAGGATCCAAGCCTTCGCCTGGAGAAGTATCTTTGTCTCATAGAGGAGTACTTTTTTTAGATGAATTTCCAGAGTTCACCCGAAGTGTTTTAGAATCCTTAAGACAACCGATGGAAGATGGCAAGGTTCAAGTTTCTCGGGCGGCCGGAACAATGACCTTTCCTTCAAAATTTATTATGATAGCCGCTTCAAATCCCTGCCCCTGCGGTTATTTGAACAGCAAAAAAAAGTCTTGTACTTGTATGCCGGGGCTAGTCAGCCGCTACAAAAAAAGAGTTTCCGGCCCAATACTGGACAGGATAGATATCCATATAACAGTACCCGAGGTCAAAACCAGCAGACTAATCGCTAAAAATTTGCCCAGCAGAACAGTTGAATCAAGCCGGCAGATAAGAATAAGAGTGCAAAAAGCTAGAAATCTTCAAACTAAACGATTTAAAGAAACAATTTTTGCCTGCAATGCGGAAATGAATACAAAAAGTGTTAAAAACTTCTGCCGGCTGGATAGTAATTGCCTAAAGCTTATGCAGACAGCGGCAGAAAAAATGAATCTTTCTGCCAGAGGTTATTATCGGACAATAAAGATTAGCCGGACAATTGCCGACTTGGCCGGCAGCGCAGAAATAATACCCGCTAATGTCGGAGAAGCATTGCAATACCGCCCACAGCAAGGCTATTAATATCTGCCCCGAAAGTGCTTATGTGATAAACAAGAAACGACTATGTTTTTTAATTTTATTATTTCTTTTTAGCTTATTTTTATCCGGTTGTCAGAAAAGCTCCGATTATCTACAATTAAAAGAAAGACAATTAAAAGGAGGTCCCGGTATGATTAGAAAACCAGCAGCAGCCGGAAGTTATTATCCGGCCGGCAAAGAAGATTTAGCCAGCCAGATTAATACCTTTTTGTCTGTTGCCAAAGAGAAAAAAACAACCAAAGAATTAAAGATTTTAATTGTTCCTCATGCCGGTTACGATTATTCCGGCGTCGTGGCTGGCTGGGGATTCAGACAATTAGAAGGAATGGATTATAAAAGAGTAATTCTCATCGGCAATTCCCATCATTTTATGTTTGACAAAATTGCCGTTTGCAATGAAGGCGCCTGGCAAACACCGCTGGGTGAAGTAGAAATAGATCGGGAATTTGCCGATAAGCTGATTGCTGAAAGTCCCGCTCTAAAAGCAGAGATCAACTTCCATGTTCCCGAGCAGATTTTGGAGGTAGAAGTTCCTTTTTTGCAAACAGTGCTAAAGGATTTTAAGATTGTCCCAATTCTATTAAGCCAAAGCTCAGAAAAACAATTAAATGAATTGGCGGAGGTTATAAGCAACAATTTCGATGAAGATACCTTGCTGGTTATTTCTACTGATCTTTCTCATTATCCTGATTATGAAACTGCCAACGAAGTAGACAAAAAAACAATATCTTCTATTTTGGCTGGCGACTGGCGGGATTTTTCAAACTTCACAAAAGAAGTAATGCAAAAAGATTATCAAGGATTAGAAACTCCGGCTTGCAGTGCTGACGCAGTAAAAGCTGCAATGATGATAGCTCAACATTTAGGGATAGATGAAATAAAACTGTTTAATTATCAGAATTCCGGAGACATCACAGGCGATTACTCCCGGGTTGTCGGCTATGCCAGTATTGGGTTTTTTGGAAAAATATCAAAGGTTCCCAGTTTCGCCAGTCCTCAGCAGAGTAAGGATAAAGCAAAAAGCCTGCTAAATTCAGATCAGCAAAAAGCGCTTCTTAAAATAGCCAGGGAAACTCTAAAAAGCTATCTTAAAGACAAAAAAATACCCGAAATAAAAACTGATGATGAGGGCCTAAATCAGAAGTTTGGAGTTTTTGTTACTTTAAAAAAAGATGATTTTTTAAGGGGCTGTATCGGCGAATTTGAGCCAAAAGAACCGCTATGTAAATTAGTGCAGAAAAAGGCTATTGATGCCGCTGTAAATGATCCGAGATTTGATTCTTTGAAATCAAATGAACTGCCGGAAATAGAAATAGAAATTTCTATTTTATCCCCACAGCAAAAAATTGATGACTGGAAAAAAATTGAGCTTGGAAAACACGGAGTATTTATTCATAAAGGCTCAAAGGGAGGAACTTTTCTTCCTCAGGTAGCCAGTGAAAGCAACTGGAGCCTGGAAGAATTCTTATCACACTTATGTTCTGACAAAGCAGGCTTGCCCCCAAACTGTTACAAAGATCCCGATACAAATATTTATACTTATACTGCCGAAGTATTTGGTGAAAAATAATTTGTTTTAGTATAATAACAACATGGATTCAAAAGAAAAACTCCATAAAATTGCCCAAGAAATAAAAGATTGTCAAAAATGTCCCCTTTTTCAAACTGCCAATAATTCTGTTCCCGGAGAAGGAGACGAAAAAGCAAAAATTCTTTTTATTGGTGAAGCCCCCGGGTATTATGAGGATCAGCAGGGCCAGCCTTTTGTTGGACGGGCAGGGAAGTTGCTAGACTCTTGCTTAGAAGAAATCGGCTTAGCCAGAAATAAAGTTTTTATTACCAACATACTCAAACACCGCCCGCCAAATAATCGCGATCCTTTACCGGATGAAATAACAGCTTGCAGAAAATGGCTGGACAAACAAGTAGAAATTATTAACCCTGAAGTTATTGCTACTTTGGGGCGTTTTTCAATGAACAAGTTTTTGCCGGGAGTATTTATTTCCCAAACTCACGGCCAGGCCCGCTGGGCAAATTTCAACAATAAAAAATATTTGATATTTCCCTTATATCATCCGGCCGCCGCCTTAAGAAATGGAAATATTATGCAAGAGTTAAAAAAAGATTTTGCAAAATTGAAAGAGTTAGTGGATAATAAAGAAAAAGTCGATATATTGCAGCAGTTTGAAAAAGAAAAAGAAAAACCCAAAAAAAAAGAAAAAGAGCAGCTAACCTTATTATAAAAACTATGTCTAAACTAAGAATTGTTCCCCTAGGAGGAACCAGCCACGTAACTAAAAATTTTTTTGTCTATGAATATTGGGCTGACGACGGCAAAGTTGAGCGTTTAATTATTGATTGCGGTATTGGTTTTCCCGAAGAAGAAATGATGGGTGTTGATCTTATTCTGCCGGATATTTCTTATCTTAAAGGAAAAGAAGATACAATTTTAGGCATTGTCCTTACCCATGGCCACGATGATCATATTGGCGGTCTTCCTTATCTCCTTCCCAAGCTTGGGAAAATTCCTCTTTATGCTTCGCCTTTAACTGCCGGTTTAATCAAGAATAAATTTAAAGAAT
>Ga0208904_1002462_pt1 | contig 11644 bp, 10 predicted proteins | sample AntAceMetag02UKB_FD_184774 | JGI IMG/M metagenome (GOLD analysis project Ga0208904, IMG submission 184774) | Saline lake microbial communities from Ace Lake, Antarctica - Antarctic Ace Lake Metagenome 02UKB (SPAdes) (version 2) | ecosystem: Environmental > Aquatic > Non-marine Saline and... | reverse complement strand
GCTATCGTCTCGTGTATCTGCATTTAAATAATAAATCATATAATTTACTCCTTTTAATTTAAAAACTCCCTAAATTTATAACTTGTGGTGGTGGATTAGCACCCATACTAGATTTGTATTCATAGATAATCGGCTGTCCATTCAATCCAAGACTTACGCTATCGCCACTCCAAACTTTAATTTGTTCACTTACTGGTACATGCCTCAAATCACCATAAGCAGTAGTAAAATCGTAAATGATTGTATTCCAAGCACCTCTTAAATATATCTCTAAAGTATCGGGGTCATTTTCTACATTGACTCGGATAGCTCCATTATCTGTTAGAGTATTGCTTCCAATATAACAATTAAGCAAAGACTTATCAGTGATGTAATCAGTACCAAGTCCAATTCTACTTGAGGTTTGTATCTTACCCATATCAGGATTAGACGAATCAGAAACTAAAACAAATGGTATCTTCTGCCACTGTGAACCATTAAAGATAAAGAACTCATTGGTGTCGGTTGCATAAGCCATCTCACCCTGATTAACGATAGTAATAAACTTCGTAATATCTTGCTGAGTACCAAGTCCTGGTACTAAAGCATACTCTTGTCTGTTTAGTTTAGTAGTTGCCATTAAAGTAGTGTCCCACTAGAAACACAAGGGCTATCTAGTTGTAATTCAAAGTTTGCTAATGTTGTATCAACGAATAGTGGGTCGGTGGTTATGTTTCCTGTACCAGTTTCACAACTGTTAGTAGTCCAGTTACCATTTTGACAAGTATATGTTGGGGTAATGGTATATCCAGCAGTGCCACCAGATATTCTTGCAATAGCATCACCATCATTTTGAATAATTGTGTTTTTTAGTATACATACTGTTGCAACATTTTGGGAAACTGTTAAATATTTAAACGAATTTAATCCCGACTCGTTAAAATATAGAGAACAACTTGAAAACTCAGTATTAGAGCCACGACCAGTTATTATTCCAGCCCAACTATTGTTAGCAGTATTATCAACACAATGTAAATCATAAAACAAGCAAGAATCAAAATAAAAATACCCACCAGCATTAACTGTCCATATACCACCATCATTCTCTACTCCAGATATAGAATATAAGTCGTGGAATATACAGTTTGTAAACTTACAATAATAATCAGAATCATTTTTATGCCATTTAAAAGACCAGCCACCAGTTGTTGCTCCATTTTTAAACTCTATTCCTGTTATTTCAATAAAAATACTATTGTTGTTATTTATCCAGGGTCTAGTAGTACCACCACCATCAAAAATAACAGAGCCATCATTAACAGCTTTTATATATAATGACTTTTCAAATGTTTGAGTTATCCAATCATAAGTACCATCTTTAATATAAATAGTATCACTGCCACTTGATTCAGTATAAGCTTTAGAAATGGTTAGCCAGGGTAAAGCAGAGCTTCCATCTCCCGTACTGTCATCACCAGTTGTTGCAATATAATAAGTTGCCATTAAAAACTCCTTCCACCAAGAACATTACGACTGGGATAAGCACCCATATCTACTCGGTATTGTTGGACGATTGGTAAACCGTTCAATCCTAAATTATTTATTGAGTTACCGCTCATTACTTCTATATAGCTTGTAAATCCGATTGGTTGGTGTTCAAAAGTATAATTGTTATCGCTATCTTCTAAAAACACAAAGTTCATAACAATCTTGTTCCAAACATCATTCAAGTAAACTTCAAGATTTCCAGCAGTAGTAATTCTAAGCGAGCCTGTACCCAAGTTAGAACTTGAATAACCAATTTTAATATTACTCAAAGTCTTGTTAGAAACATAAGTGGGAGAGAAACCGATATTATCACCTTCGCTAGGTAAATAGCCCATATTAGGCGTAGCTGACTCTGGTATTAGCTTAAATGGAACTTTCTCCCAAACAGTGCCATTAGCAATAAACATTTCTAAAGTATCACTAGCAAAGCCAGCATTACCAGCAGTAGCTGTTGTGGCTAAAATATTAGCCTTAGTGTCTACTAAATAAGATGCTTCACCATCATCAGGTAAAAATTGTAGCTTCTTATTGTGTAGTGGATTTTTAGTGACTTTCATTAAACTTTCACCGCCGATCCAAAAGTTTGTGTTGATGCTACGACATAATCGTCAATTAGTTTTGCACCAGTTCCTTCTACTGTTTGTCTATAAGTAGTTCCAGCTATGACTTCATCAATGTAAATAAGCTGTTTAGCAGCATTAAAAGATAATATAGTTTCTGGATTGTTGCCCGCTGTCGGTATTGACTCAGAATTAACCATAACTTTGTTGTCATTATCAAATTTTCTGTATTCTCTATCGTTTCTATCTTGTGAGAGAGCCATTAGTAACCTCTCTTTCTCCTAATTTCTGCGTAAAAATCCTCAGCTGTCGGTTGCGTTTGCTTGAAGTTTTGATTATATGGTGATATATTTGTTTTATATGAACCCCTTTGATTGGATTGTGACTGTTGGATGCTTGGTAATTGTGGTCTGGCTGAACTCGTTGGAGTGGTAGGCTGAGCTGAAACTCGTAAAGCTGTGCCTGGAGTTTTCTTTAAAACGTTTCCTCCAAAATTCATACTTTTTTTAACCATTTCATTGTTAATTTCTGGCAATCCTTTTTGTAGATTTCTCCCAAAAAAATTCATTACAGCTGGATTGTTAGCCGCTGTATTAGCTACAAAACCTATTGCGCCATATTTTAATGGACTTTGACCCGTGGCTGCACCATACCCTGCTCCAAGACCTGCACCAATAGCATTTGGTTTAACAGCATTAAACAATTGTGTTCCAAGACCTGTATTGGCTTTTTTACCAATAACATCTTGAGCTGTTCTCAGTCCTCTTAATTTTCTTCCAGCAACTTTAGTTCCTGGTCTTAATGTTTCTCTAGCATCTTGTCCAGCGATAGCCATTCTTTTGCTAAGTTTAGCTGACATTGGATCTGCAATGGCTGAGTCACCAGCCTCACTAAATAATGAGGAAATTCTTTTACTTAAATCTGTGTCGGTAAGAGGTTCATTGATTTTACCGCTTTGATATTCAGCTTCATCAAGTAGTTTTTTCATCAAGTTTCTAGATTGAGGAGTATCAAGTTTTTCTGCTTTAGTTGCTTCCTCAAAGAGGTTGTCGATAAATGGCTGTCTACTAACTTGACCTCCAGTTTTAGCTAAGTCATCAAATGATCTTTGAGCTTCTTTGATAACTTTATTAAGAGTTCTTAAACTTTTTCTAGTAGAACCCTGAAGTCCTTGAGATTGCAAATAATCGACTACCTTAATAGCTTTTTCAGCCTCATTAGTCACACCAATTGAGTCTGCTATTTTGTTAATATCAGAAGCACTCAATTTATAGCTTTTCTCAAGCAACACTCTAGCTGCATCATCCTTAACACCAACTACTTTGCCTGCGATTTTTCTAACTTTAGAAACATCGTTGACAGCATCGACTCCTTTTGCAGCATCAGCCACAGCATCAACTCTTTTAAAGGCTTTGAAAGCCTTTCCAAAAGGAATATTTGGTGTTAGAAGTTCTCCTCCAAAACCAATGACTTTTCCCATTGTGGAGTCTGGATCAACACCGATAGTTTCTGGTAGTTCGCTCATTACAGCTCTTTTATTCTTGATCCCTTCAAATAGCCCTAAACCGCCACCTGGATCACCTTGTCCATATTGACTGCCAAATAATTCTTGACCACGATTAAGGATGCCTCCAACGGCGTAGGATGGCAAATTTAAAATGTTTGCTCCAGCGTTTAAAATCCCCTTAAAGCCTTTTTCTCCATTAGTAAACCAACTGCCAGTGCCAGTTTTTTGTTTAACAACTCTGTTTATTTCATCCTGTGAATATCCAGCTTGTTGTGCTGCTTGTGTAAATCCTTTTGTGTCAAATGCCATAATCTTATTCCTAAAATTGTCCTGCTAATGTATCGATGTCTAGAGGAGCTTGTCCTTGCCCACCGAATTGTTGATATAATTCACTTAATATTTGTTTAAATCTAGCATCATCAACTCTTGGTTTTCCATTTTTATCAAGATTAAGAGCAGCTACTGAATTGGCAAGTATTGATCTTTCAGCATCAGACATTGAGCCCTGACCTTTTAATCTGGCTGCTTCCTCTATTTGCAATTCAGAATTTAGTTGATTAAGTAAACCCTCAGCACTTCTAGACTCATCACTCCAGCCTCCTCTAATTCTACCCGTTATTCCTTTGGTGTTCATCCCACTTAGTTGTTCAACAATTCCCTGAACCTTGCCATTGTTTTGACTTCCACTTGTACCAATTGAAGATTTATAGTCATCTGGATTTTTTAGCATCCATTCATAACTAGCTTGATTTTGTGGGTTTCCTGCCTCATCAAAACTTAAACCACTATTAGTAGTAGCTGCTTGAGCGTCATAGTATTCTTTATAAATACCCTGCATACCTTCTTCAACTCCAAGTACCGCTGTTTGATAAGAGTTAAAAAGCTCATCTATCGCATTTTGCTTATCAAGATCATTGATGTTTATATTACTTTGAATTTGTTGAACGGCACTGGTCAATTGCATATCTAAATTATCAAGATTAGTTTGAGCATCAATTTCGTAATTCTGCAAAGCTTTATCAATTTCAAACATATTCTGTTCTTTACCACGAAGCCCCTCTTGAGTAAATCTGTTGAAATCGCTCTCAACATTTTCTTGAGCTTGACCATAAGACCCTGCCCCATAGCTTGAGGTAGTACCAAGCGCAGCAAATTTGTTTCTGTTGCGGGCTTCACTCTCACCTCTAGTTTGTGCTGCAAGTCGTTGGGTTGTGCCCCACTCGTCATTAACATTTTGTTTATTGTACTCAGCCGTCTGTCTATTGGAGTCAATTCCTTTTTGAACATTAGCTGATGTTCTGGCAAATTGTTCCTGTAATTGTGGGATTTGTTGATTAAGCAACCTACTTCTCTCGTCATAAGATTTGTTGTAATAATCTTTACCTTGCTGATTTTGTTTATCAAGTAAAGATTTCTTTTGGTCAGCTAAGTTTTGGTAGCCAGCCATATAAGAAGGAACACCACTTTGCGCAGCTGACAGCGCAGCTGACTGTTCAACTTTAGAAACAGAAGGAGCTGTACTACTAGGAACTGGTGAATTATTCATTAAGTTTCTAGTTGTGTTTAATCTTCCCTCAAAACTTGGGATACTTACCTTATTGCCAGTAATTTTAGTTTGTGGCAATCCGTTCCCTTGTAACAATGAGTTGGCAATAGGATTATTATAGTTGTTTTTACTCGTATTAAGAGTTTTATTGATAGCTCCGCCAGTGGAAGTATTCAGGTTATTTAAAGCCGTTGTACCATAAGCTCCAGATGAAAAAACATCTTCTTTTTTCTTTTTAAATGGATTGAAATTCATAGTTTTTTTCCTTATCTTCTTCTAAACAAATTTTTTAACCAGCTTGCTGCGCCAGCGAAAATACTCTTATTATTACTAGATGAAAGTTTAGCTGAGGATGTTTTATGTCTCTCAGGCGAAACTGTTGCCACTTTTCCACTAGATAGCCTCACGCCACCTTGTTTCTGCTCTTGAGCTTTATTGCTTGAGTATCTTGCAGCCACACTTTGATTTTGGGCTGGAACATTAGGCATTGAGAAGTTATTTGAACCTCCTGAGTTGTTTGAGCCGCTCGAGTTACTCGAACCACCAGAGTTACTCGAACCACCAGAGCTTTCTTTTTTCTTGCTAATCAAATTACGTATAGTTTGAGGCATTTTTAAACTGCTAACATCTGGCATCTTGAACATATTTGTCTTAGTTTGTTCAGGAAGTGCAAACGAGCGACTTTGCTGACTTGGTTGGTAAACCGCAGCTGGAGTCTTAAATAACTGTTTAGCTAATTGTCCTGGTTGCATAGCTGACTTACTAAATAAGTTGACCGCATCACTCTTAAAAATAGGTGATGATGAGTCTCTAATTGGAGCTTCTCCCTTAAAATCTGATGCTGTTTTTGTTTGTGTTGGCATCTGAAATTTGTCATAACCAAAACCATTTTCGAGCACATCAGGAGTTTCACCTATTAAGTCATTATAGTATTTATTTTTCCAATATTCCTCAACTGGGATTTTATACTCATAAATATCTCCGCCCTCATCTCTCCTCTCGGTTCGATATGGTTCGTCAAAACCAGGCTTAATTTGTTCGTTTAGATAATTCTTGTAAAGACCAGTGGCTTCTTTTCCTTGTGATGTTTGACCAAAAACATTAGCCACATCATTAGGATTTTTAAAGAAGTCAGATTTAAACAGCGATGTGTTTAAAGCTCCACCCTCAGCCTCTTTAGCGTTATCAATTAGTTTGTCTGCGTATTGTTCTGCTCCACCGTAATTAAAGAAAGCATCAGCTTCAGGAGCTTTAGTTTGAGTGCCAGTGCTTTGAAGCACGCTCTCACCCTTAGCTTGACCGACCTGATTTTGACCTTCATTCATTCCCATTAAAGGAGCTTTTTGAAAATAGTTTCTTGCAGTTTGTTTTAAAGCAGCAATTCCATCACCAGCTTTTGCTAGAGCGTAGTTTCCAGCACTCTCAGCTGCTCCTCTTATGTTTTGACCAAGTGTTTCTTTTGGTTGTTGAGCTTCACCGTCTCCAGCTTGAACTTGAGGAGTGACAGCTTCTTTTATTTCTCCAGGAACTCTTTGAAGTCTAGCTTTAGCACGAGCTAAAGTATCTTGAAAATTCTCCCTAGCCCCTTCCTTATCTCCTCTTAAAAGTTCTGATAATCCAGTGTCAATTCTAGGAGTTAAATCAGCTCGTTCAATTGTAGAAGATAGCTCACGACCTGCTGCTGGTAAATCACCTGCCACAGCCTCACCAGCTCCTACAAAACCCTCTTTTGGCAGACCTAAGTTCTGTCCTAACTGATTGACTTGCGAGCCCAATTCCTGCCTCTGTGGGCTCATTGGTTGAATTGCTTGTTTTACGTTTTGACCCATTTCAGCCACAGGTTGTTGTGGTTGAGGCTGAGTTTGATTTTGCATTGCATTTGGCTCAACACTCATTTGCTGTCCATTATTGATAGTTTGCTGTTGTGTCTCTAACCACTGGCGTTCTTCTGGCTGTAATCTGCTCGAGTCACCTTGAGAAGATTGGTTGATAGCTTCTCTACTTATATAGTCCATTGAGTCGAGTAAGAAAGTTTGAGGATCAGCAATGTTGCCATCTTGACCATAATATTCTAAATCTAAGTGTTCACCGTAAGCGTTTCCAGTTTGTCCTGGAGTTCCAATGTAGTCAAAAGCTTTAACGTTATCTCCAACGTGGAAGTTTTCCATATCTGATAAGTGAGCCATTCTAATCATTGTTCCGTTAGGAAGTTGTAACATTACCGAGTTGCCATAACCTTTGTGCCCAGATGTTGTTCCAAACTGAGTACCATCATCGGTAGTTATCTCCACAACCTTTGCTTCGAAAGGAAGGGTAAAATTAAAATTCTCAGGTAAATCACGAGTTCTAAAGTCAGTACCATAGTTTATATTGCCAGCTGTCGGCTCAATAGGATTAACGTTTCCATAATCTTGAGTGATTGTTTGTTGCTGTCCAAAAACTAAATCTGAAAGCCCAGTTGTGCCTTTGTATCCACGACCAATTGAGTTACTAGGATTTAAAAATTGTCCATTTTCTAAAAGAACTGATCCATCACTAAACTGTCTTACCACTCCAGGAATGTCAGCCTGTGTCGCTTTTCTAGTTGTACCGTCACTATATTGGACGAAACCACTTGAAAGGAGTGTTCCACCATCTTGAGTTTGTGCAACTGGAACAGCCACCATTTCACTCATAATTTGAGCAAAACCTTGAGCTGTACTAGGATTAAATTCTTCTTGAGGAGCTTGCTCTTGTGGAGCTTGCTCTTGTGGAGCTTGCTCTTGTGGAGCTTGTTCTGGAGTTTGAAAGTCGTACTGTCCAACCTGGCTCAGCTTAGGAGCGTTCATCGCAATTGAGGTTGGGCTGTATTGAGCGTATTTTAAGCTGTCGTTCATCTTGTCTTGACCAAGACCAGAAGGATCAACTATTTGATCCTCACTTAATTTATAAGCTCTAGGATTAACGTCATAAGCTTCATAAAGACCAGAACCTTTATTCTTTTTAAGAAGTTCTTCTAATTGAGCTAGATAGTCGTTTGTTTGGTTTCGTTCAAATATTTGTTTTTTTGCCATAGTTTATTTTCTAAAAGAACGCAAAGAAGTTTGGTCCTCCAATTTTTGTTACTGTAAATGTTCCGCTAGATGTAAATGTATGAATTGTATAATCTCCAGATGTTGTAATTGTTCCACCAATTGATGTGTCGTTTGGCATAGTTATTTAAAATGCTTTGTTTATCATATTATCTAAGTCATTATTTATAATTCTGCATCAAAATATAAAGATCTAGCTGATGAATCAGTACTTAAATTATAAAACTTAAATTGAGTAATTCCAGAAGCCACAGTTGCTTTTAATAATAATACAGAAGGAGAACCTCTAAAAATAGATAAAGCAGTACAATCATTTCCAGCAGTCCAGTCAGAAACAATCCAGTCTGATGCAGTTGCCGTCATTGTTGGAATTGTCCTCATTTCAACTGGGAGGTTTAGTGTTGCATATAAAAAAGTAGTACCAATTCCATTTCCAGTGGCCAATGGTGAATAAGCTGGAAGGTTATAAGCAAGACAATACCTCTGACAATCAGCTAACTCTTGTGCATAACTCTTAGGTTGAAATGGTAATGCTACTGATCCTGCACATAGTTGTACTTGTGAAACTTCAAAGTAATTGGTTGTTACTCCTGCTCCTGCGTGAGTAAATGCAAACGATACTCCAATTTGAGTAATATCAGAGGCGATTGCTGCGGTTGTAGTAATGGTGTGTTTGACAAAAGTATCAGTAAGTGTTTTGTTGGCACTAATAGCATCAGCCGAGGTTGTGAAAGCTAATACCTTTTGGTCTGTTCCCTTTCCTGTAACAATTTTACATACTAGGGTACTGTTATCAGTCACAAACTCCACACCAGCTTTAGCCCAGAAAGAAAGTGTTAATTTTTGTCCTCTAAACTTAATACTATCTTGGCTCTCAAGAGCCTGGCTAAAGGTAAGTAATTCATCGGTGTCTTGAACCATAGCTACTCTAGCCGAATAATAACTTCCATTGTTTGAAGCAGTTTGGCGAGATACTGTTTTATCAGTTGCAGCAGTTGCAGTTTCACAATACCACCTGTCGGCTGCATAAGCATCTGCTGTAGTCATGGCTATACTAGTTCCCCTCTGCCATATATCAAAGTTACCATTGATGATTGCTTGAGATGTACCAGCACTAGCATCAACATAAGCCTTAATTGATTGTTGAGTTGCTAGTTTAGTCGCACTATCAGTTGCAAAAGTATCTTCATCTAAAACACCTTCGCTCATATTTGTCGCCACTCCGCCGATAATTAAAGCAGTGTTTAAGTTATTGATATGACTTTTTGAAATTGGAAAAGCAGCGGTCACTCCATTCGAGTGAGCTTTGGCACTAAAGCCCTCTGCTCCTCTAGTGACACCTTGAAGTTCATTTGTGCCATCAATTGAAGTGTAAGTAATCCATTCTGCATTATCAGTCACAATTGGATTGGCATAAGACAAGCAAAGTATTCCTGGCTTAGCAATTTCTACACCTGAGACAGAGGTTATTTTGATGCCAGTTGTTTGGCTGTCATCTATTCCGCCGATGGTAGATAATGAAGTTGATATAAATTGTGGCACGTAATACGCATTTGTCATTTAATTTTCCATTCTTGTTAAATTGTGCCCCCAAGACTTAATATCTTTAGGCATTTCTTTTTTAAAAGTTAATTTATAATGGCAAGACATACATAGGGTTCTGCAATTATCTATGTCAAACCTTAATTCAATAAATTTAGACCACGGTTGAATGTGATCAACTTGTAATTGACCACCCCTTTGATTGCATATTTGACACGTATATTTATCTCTTTCTAATATAGATTTCTGCAATTCTCTTGAAAATTTTATTCTTTGCTTTTTATTTTCAGCAGATATTCCACCTTTCCAATTGCCATTTTTTTCTCCACAAGAAATTGGTCTTTCACCCCTCAATTTCAACTTATGCTCATCACTTAGTTTTTTTCCTTTTGTATATCCAGCCCAAGCCTTAGGGTTTTTCTTTCTTTCTATTATTTCTTTTTTAGTCATCTTTCTTCTTTTATGAGGAGATGGTTTTCCAACCATATTTAAATAATGACATTTTTTTGAACAAAATTTACTTTTATTCCAATCTTTTTTACTTCTCAAAATACTCTTAAAATAAACAATACCACACTCTATGCATTTTTTAGAATGTCTTAAATCAGTTTTGGTTTTTTGCTGACTTTTATTTATTTTAATATCCATAGTTTTATTTTATAAGATTTTTAGGCTAAAAGTTTAATTCGGATAAACTCTGTACCGATCATCTAGTCTCTTTCCTGTTATTAAATAAGTATGTACTACTGAGATAAATTTAAAATAAGCGTTAAGACTGTTTGATCTAAAAACGTATTTGATAGCTCTTGCTCTAAGCACGTCATAAATCTCAACAGGAATATCACTTGCACCAATATCATCAATTGTGGTTAGTGGAGCATCACCAAAAAGTGTTTCTCCAATAATAATAGCTCCAAAGCCACCACCAGCCAATGTTTTCTGACTAACAGTAAACTCTGCTGCATTTTCCACACCATCAAGATAAATATATCCCTGAATAGTTGAATTTGAAGTGACTTCTTTAAATTGAAAAGTTGGATTATGGTAGCGTTTAGTTTTAGAGAATTGCCCCTGATTAAACGATTTTGTTGCCCATTGAGCATCAATAGCGGTGTCATTATCGTTTCTGTCATCTTGGAACATCTTAACCATATAGCCAGACTCCTCGTCTGCATAATAAAGACTTTCACTGCCATCAGAGTCAAGAAAAGCCGTGAAGGTATTAGGAGTAAATCCCTCCCAATAAACCCAAGCTCCAAAACGAGTATCTAAAACCCAAATTCTGTCATTTATTTCGCTTCCTTTTTTAGGCACAGCACAAATATAAAGGTTGTTGTAGTAAATGGCTGCGCTGTCCTTCATATAATCAAGCGCAACGTTTTGTAACATTGGCTCAATTTTTATAGAAAGTTCATTTGTTCGTAACACAGTAGCCACATAGTTTTCTTGGTTTCCAAGTGAAAAGAAAGCTGCACGACCATCTTTTCTTGATAGAAAAATAATGTCGTTCTCAACGTGTCTAATTCCTCTAAAAGAGATAGCTCCAAAACCTTTGACAATTTCCTCAAGTTGCTGATATCCGTCAGAGGTAAAGCTAAATTTATAGACTGCATTTTCCTTAAAAACAATTACTCCACCTTGAAAACCAATGATGCCAGTAATACCTGACCCATCATTCTTAAACACATCAACACCACCAGCTCCAAAATCAGGAGTAGCAAAATCACCAACTTTTTCACCAGTTCCAGAAAAAGCTAAGCGAGAAGTTGCATCTTCAATCCCAGAAACAAAAATTCTAGAAATAGCAAAGATTGGCATTGAACCAATAATACCTAGAGTAGAATTAGCTTCGGTTGGTAAGATTGAAAGTGATGGGTCATCGCCACCCTTG
>Ga0208904_1002461_pt1 | contig 11644 bp, 14 predicted proteins | sample AntAceMetag02UKB_FD_184774 | JGI IMG/M metagenome (GOLD analysis project Ga0208904, IMG submission 184774) | Saline lake microbial communities from Ace Lake, Antarctica - Antarctic Ace Lake Metagenome 02UKB (SPAdes) (version 2) | ecosystem: Environmental > Aquatic > Non-marine Saline and... | reverse complement strand
CCAGTACCTCCAACTGTGACCGTTCCTGTCGATGTGCCAGTCCCAACATTTACAGCGAAATTGCTCGAAGCGTTCAGATTGACGGCCGCTCCTGATACGTCTGCTCCAAGGGCCAATGTCGCCAGTCCATCTGTAGTTACAGCACCGATCCCTGTCATAATACCAGTGGTACCGATAGCCCAATCGCTGGAGGTGATTGCAGCCGTCACGCTTGCAGACCCCATCACGATGGCAGGGGTATTTCCGTTCGTTACACCGAATGCGTTCACGTATCCAGGGCCTGTATCATTGTCGTAGACACTGATCCCGGTAGTGTGGTCCGTGGTGGTTGTGCTTCTCATGACCTTGGTTGATGTCATGGTCATGTTGTCTGTGACCGCACCCCCGGCAAATGTTCCGCCACCCAGGGCAACCCAGGACGACCCGTCGTATTGTTTCAATCCGTTTTCTGAATCATCCCAATACACCATGCCTTCGGTTGTGCCTGGCTCGGTATCAGTCGCAGTAAAATCAAGATCTTCGACAGTGGTGGAACCGAAGATCGTCATGTCCTCAAGCGAATAATTCTTGAGACGTGAAATAAACTGTGCATCTACTGGATCGAGCGAAAAAATACCGATGATTCCGAGAATCATCACAATTGTTAGAATTGAAAATACTTTCGTTTTCATGTTGTTCTCCAATAAAAAAGGGACGGGACAAACGCCCGTCCCTGAGTCATTACTTTAACCAGGTCAATGCCTAATGTCAAGCAGATCCGTCAGACTTGGCCACGAACCGGTAATCGGTCGAGCCGAAGAACGAATCATACCGCACCTTGTAGCTGGCGACGATATCACGGTTAAATCCTTCGGCTGTATCACGGCCACGGTTGACGACCTGTGGAGGAATGACGACCTTCTCAAGGAATTGTTTCTTGAAATCTCCAAGGAACCAGTCGGTCGTGTCCTCTTCATCAAGATCCGGCGAACTAACAATATTGAAAGCGTTGGCGAACGGATTCATTTCCGAGTTTGCCGCGCCTGACAATATCGTGTTCTTGATGATCCGGGTAGCCGTAACAAACAGCGTTTCCGGTACCAGCAGGATCTTGGGATCGACAACCATGGGCTCGCCTTTGTCGTCTTTCATCAACTTCAGCACGAGCCGGGCCGCGTCGATGTCCGTGTAATTAGCCAGGATGTTCGTGACCAGGTTGTCATACTCATGGGCATCACCTGAACCCTGAGCATTTTGATACAGATCAGCATTCGTGCCAGACGGATACCATGCCTTATAACTGGTGATATCCAGTACGGTTTTGATTGCCCGTACTTCACGGTCTCGGGCCATTCTCGTGCCGAGTTTGGTCGCTTCACGCATCACGATTCCTGTACGATCAAACCGGATTGCTTCCTCGGTTACATCCAGGATTAAACCACGTTTTCCGTGGCTCATCGTGACGTATTTTTCCATGATGTCAGCCGTATGCGGATAATTTCCGGCCTCGGGCACATCCTCAAGCGTCCCATTCAGGTAACCGCCAGGAATCCTGTCGAGTTCCAACGAAGATGTGAACTTGTCATACAGCAGATCCGCAACCCGGGCCTCTGCCTGGTATGCGTCCATAACGATCTTGGACACCAGCGTACCGACCAAGGTCTGAAACTGGCTGGCCGTTACCGCTTCACTGAACACGGGTAGGCCCTGAAGGTACGAAGACTGCGAGGTGTCGCCGCCGCATGCCTCGGCAATTTCTTTCAGGCTGAAATCTTCTTTGACCCATCGCTTTGGATCGGTTTCGGGAAGGCCAAAACGATGCTCCATTACCTGGCAGGCCTTCGCCGTACTGCCCGATTCTTTCAGGAGCTTGATGATTTGATTTTTGTGCAACATGGGTACTTTCTCCTAATGTTAAGATAGTTAATAAACGTCCGATTTAGGACACTTATTGCCTAAATTAACTTACGGGTCTGTGCTAGTGAAAATCTTTTGCGGGAACAATCTCGCCCTTTGCTGTGCCTGGCTCGACTGGTCTTTGGTGACCACTGCAACGGGGCTTGTGGTCCCGGCCACTAGGGTATTCCGGCTCACGGCCGCCGTAGTGGCGTAGATTTCCAACAGGTCACCAACGGAGTGTGCAGCGGCCGATTCCAGGTCAAGATTGAACTGGGCAAGCTCGCTGATATCCACCATGATGGGATCTGTTTTGCCCGTGGTCGTCGATGTCATTGCGATTCCAGCAAATGCGTCGGCTGCAGCTTCACGGTTTGCGGCCTCGTTACCGGCGTCTGAAATATCAGAGGCAGGAATTGCATACCCAGAAATCAGGCACACAAAATCACCCTTATCAATAATGGTACCGGTCTCAACAGGACACTCTACAACGCTCTGAGGCCCGTTGAAGTACCGTTCTTTTTCATTCCTAGCCATTGTAATGGCCTCCTACAAATTACGTTTCAGTTTCAGGCAAGTCTTAGATGTCAAGGCTTTCGGAAATCTCTTTAGCCGTTTTCTTGCTGCCAGCATCCTGCTTGCCTTCGCCCATACCCTTGACGCCGCCGGTGGCATTGGCTACGAGTTCCTTGCGGTCCTCGATAAGCTTTTGCATGTCTTCCGGTTTGGCATCCATGAGTTGGGACGTAAAGACGTCGGTGATTGCCTTCTCGGGAAGTTTCGACTCTTTCAGTGCCTTTGCCACATCCGTTTCTTTCTGGCGGATAGACTCTTTCACGGTGAGTTCATCTGAAACCTTCTCGGCGGCATCCTTCGCCTCTTTGAGCTTGTTTACTTCGTCGTTTCGACCGTCTGCACCCTCTTTAATCAGGGCTTCGTAGATGTCGGCACGATTGATTTTCATGTCTGCAATGTTCAGTTTAGACCAGTCCATTAGGACCTCCATTTCTTCGTTTTCGTGTATTCCGTTTGTCGTGGCGGGATCGCTCACCAGGTCCACGCTGATCACGCGCGTGATCTCGTCCACAAAATCAGTTCCCTTGTCATGACGCATTTTTCCTTGAGCGTTATGGGAGAACCCGGCAACGTCTGGCATCTGTTCAGCAATGACCTTCAGCTTGTTACCGGCGGGATCGTTTTCCAGTATCTTCATGTTTCCCCTGATCTGGATACGAGCCGCGTCAAATGTGACTCCCTCAAATCGTCCTGCTATTTTTTCCACATCCCGGCCAGATGACATTGCCTCTGCGTGCGTGATATGGTTTAAGAAACACTTTGCACCCTCATACAAAGGAACCGCATTGGCCATGGCCTCAGACATGTATTCCCGGTTGTTACGACTCTTTTGTCCCAGGATCAAGACATCGGTGATGATACCCAGGTTCTCGTCAAACTTGGATTCAGCGAAACACGATTCAGTCAATGTGATGAACTTTTCAGTCTTCATGACATTAAAATCGGGATAATCTGAAAATATGATAAAGATATTGACAACGTGCGTATTTGGTGCGTATAATTCAAACATGGATAAAAGTTCAATAACTAAACTCAGGAAGAGTACAGGATTGACAGTTGAGCAATTCGCAAAGAAATATAAATTCAACAGCAGGACATTCGAAGGATGGGAGCAAGGCCGGCAACCTGGGATATTCAATATGATGCGACTGAGACAAATAAGATCAGTCAGAAAAAGGCATGGACACTGATATTGCTATCAAGGCTATTAAGAAGGGGATAGGATGAAACGAAGAGGATTTCTACAATTACTCGGGATTGCTCCGATAGCCATAAAAGAGGCATTGAAACCAGAGAACCTAGACCAAAAGGCCAAAGACTTCCACAATGCCTCATCACCATCGAAACAGGTTTCATCTTATATAGATGGATGCATGGCGTCATCGTGTGCTTATGTAGACACTACACATATACGAGATGTTATTGCGGGTGAAAGACTCAGTTCTGGCGATTTTGTTTCAATCACAAATGGTAAAGCATACAAAACCACTGATATAAATTCGCTGTCCGCTGGTGTTTGCTTTAATTCATGCGTAAAAGGTAAAAATACCATAGTTCAACTTTAAAACTGAGCAGCAGGCTATTAAGAAGGGGATAGGATGAAAAATCCATTTACTGTATGGGATTTACGGTTATGTCAATTATGGGCAATTCGTAAATCTATACAATATCGACTTGGTATTCTACAAGGGTTTCGAACCTGCGAAAAAATTACTCAGCCTTCTTATGAATACTGGAAATCGTTCTCAGGCTGTCAAAAGTTGTTTTTTAGGTCATTTGAACGAAAGATACACTCTATTCTCACACAGAAAACTGAGCAGCCACAGCAGGATCAACATGAGGGATAATCCAACACATGCAATGCGGATGGGCTGGATAGCCTGGCTCAAGGGCTTCGAATTCCTCAAGTGTATAAAATTCATTATCCCGTCCAGGGCATACATCACAGCACGGCTTACTTTTCGATACATCTGAAAAGTGCCACACAACCCCGTCAGACCATGTTTTATTCTGCGCGTACCGTTGAATCCCTTCTCCCCATGCCCTGGTCAATTCTGTCCTTGCCAAGCGTAGAGCGTTCTTTGAAGCTGATTTGTACACCCCTGATCCCGGCCTGAAATCCTTCAAAGCTTTACCCATCCGAAAGTTATCATCGATGAGGAATTTACGTAGGTCCCTTGACAGCCTTGCCGCCGACCGGCCCTCTATTACAGCGGCCTTGACCTGCACCATCATTTGACGTCGGGCCTGGTATGTGAAATTCCATATCCGATCTGAAAATGACTGGCCACCGGGATTCCACGCCATCACCGCATCAAACGCGTCTTTGTTCATTCGCGCCCACATGGAGTCAGCGAATACTTCCTTGGCTGCGTTGTACCGGATTATCTGGCCGCTCTTGGCCGTGAAGCTCGTGCCGATGTGAACTTTGTACCTCTCGCCAATCCCCGCCGCCTCAGCCGAGTGTATGGAGTTCTTGAACGACATGTCTATGGTGTTCTTGACCCCCCGTTGAATGGTGGCCCTGATCTTGGGGCGTACCGCGTTCATCTCATCCTTGACCTGCTGAAGTAGGGCCAACTCACGGCCAGGTGGGATCTTACCGGCTTTCTCAAACTTCAGAATCTTCTGAGTCAGGCGGTTGGCCGCGAGGTCAAGGGCCTCAAGAATCTGTCGATACTGCAAAAGGCGGTATTGCTCAAAATTCCTTATGCCCTTCAGGAATGTTTCATCGTATTTACTCATTAATCTGGGATATCTGTCTCTGTATTAAGATAGGCAATAAGTGTCCTATTTTAGGACACTTATTGCGATTCGGGCCTAATAACGGCTATTATTTCTTAAGTTTGGCCAGCAAGCGATCACCGAAACGATTACCGATGATCTGCTTTTTACCATTGGTAACGCGGAATGCCTCGCTTCGTGTTTCCTTGGTGCCCCGGGCATAACCGTCAATCTTGTACTCACGGATGTAATGCGGAACGCCATTAAGCGATCCCATGTACTTTGAACCGGGAAACTCCGGAACATCCCCTTTCGGCTCTTTTTCCTTCTTGGCCTTGGCCGGGCCTGGTACCGCTTCTTTTTCAGACAATTCAGACAATTCAGTCAATTTGTCGATTTCGGCGTCAGGCAGGGGCATGGCGTCATCATCCAGGCATGTTTTCTTCAGGTATGCCAACCTGTTCTTTTCAGCTTTGTTCAGCATCTGTTAATCCTTGTAGAATTCCAATTACTTCAGGTTCAGTTTTCACCACAACGACCTCAAACGGGGTCTTGCAGCTTTCGACGTATATGCTCACGAAATCCCCTATTTCAAGCGGGATCTCAGGTTGACGGAATGCCAGGGATGGGAGATGTACCTTTTCCTTGCGACCGTTCGTTCTCCAATACCGGCCCTGCTCAATAGGGGCTACCTCACTGGCGTTTACTGTGCGTCGTTTCATAGGTGAAGATCCTTGATGTTGAATACCTTTTGGCATTGGGCACATTTGCACTGATGGAAGGTTCTAAGGCCGGTTTTCAGTTTACCTATCCCGATTAACAGGTATTCCTTTACCGCATTAAATGATTCCCATCCGATCTGCCAGTCTGAATTACAACTTGGGCAACACATTCTAATCTCTACCATGATTCCTTGGCCTCCTTCTTTTGGCGTTCTTGGTCCGTGTCGAATTGATCATCATCATCTTTTTTGATCAATTCATTTTCATCCTCAAAATCATACCCCAACTTTGCCGACGCAGTTCTACGGCTCACCAGCTTTCTCTCCATTTGCATACTGATGGCCTCGGTATCATGCTTGACGTCCCTGTGGATCAATGGCGGGTATTCGCGGGTGACCGTGGTCTGTGTGGGGATTGGCTCTGTTTTCTCAGAGATGGCTGCAATGACCTGGTCACATAGGCCAGATCGATAGTCATCAAGACGTTTCCGGCATTCGTCAATAAGGCCCTTCATTGCCTTTACCGATTCGGGTGTGGTGGTCTTGGTACTCATGGCAGGCAGTTGGCCGGTTCTGATCCCATAGCCCAGTACCATGCCGCTGATCATGTTCGTATAGGAATTGTGTCGGTCGCGTAGGGCCTCAAATTCCTTTACCATGGGGCTCTCAGATACCATGGTACTCGCATAATTTGAGTTACTTGCGTCGGCGCGTACCACGTATTCAGCCAGACGCACGGCCGCCGCAATCTGCAGTTGTATGGCCCGGCCATCGTCCTTGGTGTCCTGGGCCTTAATGTTTAGGTCTTTGTATTCCCATTCTATGCCCCGGTGCAACATGACGGCCGGATTCCGCAACGCCTTTTTGGGTGTGCCCTCACCTGATGCTGTCTTTCCCTCGGTGTCGTTATTGATCTTAGCTTTCAATGCGGTCAGGTCCGTGGCCGGGTTATCGACCTTTCCGAATAATCCGTACAAAGTGCGGATCTTGTTTAGCTTGATCCGATCGTCAAGCCATTCCTCGTATTTAACGATGTACTCGGCAGCGCCCACCAGGTGAGTAATTCCCCGCTTCATGTTGCTGTCGGATCCGATCTTGAAGAACACCATGTCGCTGGGATCTATGTGTGTGTCTTCCTGTTGGCCATCCTGTTTGGTTTGCCGTCTCAAAAATGAGATAATCGTCTCAATGTCGTCTGGATCCGTTTCGATGCCATAGGTTGAGTTAAGACCACCATCATGATTCAATATTTCCAGCGGTTCCACAAAACGAGTGTACAGGTGACTGTATTTGTTGGGCGGTATCGCATTATTTGATTTCGGATTGAAAAACCGACTGAACACCTCACCGTCCCGGATGTACCGCCGGAAACTCTCTTTGTCCTTCATGTCCCATTTAGAGATTCTGAACCATTCATCCCAATATTCCTGGACCTCTGGATTCTCATCATCACACCGGATTATCGATTCTTGCCCGATCACGAAATTCTCAAGCGTGCCAATGATGGCCCTGGCCCCAGGTCGATAGGAGAGTTCCAGGGCCTTGCGTTGCATATCCCGCAAATCCTCTTCGGTGTACCGGTGGGGGATCCGCTGGCCGTTGATCATCTGCCAGCTTGTTTCGTCCTTATCCTTTGCCCACTCGGGTAAACCCTCTGACATGATCGGACTATGTAACCCACCGGTCAGGCCCCGGATATGTTCGTTGACTGTTCTCTGGCTGATTTCATGGGCAAGAGTACTACGGAGTTTTTCCTGCTTAATTTGATGATTCAGTTTTATTTGACTGAATGGCCACATGTTAAATCTCCATACCTAAGAAGTCTGACCAAAGATCGGCCAATTTGTTTTCAGCTTTTTTGCGGTATTCAGTTCCATAAACGTATTCCCAACGTTTTCCGGCCCTCTTGTAAACATAAAAGCGGCCGCATGGAAAACATCTTATTCTGAATCTGACTGCCATAGAGATATCGGCTCTTTTAGTCAAAAACCACAGACTCCGCTTCGAAAGTCTCATTTAACATTCTGAATGCACCTGATGTAAAATCGACCTGATCGTCGTTAGGGTCATCGTGCCCGGTGAATTCAACCAACTCGTCAACGTATTCCGCCACCCCATCACCGGCCAGGATGTGGAAGAGTCCTTCTTCTGTTCTGGCGATCCATGGTAGGGCTCGAGTGCAACGATTAAGTGGGACAGGCCTGCGTTCGTCAGTTCTGGGTCTTGCTGCAGGTCCTGGATGAATCCGGATTGCGTGCCGACCGCTTCCACCCCAGTAACGCACCGCTCTTGCGCCAATATCAGCTTGAACATTCTCCGAACGGTCGGCCACTCCTTTTGGACGTGGATTATACGTCTGACAAAGATCCTCTTGTTCGAGTCAATTGCCATCTGTCCAGAAGCTGTATAGTCGGCGGTCGTTTTCTCCGTAACAGCAAGATCCCAGAACCTAACCCAGGTAAGCCCCTCGGGGACGTGGTTAACAATCTTGAGATTGCCTCTTTTGATTTTTGAACCGCCTGGAGGTTCCGGGCGTCCCTGATATAGTGCGTTCCAATCATAGCTACCTCCATAAATTCCGATTTTTACGTTCCCGGTGGCCTTGATCTTCTTCAGATCCTTGATGTCGAACATCTCAGGCCACAGGGCGTCACCTATTTCTCTGTCGTCGTCCGGGTGTAAGTGTTTACCGCCCTCGGCCAGTGCTGGCAACCATACAATACGCCACTGGTCGGCCTCTTCATCCATTAGCATGGTCTTGATGACGTGCCCGGTCAAATCATCCGCGTGCCACCTGGTGGCCGCCAGCAGGATCTTGCCGCCCTTCATGAGCCTGGTCCTGAAGTCCGCGGTATACCATTGCTTTAGGGTGTTTCGTATTGTGGATGACTCCGCTTCCTTCCGGCCCTTGATCGGATCGTCGATCAGGCCCCAGTGGGCACCGAACCCGGTAAACTGACCACCGACACCAGCACATTTATAATGCCCCTTGTGACCGACGATCTCAAATTCATCTTTCCGCTTAATGGCAGCATCGTCTTTTTGCCGTTCGCCCCGGGTGACCAATCGGGAATCCGGAAAAACGTCCGCATACTCCGAAGTCATCATAAAACGCTGTGAGTCCCTGGCCATGGATTCAATCAGGTCTTTGCCGTATGATCCGGCAAGTATGTGGTCATCAGGAGACCGGCCCATAAGGTATCCTGGAAGTAGGCGGGAACACATCTGGCTCTTTCCATGCCGAGGGGGAAACACTACGGCCAGGTTGTACGGTTCAGGGGCTTCGATCCACTGGTTCAGTTCATTTCCAAGGATTCGTTGGGGTCGGCCCAGGATAAAATCACTCTGCACATACTGGCAATAATCAAGAAATGACTTGCGGGCCTTGATGATCTTTAATCGTTTGAGGAACTTGTCAGATGCTTGTTTAAGAGCCATTGACTAATTTTATCACGTTATCAAGTGCATTCAATACAATTTTGGATCTGGTCATGGCCTTGATCTTCACGAGTTCGCCGGCCACGTCCTCACTGCACCGCTCCCAGTACGCGACCAGGTCGTCGTCTGACATCTGCTCAAGCGTCCGGCCCAGGTCCGGCCGGGAATCCGGCATACCGCGCATGAACTCTTCCAGCCGAACCAGCTTGTCAATGTCGCCATACAAGGGCTTGGGTTTCGGTGTCGGCGTCTTCTTGCCACAGTGCTTGCATTCTACCGTACCAAGCAAACTCGACAGGTAGAGGTTCTTTACGTTCTGTATGATACCTATCTGCTTGGCGGCATGGTCGGCCTGTTCATCGTCCAGCTTTACCCGGGCCTTGGCTTGGATCTTTTCGGTCCTGGTATCCCAGTTGTCGGCTTTGCGGTATTTGCGGACTGTGCCCTCTGAAACCCCACAAGCCTTTGATACGTGTGACACATTTTGATCGGCACACCAAGCCTTATAGAGTTTCTCTCTTTTATTGGCTGTTAGGGCTTTTCTCATAGGGTCTTAATCAACTGCTTTCCAATGTACTCTGTGTATGCTGGGGGGATCGATTGCGACATCTCTTTGCGGTTTGCCATCCAATCAATACCCATCGCAGGCCCCCAGTCAATCACGCCTGACGCCCCCTTACCACCACCGCCACCATAGACCGGACAAAACCTACTTTGATACCATTTGCCGTGCCTAAGCGTATTGTAGCGTGGTGGATTAGATTCGTAGCTATGGTCACATTCAAATGAAACACGTAGAGGGGTATTTGACTCAAACAGCCTGTGCCGTTTTACTCCTAACCCGGGAAACATCGTGCCGCAAAGCATTATTGGATTTAAGAGGGGTGCCCCTATTACGTTTTCAATTACATAGGGCAAACCTGACTTGATGATCATTTCCCGTGTTTGTGGTATCAGGTCAATAGGATCATTGGCATATGCTTTTAATGCTGAATGAGCCTGGCACGGCGGGCTTGCGTGAATTACTTGCACATGTTGACCAAGAACTTGTATCGCATCGAAAACATCTTTCTGGTAGAACTCAAAAGGATAATTAGGTTGGGGCTCAATATCCACGCCCACCACTTCAAAGCCTGCCCGGTGATAGCCCATCGAGCATCCACCGGCACCACAGAATAGGTCAAGTAGTCTTGGTTTAGCTGTTGTCAGTGGTCTGCTCAAAGCGGATCCTGTTCAAATGGTTTTTCGGTATTGTTTGACGCAATTGCCAAAACCGCACAACATGAACCAGTCCACCATGCACATTCATCACCGTCGCATTGCATGGCTTTTTGTGCTAATTCACCGTCGCCACTTAAGTGGCTTATCATCTCAACTATACGCTGTGTCTTTAATGGGCAATATTTGACTTTATCCATAATTGGCCTCAATGTTGATGTTTCCGCGTTTTCCGCTTCAATGCACGTTTCATCCCGGCTTTCCAGTCACCCCAGTTCATCTTTGCCGACCTCGTGCCCTCCAAACACGGAGAACAGACTTTGCCTAATTCACACCGAGTACCATTCACCGCGGTAACGGGATAATGACATGACCTGCATTCAAACTTCGTTGATCGTTTGTATCTAACATCCATAGCTCAACCTCGGTATCCATCGTCTAATGTACTTCAATGCCCCACGATGAGGCTTCAACTCTTTGTATCCATGTAACCAGTATAGTGTTTCTACGACTGCGTAAGCGTACTTTTTCGAGTAACAATAAGTCAGCGGTATAAAGTCCCCATTCCGTCTGAATTTTACCACATAGTCGTCTTTGCGGTGCACAACGATATATCGGCAGTTCTTTCGCAAACTCATCTGTTCGTTGTGCTTCTGTACTTTTTCAGCAAGATTCATCATTTCAGCAGCTTCGCCTTCTTCCCTGTGTAATCCTGCCATCGTTTTACTATTACATCACAATAAATGGTATCCAACTCCATGCCATAGCACTTGCGGCCTGTCTTCTCGCAGGCTATTAGGGTTGAGCCTGAGCCAAGGAAGAAGTCTGCCACCGATGCCGCCTCATGATTGGTGATTGCTTTCTCGGCCAAGGCCACAGGCTTCTGCGTCGGGTGAAATTCGTTCTTTCCATCTTTCTGTAAATCCCAAATAGTGCATTCTGTGGAGTTTCCAACCCATCTCAGCGTTGAGCCTTTTGGATTCCAGTATAGACAAGGCTCATGTGCCTGCTTATCGTTCGCGCCTAATGCACCGTACCCGCCTCCCTTTTTCCAGATTATCAACGCGTGAATCTCACCAACTGATTGAATCG
>Ga0208904_1002460_pt1 | contig 11645 bp, 12 predicted proteins | sample AntAceMetag02UKB_FD_184774 | JGI IMG/M metagenome (GOLD analysis project Ga0208904, IMG submission 184774) | Saline lake microbial communities from Ace Lake, Antarctica - Antarctic Ace Lake Metagenome 02UKB (SPAdes) (version 2) | ecosystem: Environmental > Aquatic > Non-marine Saline and... | reverse complement strand
TTGATTGAATGTATACAAACTGCTATACTTTGTATACATTCTAATAAAAATAGATACAAAATATGAAAATAATAGAAATAGGTAAAAATATTCAGCAAGAACAAGGATTTAAAGCTTTTGTTCCGAATTCTTTTCCTCCAAAAGACGGTTTTAGTTTTGATTCAGTAATATTAAAGAAAAACGATAAAGCTACAAGATTAATCGGGAAACTTGACGGTATTACGAAACTTTTACCAGATTCTGATTTTTTTCTTTTAATGTATTTACGAAAAGACGCTACTTCTTCAAGTCAAATTGAAGGCACAAGAGCGACAATGATTGATGTTATAGAAGCTGAGGCAAAAGTGAGCGCAAATGTCCCCGAAGATGTTGATGATATTTTACATTACATTAAAGCTTTAAATTATGGGATGAAACGGGTTATTGCTGATAATTTTCCAGTTACCCTTAGATTTGTAAGAGAATTGCATAATAAGTTGATGGATCAAGCGAGAGTCACTCATTTTTCAGATCCAGGAGAATTTCGTAAGACCCAAAATTGGATAGGAGGCACTCGCCCAGATAACGCACGATTTGTTCCGCCACCAGTGCATGAAATGCAGAATTCTTTGACTGATTTGGAAAATTTTTTATATACTGATAACTCCACTTTGACACTTATTAAGGCAGGACTTATTCATGCCCAATTTGAAACAATTCATCCATTTCTTGACGGAAATGGTAGAACAGGAAGAATGCTAATCACTTTTTATCTATGGAAAGAAGGTTTTTTAGAAAAGCCAGTTTTATTTTTATCATCTTTTTTCAAAAAACATCAAAAACTTTATTATGAAAAACTTTTTGGATATCACAATGGGCAGGTTGCTAATTGGGTTGATTTTTTTCTTGATGGCGTTATAGAAATAGTCAATGAGGCTATAGATATAGTTGAAAAAATTACAGAATTGCGTGAAAAAGACATACAAAAAATACAAAAACTTGGAACTCGCGCATCGGAAAGTGCGACAATGATATTACCTAAACTCTATGGACAGCCTATTGTAAATGTGCCCATAATTCGGAAATGGACAGGATTTACGAGAGCGGGAGCGCAACATGTTATTAATCGTTTTGTTGATATGGAAATTCTTATTCCAAAAGATCAAGATAAAAAATATGGACAATCGTATGTATATAAAAAATATTTGGATCTTTTTTATAAAAATAATTAATTTATAAATATGTTCCGGTCATTTCCTAAGAAAAAAACAGACGATCTGTCACAAATTACATTAACCGATGAATTTCGTTCTACATTATCTTTGTTTGAGAATTCTAATGATAATTTCTTTTTAACAGGCAATGCAGGAACTGGAAAAACTACTCTGCTCAAACAATTTAGAGAACAAACAAAAAAGAAAGTAGTTTTGTTAGCTCCAACTGGCATCGCTGCTTTTAATCTTGGAGGACAAACAATTCATTCTTTTTTTTGTTTCCCGCCACGTATTATAGCACCTCGGGTCATTTCTGATATACATACGAATAACCGAATTTATAAGGCAATTGATACCATTGTCATTGATGAAATATCTATGGTTCGAGCTGACGTTTTTGAGGGTATAGATATTTTTATGAGACAGTATGGACGAGATAGTAATCGACCATTCGGTGGCGCCCAAGTTATTTTAGCTGGAGACCCTTATCAATTACCACCAGTTGTTACTTCTGCAGAAGAACCAATAATATCAAAATTTTATAAAACACCTTATTTCTTTAGCGCAAAAGTATATGACCATGCTAATTTTCAGTCATTGGATTTAATTGAGATTCACCGACAACATGATGAAAAATTTATTAAACTTTTAAATTTGATTCGTCATGCAAATGTAAATGTACAAGATCTTAAGCCAATCAACGATAATCTTGTTGAACTTCATACTATGGGTTATGAAAATAGAGGAGTTACTTTATCTACGACAAACAGAGTAGCAGATACCATTAATCAGACTCATTTATTAAAACTTTCTGTTCGGCAAATTGCGGAAACTATGAAAACAAAAGGTTTGGTAGAAAATAAAGTTCCAGCTAGAAAAGGTGGTCGTATTGCTAAAAATGCAAGAAAAGAATTAGAAAAGAAAACAGGCAAAAGAATTGTAAGTGGAAAGAATTTTCTAATAGCAAAAAGAACTAATAAAAAATTAATTAAGAGCAAAAATTAAATCAAATAAGAATTTGTTATAATTAAAATACATTAATTTATATACAATAATATTTAATTTCAACGTTCTCGACGAGCAAAGCGAGGAGAGGTTGTTATTTAAATGGGGACTGTACCCTTTGGTTGACCCCCTGAAACCCGCATCAATTGTGGTTTTTAGGTTATAAAAAATGGGAAAAAGCTAAAGAAGTCGTTGCAAGAGCGACTCGTGCATGCAAAAATAGCCGAACTGTTTGGAGTAGACAGAAGCGTGGTTACAAAACACTTTCAAAATATATACGCCACGGGTGAATTAAATAAAAAAGCAACTTGTGCAATTTTTGCACAGGTTCAAAGCGAGGGGCCAGAGGAGGGAGAAGAAAAAACAGTGATATGAGAAGAGGAGGACAAGGAAATCATGACGGGCAAAAGCGTGGAATGAGGCTTAATACTGAGAGAGATCAAAATGTCGGTGGAGGATTTATTGACGCTGATGGTGACGGACAATGTGATCATTTGAATCAATAAATGACGCGAGAAAATAAAAGAAATCTCTATTTTAGACACTTCTTTTATTGATTGAAGAGCTTTTACTAAAAAGGTTTTAATGTCTTTTAATTTCTATTATTTCATTAAATAGTGTTTTTGAAATAAATTTTAGTTTTATAATGTACTATATATAGACGGTACTATAGACGGTACTTTTTTATTTGTAATATAAACATTTTTATGAAAAAGAATATTATCATAGCAATAAGTTTATTGCTTATTGCTGTTTCGCTGGGATATATATGGCAAAATGATAGCAAAGAAAATGGAAACAGTGGAATATCAGAAAAACAGGGATCTCTTGACTTTGAAAGACCGGAAGAAAAACCAAATATTTCAGGAATTGTAAAAAATATTATTGGCAACGAAGTGACAATTTTGAAAATTGAAAGACCGGAAATATCTAAAGATGATGGCGGTGAAGATACCGACATTGAGAAAGATGAGAGTAAAGAAGAACCGAGATCTGGATCTGGCGGAAGCATGGGAATGGGAGGAGGCATGAACCAGTTAAATACAGATGAGGAAAATGATGATAGGGTAGAGATGCTAAAAAATATGAGTGTCGGAGAAGAAAAAATTATCATTCCTGTTGGAATAAAAATGCTTAAAAGCGATGACGGAGAAGCTGTTGTGGCCACATTTGATAATATTGCAAAAGATCAAATGCTTATGATTTGGATTGACGAAACTATTACAGATAAAAATATCGCTACTTTTGTGATGATTAAATAATAACAAGCAGAAAGTTGTAAAATATAAAATAATTAATTCGTCAACTTTATAAACTTTTAACTATACTATATGAACTCTATATTAGAAGAAAGTAAAAAATCCAAAGGAACTGGAAAATTTAAAATAACTAAAAAAAAGATAATAATGTTGGTTGCTGTTGCCTTGGTTTTGATTTCTGCTTATTTTTTTTTAAACAGAGAAGACGCAAAAGAGACGGCCGTTTCTCAAAAAGAATGGACAGTAAAAAAAGATAATTTAAGAATTTCCATTGAGTCAGATGGAAAAGTTGTTGCTGAAGACGGAGTTGAATTATCCTTTTCTGTTAGTGGCAATAATTTAGAAGTAGAGGAAGTATTTATCAAAGAAGGCGATAAAATTATAAAGGGCGATAAAGTTGCTACCGTAAAGACAGAAATTTTAGAATTAAATGTTCGTACCGCGTATTCAAGTTATTTATCAGCTTTGGCAAATTATAATCAAACAATGGATGGAGTAACAGAAAAAGATATCGCTGATGCTAGGGACAGAATTACTTCAGTAGAAATATCTTTAAATCAAGCCGAAATCGATCTAGAAGATAGTAAACAATCCGCCGAAGAAAGTATTCAAAATGCTGAAGATGACATTTACGATGCTGAAAACGATTTAAAAGATGCTGAAGAAAGTTTAAACGACAATCAAGACGAATTAAGCAGTGAAGATGTAATTAATGCTTATGAAAGTTTGGTAGATACAATAAAATCAATAAATATAAGTTTAAACCATATTTTAAAAGAATCTGGTGAAATATTGGATGAAGGCGATTTAATAGTATCGGATATATCTTCGTTGAATCAAGCAGAAAACAGTTATTTAAAATCTAAGAATGAATTGGGAAAACTTGATGCGCTAGTTGTGTTGTTAAATTTTGATAGTTGTTATGATGATATTGATATAGCGGGAAATCGAGCAATTCTTGCATTGCAAGAGTTTGAGGAGCATTTATACTATATGAATTTAACGTTAGAAGCAACCGTTATCTACTCTGCTTTTTCACAAGCAGAGCTTAATAGTTTTACATCAACAATCAGTGCGAACAGGACAGCTGTTAATACTAAAATTACATCTATAAATACAAAAATTGGAGAGGTGGATGACACTAAAGACAACTTGGATGATTATGTCACTGAACATGAAGATGCCAAAAGGGATCTTGAAGATGCCAAAAGGGATTTAATTAACACAAAAGCTGATGCTGAACGGAATATTAAAAATTCAGAAGCTACCGTAAAAAGCAGAGAATTAAGCGTTGAACAAGCTAAACGCGATTATAACGATTTATTAGCTCCGCTGACGGAAGCTGAAGAAGCTTCCGCGCGTTCAAATTTAACAAGCGCTTCCGTAAACTTTGAAAAAGCTCAGAATGAATTAGAAAACGCGACTATTTTATCTCCGATTGACGGAGAGGTAGCGCGGCTTAACTATAAAACAGGAGACATTATCGTAGATAATAGCAATAATAATCCAGTGGCGGTTATTATAAATAACGATACTTTATTTATTGAAGTGGATATTGAAGAAGCTGATATTAATAAAATTAAAATTGGACAAACCGTTTACGCTATTTTTGATGCTTTAGATGATCTAACACTTAACGGAGAAGTGAGTTTCATTTCGCTTACTTCAAAAACAAACAATAGCGGGATTGTAACGTATTTAGTTCGTATTGTAATAATAAATAAAGAAGATAACCAAATAAGAGAAGGAATGACTGTATTTGTTGATTTTGTGACAGCTGAAGCCAATAATGTTTTAGTTGTTCCTGTTAGCGCTGTTAAAAATATTAACGATACTCCTTCTGTGTTAAACAGTAACGAAGAATGGGTACCGGTAGTGACTGGATTTACAGACGGCAAGAATGTAGAAGTGATTAAAGGATTGGATGCCGAAGATAAAATAATGTATTAGCCGGAAATTCATAAAATTTATAAAGTCAAAAGGCATGGAAAAATCAGCGATACAACTAAAAAATGTCCATAAATCATATTATCTTTCTAATGGCGAGGAAGTGCCGGTTCTTAATGGTATTAACCTTGATATTAAACAAGGAGAATTTGTGGCGTTAATGGGAGAATCTGGCTGTGGAAAAACAACCTTATTAAATATCATCGGATGCCTTCATCCATTGAATGACGGAGAATATTTTTTAGATGGAGAAAATATTGGAGAAGTTAGAGATGATTACACCTTGGCTTTTATTAGAAACAAAAAAATGGGTTTTATTTTTCAGCAATTTAATCTGTTTTCTCGTTTTACAGCTTTAAAAAATATCGCTTTGCCGGCCCTCTATGCCGGAGTAGAAAAGAAAATTAGAGAAAAAAAAGCTTTCCAGCTTATGAAAAGCGTCAATATAGAAGAAAAAGCAAATTTTAAGCCGACAGAACTTTCTGGAGGACAGCAACAGAGAGTTTCTATTTGCAGATCTCTTATGAACGATCCTGATGTGCTTCTAGCAGACGAACCAACCGGCGCGCTTGATTCAAAGTCCGGCCTTGAAATAATGGAGATATTTATTGATTTAAAAAGGAAAAACAAAACAATTATTATGGTTACCCATACGGCAGAAGTCGCTAAATACGCTGATAGAATAATTTACCTGAGAGATGGAAAAGTAGTAAATAATAATTATAAATTAGTTTCAAATTATTAATATGAAATCGGAAATTATAAAAATGGCCTTTGAGTCTTTGCTTGCGAACAGAGTAAGAACATTTCTTTCAATGCTTGGAATAATCATTGGAGTTTCTACGGTTATTGCCGTGTTTGCTGTTGGGCAAGGCGCGCAAAAGGCTGTTGATGAGCAGTTTCAAGGATTAAGTGCGAATTCTATTATTGTGATGTCAATGAGAGGAAAAACTGAAAGTTCAAAATTGGAAACCGCGGATTTTGAAGTTATCATAGAAAACTGTTCCCATATTTCAGAAGCAACAGCGGTAATATGGGACACTCTTGCAGTTTCTTTTGAATCTGAGGACGGCTCTTTTTCCGTAATGGGAATTGAAAACAATTATTTTGAAATGTCTAGCATAGAAATTGATCAAGGCAGATTGATAACTGACGAAGATTTGGATAGCAACGAAAAAGCCGCTGTTCTCGGCAGCGGCGTAGTAGAAACATTATTTTTAGAAGAAACTGAAATAGTCGGTCAAAATATAAAAATAAATGGTAAAATAATTGAGGTAGTCGGAACAATTAAAGAAACAGGAAGAAGCCTTGGTAAAAATTCTTTGGATGATACTGTTTTTTTGCCAAGCACTCTCGCGGAAAAAAGTATATTGGGAACCAAACCGTTTGTAATGATATATACAGTGGCTGATACTGTGGAAAATATTGAAATTGCTTCAGAGGAAATAGCAGCAGTTCTAAGAGACGAACATGAGTTAAGAGACAGCCAAGCAGATGATTTTAGAATAATGGACGCTGGAGCAATGGTGGGCGCGGCGCAAGATTCCGCAGAATTAATGACTGTTCTTTTGACTTCCGTGGCGGCTATTGTTCTGTTAGTATCCGGAATTGGAATTATGAATGTGATGTTTGTTACAGTTGCTGAGCGCACGAAAGAAATTGGAATAGCAAAGGCAATCGGAGGAAAACAAGGAGATATATTAAGTCAATTCTTGCTTGAAGCAGTAATACTTTCTATGATAGGAGGGCTAATTGGAATTGGAATTGGTTCATTAGCAATTCCGATACTTTCAAAATTTGATATTATGCCAGTGGCATTTTCATATACAGGTCCTGTGATCGGTTTTTGTTTCTCTGTTATTGTTGGAATATTTTTTGGATTTTATCCAGCGTTAAAAGCTAGCCGCCTTGATCCGGTAGATGCACTGAGAAGCGAATAATTTTTCATGACCGTATAAGCCCGTAAGTCTTAAATCCCTTATTTTAGGGGTTATTTTTGTACCCAAAAATTCGATTTGTTTATTATTTGTGGTATAATAAGGTTTAGGTTAGATTAATTTTTAAAATAAGTTCACAAAAATAATATTTTTGGGCATAGGAGAGGCTACAGAGGATAGATATCCAAATAATGCTTTTTTGATACTTTCGAAAACCAAGATGTTATTAGATTGTGGTTATTCTGTCCCAAGACAATTATGGACGTATAATTCTAACCCGAATTTTTAGATGTCATTTATATCACCCACGCTCATGCTGATCATTGTTTCGGCTTTCCATCAATTATTCTTAGTGTGAACAAAAGGCGTCAGGTACCTTTTGTTTTAAATCTGGAATATAAAGATACTTATTAGATTATTGGAATATAGTTCTAACGTCATATACTATTCGGAGCCACACCTAATAATCGCTCATAGAGCGGTTATTTTTATACCCCAAGTGGGACGTTAGAACCTTTGATAATGATTTAATTGTGGTATAATAAAAATGTCTTGATTTTATATAATAATATTTAATTTCAAGCTTTGCTTATAATAAAAAGTTATATCAATAATAGTTTTATTAATTTATGAAAATTATCAAAAAAATATTTATTTATTTTATTCTTATTTTTTTGTCGTTTGGGAAATTATCTATTGTTGAAGCCTATGAATCATTACAAGGTCCGACAGAACTTCTTTTTTGGGATAAAGGGGAGACTTATGATGGTTATACCCTATTTGCAGCTGGTGGAGATACATATTTAATAGATATGGCTGGGAATATGGTTCATTCTTGGGAAGGAACAGGGAGAAATCCCAGGTTGCTTGATAATGGAAATTTATTAGATTCAGGGAAAGATAAAAATGAAAAATTCAATTTATTTTTTGAACTAAATTGGGATAACAAGATAGTCTGGGAATACGCAGAAGAAAGAGAAGGATATACAGCACATCATGATTGGGTTCGAATTTTTAATAAAAAACTTAACGCTTATACTACTTTATATATAGCAAATAAAGATTTAAGCCTTAGCGAGTGCATTGAGGCAGGATGTATTTGGAACGACAAATATGAGGAACCATTGCAGATGGACGCAATTGTTGAAATTGACATGGATGGCAATGTTGTTTGGGAGTGGTGGTTTTTTGATCATGTTATTCAGGATTTCAATCCTCAAAAAAAGAATTATGTAGGAGCTGGCAAAGAAATTGCAGATTATCCTGAAAAATTAAATCTAAATTTACCAGGTCGTCTTGTAAAAAGAGATTGGTTACATTCAAATTCTATAGACTACAATGAAGACCTAGATCAAGTTGTTATAAATTCGGTCCATGGAGAATTTTATGTAATTGATCATGGTAATACTTTTGTTCCTGGAGATCCCAAACAAAGCATTTTATTAGCTTCTAGTGATTGGGGTGATTTTCTCTATCGTTTTGGGGATCCAGCTAGATATGGGCAAGGCAAGTCACCCATTATTAGAGATTTTTGGATTTATTCTTCGTCTGAACATAAACAAATCGGTGGTTCACACGACATACAATGGATTGATAAAGGGCTGCCAGGAGAGGAAAATTTTTTAGTATTTAATAATGGACAATATTTATTTGAACGCACCAATCAATCATATATTATGGAGATTAATCCCTTTTTGGATATTCATGGAAATAATCTTGGCAAATATATAAATCCATCTTACGCAGGTTATAAGAAAATCGATGCGCACAAATCTACCCACAAACCCTGGAAATTTATTTCTAATCAAGTAGTTTGGACATATGGTTCGAAAAGTAATCAAGGATTTTTTAGCCATATTGGTTCTGGCGCACAAAGATTACCAAACGGCAACACTTTGATTTGTTCTGCCACTGAAGGACATCTTTTTGAGATAACACTTGATGGTAATCTAGTGTGGGAATATATAAATCCCGTTAGCAAAGATGGCAATATTCTGAAGGTTATGCCAGACAATCTTCCAATGACTAATTCGGTTTTTAGGGCATACAGATATAACAAAGACCATCCTGCTTTAAAAGGGAAAGATTTAGATTCGTTTAGGAAAATTACAGATAATCTTATAGGAACAAAGAGGCATTTTTTTACAAGAAATAAATTTATTAAAAGTGCGATAATAATATTTTTAATATTTAGTGTTACTCTATTTTTTGTTTTGAAATTCAAGCGGAAAAGAAAATTATGATAATTGGCGAGAAATTTAATTATATAATATAAACATGAAACAAAAATTCCTCTTGCTCTGGGTTTATTAAGGTAGTAGAATTAAGTAAAGATTAATTAATAATATAAACATAAATAAAATGAAATATAAGATACATCATTTTGAACTTAAAATGACAAAAGACAAGGACAAATTGGAGCAATTTTTAAATAACCTGGACGGTGAAGTCATTGCAATAATTCCAAATGTTCAGCCAAAATTTATGTTAATGGGCGCTACTGCCGTAGTAAATTTTATTCTTATTGTGGAAAAAATAAAGAAATAATTAAGCTCTCAAACAGGTTCGAACATCGTTCCAGCTGGAGAGCCAAGTCTGGTATATAAATATACTCATTAGATTGCTGAAATATAGTTCTAACGTCATATACTATTCGGAGCTAATTTCCGCCTTTTCTTTCGGGCGATTTTTTGGTAGAATAAATATATAGTTAAAGAAAGATTTAAAATAATACCATCTGTATATTTGGTTTTGATAAAAAAGAATAAAATTCTTCTTTCTCGAAGATATAATACGGAATACTTTGATAGTAATTATAGTTTTCCTGCAGGACACCTTGAAGGTAGAGAGACATTTAAACAAGCCATAGTTAGAGAAACAGAGGAGGAGACAGGGATAGTTTTTAGACCCAGCTGATTTAGAGTTAGTCCATAGAATGAATAGAAAGATGCCAAGCGACGAGAGAGTAGATTTCTTTTTCACCACAAAAAAATGACAGGGCGAACCAAGGATTATAGAACCTAAGAAATGCCATGATTTAAGTTGGTTTGAACTCAATAATTTGCCAAAAAATATAACTCCATATGTAAAACAAGCGATTAATTCTTTTTTGAATAACATAATTTATAGCGAGCGTGAAGAAGAAGAGAATTAATTTAAACATTTTTAATATAGACTGCACAATCCTCTCATTTGTTCCAAGACGCCCCTGGAGGGGAGAGACCGATGTGGGTCAAAAATCGTTGAAATATATATAACAAATTAAAAATTACTTATGTTTAAAGTAGTTAAAATTAGAAGTTTATCTCGGTAATTCTTTTTAATCACGGGGATTTTTTATTTTTAATCATTAATCTATAAAAAATATGACACAATTAAAAGAAGTTTATAAATGTTCAATATGTGGCAATGTTGTGGAGATTTTGCATACCGGAGCAGGACAACTTGTTTGTTGTGGAGAGCCTATGGATATGGTAGTATCTCAAACAGAAGATCAAGGTCAAGAAAAACACCTTCCTGTGGTTGAAGAAGATTTGGCAGAAACATCTGATGATAAAAAAATCATTAAAGTAAAAATAGGGGAGCAAGAACATCCCATGACTGCTGATCACTATATTGAGTGGATAGAAATTATTGATTCTAATGGAAAGAGTTGTAAGAAATTTTTAGAGTCAAAAGGTAAACCTAAAGCGATTTTTTGTCTGCAGGGCAATATCAGTGCAGTCCGTGCCTATTGCAACATTCACGGATTATGGGAAAAGACGGTGAGGGAAAATTAGAAGTTCGGCTTGAAAATGAAACGGTCTGGCTTTGGCTTAACCAAATTGTGAAGCTTTTTGATACTGATAAATCCGGAATTTCTCGCCATATTCAAAATATTTATAATAATAAAGAATTAGACGAAAAACCAACTGTTGCAAAAATTGCAACAGTTCAAAAAGAAAGGCAAAGAACCATAAAAAGATATGTTGAATATTATAATCTGGATATTATTATCTCTATTGGTTATCGCGTAAAATCTTTGCGTGGCACGCAATTTCGCATTTGGGCAACGGAACGGCTCAAAAAATATAGTTCTAATGTCGTCTACGATGCGGAGTTAATTTAGCACGCGGTTAGAGAAACCGATGTAGTGGACTATTTACGTTTAAAGGCTTAATTTTTAAGTCTTTTTTTGTTGACAATTATTTGGATTTATGAGAGTATTATCTACATAACGAATCTCTTTTGAGAGACTCGTTATTAATATAGATAAATTAAACGAATATTATGGCAGAAGAAGTAATTCTAAAGATTGATGATGT
>Ga0208904_1002459_pt1 | contig 11652 bp, 8 predicted proteins | sample AntAceMetag02UKB_FD_184774 | JGI IMG/M metagenome (GOLD analysis project Ga0208904, IMG submission 184774) | Saline lake microbial communities from Ace Lake, Antarctica - Antarctic Ace Lake Metagenome 02UKB (SPAdes) (version 2) | ecosystem: Environmental > Aquatic > Non-marine Saline and Alkaline... | reverse complement strand
AGAGGAGGATTAGTTAAGAACCTTTTAGCGTCAGAAACATTAGGAAATGTTTCTGTGATATTAACTGATAAGACAGGAACTATCACACAGGCCAAAATGAAATTAATCCAAGTTTTAACTCGTAGCAATTCTAAAGATGATAAAGAAGAAGTACTCACTGGGGCTGTTATTGGTTCGGATGCTTTTGTGGAAAGAGATGAAAAAAGCGAATTGATTATCCATGGTCGCCCTTTAGAAAAAGCTATTGTTTCAGCTGGATTAGAACAAGGTATTAGTCAAGATGAATTAGAAGATCAAAATAAAAGGAGGGATCTTTTGTTATTTTCCTCAAATAATGGTTATTCTGTTTCTTTAAATGAACACGAAAATGAAAATCAAAAAATTTATATTTCAGGTCGGCCTGAAATTCTTTTGAAAAAATCAAAATTTATTTTAAAAGATGGTAAAAAAGTAAAGATTACTGCCGATGATATTAATTATTTTAATCGTTTACTAAAGGAAAAAACTGGCCAAGGTATGAGGTTGACTGCAATGGCTTCTAAAACCGTCACTTGGAAAAAAATTCCAGATAAGGCACTTGATGACTTAGTTTTTTTTGGACTGTTAGTTTTTGATGATCCAATCAGAGAAGATGTCCATAAATCTATTAAAGTTACTAAAGAGCTGGGGGTTAGGACTATCATGTTGACTGGTGATAATAAGGGGACAGCAAAAAAAATAGCAGAGGAAGCTGGAATTATTGAAAAAGGAGGAAGAGTTTTGGAAGGGGAGGATATTGAAGGTATGGGGGATAAGGAATTGAATAAAATTTTAGACGAAGTGAACGTTTTTGCTAGAATGAATCCATCTCAAAAATTAAGGGTCTCTAAGATTTTGAAAGAAAAGGGGGAGATTACAGCGATGACAGGAGATGGCATTAATGATGCCCCAGCTCTGAGAAATGCTAATGTTGGGATTGCGGTTGGAAGTGGAACTGAAGTCGCAAAAGAATCAGCGGATATGATTTTATTAGATAATAGCTTTTCAGTGATTGTTTTTGCTATTGAGGAGGGTCGTCGTGTGATTGATAATTTAAAAAAGATTGTTGCTTATCTTTTATCTACGAGTTTTAGTGAGGTTTTTGTAATTGGCGGAGCTTTGCTTTTTGGTCTACCTTTGCCGATTTTTGCTTCTCAGATTTTATGGATAAATATTATTGAAGAAGGTTTAATGAATTTTTCTTTTGTTTTTGAACCGAAAGAAAAGTACTTGAAAAGTAAAAATCGTTTTAAAGCTAATCAAGAAATTTTGACACCTAAGCTTAGGGGGATGATAGCCATTATTGGTCTAGTGACAGGGATTGTTGTAACAACATTGTATTTTGTTTTGCTGAAACTTAATTTTCCGCTAGACGAAGTTCGGACGATTATTTTTGTAGCTTTGTCAGTTGATTCTTTGTTCTTTACTTTCTCACTCAAATCATTTTATAAACCTATTTGGAAAATTAATTTGTTATCAAATAAATATCTAATAATAGCTTGGTTATCTGGTATGTTAATGGTCGTGGCTTCTTTTACCGTACCGTTTTTGCAGTCAATTCTTCGCACCACATCACTTAGTTTGTTAGATTTTATTCTTATTTTATGTTTCGGTCTATTTAATCTTTGTTTAATAGAGACTGCTAAATATTTCTTTTACAGAAAAGAGGAGAAAAAATTTACCTAAGTATCAATTTTAATTAAGCAGGAACTTGTAGTATAATGATGTTATGTCAGATTTAATCTTTATTTTAGTTCCAGTAATAGCAATTCTTGTGTTAAATGGGGTTTTTTTGTGGTTTATATTTCAGCAAATTAAAAAGGGACAAAAAAAAGAAGAAAATGGAGCTGATGATAAAAGTTTTCTACTTTTGCAAAATCAAATGAATGAATTAAATAAAACCCTTGATTTGAAAATGGGGGAGTCAGCTAAGTTAATGAGTGAATCAGTTAAAACACAATTTAGCGAATCACAGAGGTTGATTAAGGATATTACAGGTCAAATGACTGAGATTAAAGAAACAAATAAGCAAGTCTTTGGAATGACAGAACAATTACAAAATCTGGAAAAAGTTTTAAGTAATCAAAAACAAAGAGGGAACTTAGGTGAAAAGGGTTTAGATTTGATCTTAAGTAATATTTTACCTCCGACTGCTTATCAAATGCAGTATAGTTTTAAAGATGGTGATATTGTTGATGCTGTGATTCATACTAAAGATGGAATTATCCCTGTGGACGCTAAGTTTTCTCTTGATAATTATAATCGGATAACTAATGAAGATGATGAGGACAAAAAAATTGAATTAGAGAGAGAATTCAAAAACGACTTAAAAAAAAGAATTGATGAGACATCAAAGTATATAAAAACGAAAGAAGGGACTTTACCTTTTGCTATTATGTATATTCCAGCTGAGGCGATTTATTATGATTTGCTTGTTAACGAGGTGGGAACAATAAAAGCCAACACAAAAAGTTTAATTGAATATGCTTATAAAGATAGAAAGGTAATCATAGTTTCTCCAACGACTTTCGTGGCTTATTTAAATACAATCTTACAGGGTTTTCGGGCTTTCAAAATTGAAAAAGATGCGATGGCGATTTTAAAAAATGTAGAAAAATTACAGGGTCACATAAAAGCTTATGATGTTTATCATACAAAGTTAGGCATTTCTCTTTCTACGACAGTTAATCATTTTAATACTTCGCGAAAAGAGTTAAATAAAATTGATAAAGATGTTTTGCGAATTACTGGTAATTCTAACGATTTAGAACCAATTTCCATAGACAAGCCAGAAAAAGAAGATTAAATCTAAAATTTTATCCACAGGTGAGTAAAAAAACATTTGACATTAAATTGGTATCTGTTAATATAGTAATTGTACTTGAGTTGTAGCTTGCTATGACTTAGGTACATTGAAAAACATCGCCTTCGGGTGGTGTTTTTCATTGGTTTTTAAATTCAGTGCCTGCCTGCCGGTAGGTAGGCTCCAAGTACTGAATTACTTACTAAATAAATTTTTTATACTTTTATAAAAAATATGGTATAATGAACAAAAATGTTAAGTAAAGAAAACTATAAAGTTGAGATTGAAGTTTTTCAAGGACCTCTTGATTTACTTTTACATTTGATTGAAAAAAGAAAATTACATATTTCCGATGTATCTTTATCAAAGATTACAAATGATTATATTGAGTATTTAAGAAAGTTAGAAAAGTTTTCTATTAAGGACTCAGTTGATTTTGTTTTAACAGCTTCTATTTTGATGCTTATTAAGTCAAAATCACTTTTACCAACTTTGGATTTAACTATGGAAGAAGAACAGAGTATAGATGAACTTGAAAGACGTTTGAAAGAATACCAAAAAATAAAAAGATTAAGTATCCATGTTAAAGAAAGATTTGGTAAAGAAATCAGTTTTTCCCGTCAGCCAAATAAAAATATTGAACCAGTTTTTTCACCTGATAAAAATACAGGAATCCCTTTTTTATTTTCCTCAATTAAAAATATTTTGAATAATTTACCAAAAAAGATTTTGTCACCTAAAGTGTTGATTGATAAAGTAATTTCTTTGGAAAAAATGATTGAGGATTTAACGTATAGAATAAAATCATCATTAAATATAAGTTTTAAGAGATTCTCTGGTATGCAAAATACAAATTTTTCAAAAGCAGATAAAGTAAATGTCGTAGTAAGTTTTTTAGCTATGTTAGAATTGGTAAAACAAGGGGCTATCGTCGTGAAGCAAACCTGTCAATTTGGAGACATAGATATGGAAAACCAAGATGTTGAAGTCCCCAATTATAATTAATAAATAAGTCAAAAGTTTATAAAGTCTATAATTTCAAGTGAGGATTTGTGAAAACTCGTTTTCACATAATCCGAACGATGGAATTATATGGTTTCCATATAAAGTCAAAAGTAGAAAAATTTGCAAAGCAAATTTTTTCAAGACTTTCGACTTTCGACTTTATGGGCTTTTAACTAAACTACCTATGTTAACTCTAGATTCACAAATTGAAGCTGTTTTATTTCTCAAGGCAGAACCAATGTCTAAAAAAGTTCTGGCAAAAATATTAGAAAAAAATATTGATGAAATTGACTCGGCCCTGTCTTTATTGGAAGAAAGATTAGAAACAAGGGGAATAACTCTTTTATTTAAAGATGAGAGTGTTATGTTAGTGACAAACCCAGAAATGTCTAATGTTATTGAGGTGATTAGAAAAGAAGAGTTATCAAAAGACTTAGGGAAAGCTGGGCTTGAAACTTTGTCTATTATTTTATATAAAGCGCCCATTACAAGGGCGGAGATTGATTATCTGAGGGGTGTTAATTCTAATTTTATCTTGAGGAATTTACTTATTAGAGGCCTCATAGAAAAAATCTCTAATCCTAGCGATCAAAGAAGTTACCTATATAAGCCATCATTTGGGTTGTTGTCTTTTTTAGGGATTTCAAAAGTGAAAGATTTACCAGAATATGATAAAATTCAAGAAGAAATAAAGAATTTCAATTCAGCAATCAAAGAAGTTGAAGAAGAAGCGAATGAAGACAACGAGGGCTTAAATTAAAAGTTAAAATGAACTTAGAATTAAGAATCACGAAAAAAGAAATAAAAGTTGGTGTAGCGTTATCACTGTTCGCAGTAATGGTTATTTTAGGTGTAAAAAGTATTTTATATTTTGAGGCACAATATGAGAGTTCTCTTTTGATGGAACGGGAAATATATAGATCTCAAGTTGTAGAAAATAATTCATTTGATAATTTATCTTTATCAGCAAAATCATTTCTTGTATGGGATGTTAAGAATAATAAAAAGCTTGGAGGATTAAATGAGGAAATGCAATTTCCTTTAGCCTCTCTTACTAAGTTGATGACTATTTTAGTAGCTGTTGAACTTTCTACTAGCGAAACTATGGTAACGATTAAAGAATCTGATTTAGGTTATGATGGGGATAATGGTTTAATCGCAGGAGAAAAATGGCAATTATCTGACATTATTGATTTTGTATTATTGACTTCATCAAATGATGGGGCACAGGCATTGGCTACTATTAGTAATGCTTTTAGTGTCGATAAGAATGATGTAAAAACAGAAAATAAGTTATTTATAGAAGCGATGAATAAAAAAGCTGAACAATTAGGTATGACACAATCTTTTTTCTTAAACGAAACTGGCCTAGACATAAATGAAACAACCAGTGGAGCTTATGGTTCTACTAAAGATATGACGATTTTAGTAGAAGATATCCTATTAAATTACCCAAATCTTTTAGGCACAAGTTCCTATAGGCAGGCTGAAATAGGCTCAGATATTTTAACTCATCAGATTGGTAATACTAACCCAAGTGTTGAAAAACTACCAAGTATTATAGCTTCTAAAACAGGGTTTACTGATTTAGCAGGAGGGAATCTAATAGTTGTTTTTGATGCTGGGATTAATCGTAAAATTATTGTATCTGTTTTAGGTTCCACAAAGGAAGAAAGATTTAGTGATGTGGAGCAATTAATTTGGGCTGGATTGGAAAAAGTTTTTATTGAAAACCAAAAAATATGATATTAAATGTAGTTAAAATTTTTGCTCCGTGGTTAATTGCATTCTTTGCTGGTTTGGCTTTTAGTCCAATACTGACACATTTTTTATATAAGTATAAAATGTGGAAAAAAAAGCCAGGAAATAATACTGGTTTGGGTGGGGGAGGGACTCCCATTTTTAACAAATTGCACAAAGAAAAAGATACCGGAACTCCAAGAATGGGAGGGATAGTTATTTGGGTAAGTGTTTTGTTTACCACTTTTATTTTTTGGGCTATTTCCCAATTTTTTCCGTCGGAATTTGCTAAAAAATTGGACTTCATGAGTAGGGGACAGACATGGTTACCTTTGTTCACCTTAATAGGTGGGGCTTTAGTTGGGTTATTTGATGATTTCTTAGTTGTTTCTGGGAAGGGTAAATATACAGCTGGTGGGTTGTCTCTTAGGCTAAGAATTTTAATTGTTTTGTGGATTGGTTTAATTGGTGCTAGTTGGTTTTATTTTAAGTTAGATGTCTCAAGCATTTTGATTCCCTTTGTTGGAAATTGGGAATTAGGATTATTATTTATCCCATTCTTTATGTTAGTCATGTTGTTTATTTTTTCCAGTGGTGTTATAGATGGGATAGATGGTTTGTCTGGGGGTGTTCTAGCAAGTATTTTTGCAGCTTATACAGGAATTGCTTTCTTTCAAAATCAAATAGACTTAGCGGCATTTTGTGCAGTAGTGGTCGGTGGGATTTTAGCTTTTCTTTGGTTTAATATTCCACCCGCAAGATTTTATATGACAGAAACAGGTATTCTCGGTTTAACAACTTGTTTAACAGTTGTTGCTTTCTTAACTGGTCAAGTGGTTGTTTTACCAATTATTGCTTTCCCTCTTTTTGCGACTGTTATCTCTAATATAATTCAGGTAGGGTCTAAGAAGGTGCGGAATGGTAAGAAAGTTTTCTTGGTTGCTCCTATCCATCACCATTTTGAGGCTATTGGATGGCCAAGTTATAAAGTTACAATGAGGTACTGGGTGATAAGTATTATTTTTGCTATTATGGGAATGATTATCGCCTTGATCGGTTAGTTATTAAGGAGTTGATAACTCTTTTGGAAAAATTTAGATAATCGTTTATAATATAGATTCAAGTTTTCAATCATTATTAGTTTAGTTAACACAAAATATTATTATGGACGAACAAGCAAATTTAACAGGAGTTCAAAAAACAGGTTTTTCCTCAGCAAAAAATCTCTCATCTTTTTTGGTGGTGATTTTATGTTTTCTTTTACCGGTTTTTTTTATACCATCTCAGGTTTTCTCATTCTTGGCAGGGAAGGATATGGTGTTAATTTTCATTACATTTCTTCTTTTATCGTTTTGGGTATTTGAGAGAATAAAAAATAAAGATTTTTCTATTAGTAAAAATTTAATAGTAATTTCTGCTGTGTTGGTTCCTTTCTTGTATTTACTATCATCCCTCTTTTCTGGTCCTATCAAACTAACTATTTTGGGAAGTGGTTTTGGATTTCGTTCATTTAGTATGGTACTCACATTATTTTTGTTAATGTTTTTGGTTGCACGATTATTTCGAACAAAGAAAAAAATAATTTATATTTATGTAGGTTTACTATTTTCAGCTATTTTTATGTTGTTTTTCCATGTGTTAAGGTTGATTTTTGGCCCAGAGTTTTTATCTATGGGAGTACTAAAGACAACAACAGCTAACCTTATAGGATCATGGAGTGAACTAGGTATCTTCTTTGGTTTGATTACTATTTTATCTCTTTTGACAGCTGTTTTTATTAGTGGAGATAAAGTAATTAAAATAATTAGCTATATTGCTTTAGTTATCTCGCTCTTTTTTGTCGCTTTAGTTAATTTCTTTTTAGTCTGGTTGGTAATATCTTTATTATCTTTAGCGCTAGTTATTTATTATCTTTTAACGAACAAGGTTTCTGGACGGAAAATTGGAAGAAAAAGTATCTCTATAATTTCTCTGGTTGTCTTTGCTGTTTCTTTAGTGTTTATGTTTGCTAAAGGACCTGTAGGGGGTTTTCTTCCCTCAGTATTCAATATCACAAATTTTGAAGTAAGACCTTCTATAGGAGGTACAATTGACATAGCCCAGACAACCTTATCAAACGACCCCTTTCTAGGGGCTGGCCCAAATGGATTTGTTAAAGAATGGGTGGCTAATAAACCTCTTGGAATTAATAATTCACAATTTTGGAATACCGATTTCAATTCAGGAACAAGTTTTATTTTAACAACCCTTATTAATATCGGTCTATTAGGTTTTTTTGCTTGGATTCTCTTTTTTGGAACGATTATTTATTTAGGTGTTAAATTACTTAAAAGATCTCGCCAGAATCAGTTCAATCATTATATAGTAATGTCAGTATTTTCAGCCGTTGTATATTTATGGTTTTTCCCTTTTGTGTATGTTCCTGGTGTTACAATTTTTGGTCTAAACTTCTTATTTACTGGTCTTTTGTTATCTTTGTTGTATCAAGATAAAATTGTTAAAATTAAAACAATTTCTTTATCAGGAAGCACGATGAAGAGTCTTGTCTTAATTGTGGTTGTAGTTATTTTATGGATAGCCTACACTTTTAACGGGTATTTGTTTGTTAAAAAAGTTAATGCTTCTATTCAGGCTCAGAAAAGTTTGATAGCTTTAAATGTAGATGGTGATATTGGGAAATCTGTTGAATTAATGCTAAGTGCTGTTGAGAGTTTCAGTGATGACTTGTATTATCGTTTATTATCTAATATAGATTTAGTTCAATTACAAGCTGTTTTGAATCAAAAAGATGTTGCTGAAGAAACAATTGCAGAACAATTTCAAACAGTTTTCCAAAATGCTATTGCGAATGCTGGAATGGCAGTAGAGATAGATCCTAGTAATTATCAGAACTGGATGTCTTTGAGTAAAGTTTATGGGTCAGTTGTCCCACTAAAAGTTGAAGGGGCTTATGACAAGGCAGTAGAAGCTTACGGTAATGCTCTCATTTTGAATCCTGGTAACCCAGCCATAGTTTTAAGTTTAGCTAATTTAGAAGTAGCGAATGGTAATATTGAGAAAGCAACAGAATATATTATTACTTCAATTCAGATGAAAAGAAATTATTCAGAAGCTTATTATCTATTGTCTCAGATTGAATCAAGTAAAGGTAATGAAGCAGAGGCTATTAGTATTATTGAAGCTTTGGCAAAAGAGACCCCAAATGATCCGGAAGTATTCTTGCAACTTGGGTTTTTCAAGTATAATGTAGGAGATTATAAGGGAGCTATCCCTTTATTAGAGGAATCCGTTAGATTAAATCAATATCTTGTTGATGCATTTTATCTTTTGGGCTTAAGTTATAGTGGAGCGGGGGAAAAAGATAGGGCTGTTGAAGTATTTGATTATTTGAGTAAAGGACTTCCTGATAATCAAAATATTGCTTCTATCTTAGATAATATTAGAAATGGGAGAGAACCTTTATTTGGTATAGGACAACAATCATCTGAGATTCAAGCAACAGGACAAGCTGTGGAGGAAAGTGCTTCTCTAGAATTAGATTTAGAAGATAATGGGGAAGTAGATTAGTAATACTTTGAAAGTATGAAATAGATATGATTAAAAAAGTATTCAGCTTATTGAATAAAAATGTAAGCGGTCTTCATCAGACCGCTTATCTTTTGGGTTTTTTTGCTTTTTTGTCGCAACTACTGGCTCTTTTGAGAGACCGTTTGTTAGCACACTCCTTTGGTGCTGGTGAGACTTTGGATATTTATTATTCTGCTTTTCGTATTCCTGACTTTATTTTTATAGCAGTAGCCTCGATTGTTTCTGTTTCGGTTTTAGTTCCGTTTTTAACAGAAGCAATGAATAAAGATCACGGGAAAAGGTTTATGAGTGAAGTGTTTTCTGTTTTCCTTGTTCTAATTGTATTGGTATGTTCTATAGCATTTTTCTTAATGCCTAAAATAGTTCCTTTGATATTATCAGGTTTTTCTACAGAGGCTATTAATCAGGTTATTTCCTTATCTAGGGTTCTACTTTTATCCCCAGTCCTTTTAGGACTATCTAATTTTTTTACTAGTATTATTCAAGTTAATCACAAGTTTTTTGTGTATGCGCTTGCTCCTCTCTTTTATAATGTTGGTATAATAATTGGTATCCTATTTCTTTATCCTCTTTGGGGTCTCTATGGGCTAGTTATCGGGGTTGTATTAGGAGCGTTTTTTCATCTAGGTATTCAACTACCTTCAGTTCATCGCCTAAAATTTATTCCCAAATTTGTATTCGTTCGTAATTTTAATAAGATAAAAGAAATAATACTTCTTTCACTTCCTAGGGCGCTGGCTCTTTCCGCAAATAACATTGCCTTGATATTTTTAGTTGGTTTAGCCTCAACTATGGGAGAGGGTTCTGTCTCAGTTTTTATTTTTGCTTTTAGTTTACAATCAGTTCCGTTAAGTATTATTGGTATAAGTTATTCTGTGGCAGCTTTTCCAACTCTATCAAAACTTTTTTCTGATAATAAAGTAGATGTTTTTTTCCAGCAGATTACAACAGCTGCTAGACATATTGTTTTTTGGGCGACAGTAGCTTTGGTTTTATTTATCGTTTTAAGAGCTCAGATAGTAAGAACTATTTTAGGATCAGGTAAATTTGATTGGCAAGATACTAGATTGACGGCTGCTTGTTTGGCGGCCTTTGCTTTGTCGGTGACTGCTCAAAGTTTGGTGTTGTTGTTTATTCGCGGATATTATGCAGCAGGAAAAACATTAAAGCCTGTTTTAATTAGCATATTTTCAGCTGCCTGTATTATTGCTTCAGCTTTCTTTCTGAAATGGTTATTTATTAATGTGGATATAGTAAAAGAAAGTATTGGTTTAATTCTTAGGATAGATGACATTGAGAACATAATGGTTCTTATTTTACCACTTAGTTATTCATTAGGGACGTTTATCAATGCTAGTTTATTATGGTTTTCATTTCAAAAAGATTTTAATCGTTTTTCACCAGCTTTGGAAAAGTCATTTCTACAAACTTTTGTTGCATCTTTGGTGATGGGCGTCTTTGCTTATTTTTCTTTAAACCTATGGAATAGTGTTTTTAATATTAATACTTTCTGGGGGATTTTCTTGCAAGGATTTTTATCAGGTATCACTGGCTTGATAGTATTAGTTCTAGTGCTCAAATTACTTGGTAATAGGGAAATAGACGAAATTCTTATAACATTAAAACAGAAGTTTAACAGGAGGAAAAATAGTTTTTAACCCGATATTTTTTTAGTTATATAATTTAGATAATTTTTTGTCTTAGGTTTGAATGTTTCAAAATATGTAATTTTAAAACCATTACTATTTAACAATTCATCGATTTCTTCTTTTGAATAAAAAGCGAACCATCTTGGTTCCCCAATACCTGAACTTTCTCGGTAAAGTTCATTCTCACCCTCGATCATACCTAAACCAAAAATTCCGTCTTTTTTCAAAACTCTCCTTATTTCTGACAGGGCTTTTTCTATTTCTTTTTTTCTAATACACAGAAGCGATGTATATGCCCACACACCATCAAATGTTTTGTCCTTAAAAGGAAGTTGTAATAAATTTCCTTTAACCGCTTTTAATCCTTTGACTTTACACAGTTGAATCATTGTATGTGATGCATCAATGCAAGTTATATTTAAACCTTTATTTTTTAAGAGAAGCCCATCTCTTCCGGGGCCACTTCCCACATCAAGGACTTTTTTATTTTTAGTTATATTTTTTGCAAATTCGGAGATAATTGTGTCGGGAAAACGTAACCAAAAATCAATTGTTTCTTTTTCATATTTTTTAGCAAGTTTGTTGTATGTATCTATAGTTTTTTTATCCATAAATGATTATTTTTTAGGTTAAATTTTAGATGAGTGCTTCGCATACTTATTCTATGTGGTCACAAATCACTAAATATTTTTTCAAACGTTTTGTGTCACGAGTCACTAAACAGATTTTTCTCTACCTAAGGTAGATCAAATCTGCTAAGTGCTCGCGACCCCGCCTCATTGTTGCTTCTTTCAGTCGCAACATATTCCGGCTTCACAAAATGTTCGCAAGCCAAGCAGTTGGCTTGCT
>Ga0208904_1002458_pt1 | contig 11665 bp, 17 predicted proteins | sample AntAceMetag02UKB_FD_184774 | JGI IMG/M metagenome (GOLD analysis project Ga0208904, IMG submission 184774) | Saline lake microbial communities from Ace Lake, Antarctica - Antarctic Ace Lake Metagenome 02UKB (SPAdes) (version 2) | ecosystem: Environmental > Aquatic > Non-marine Saline and... | reverse complement strand
GGCATTGAAGTTTCCCCACATGGTTTGAATATTGTGGCACTCTTCCAACCGAAAGGGAAGAGAAACAGAGAAAACAAACTAAATCTAAATGGAGGAACCATATTATGTCTACTCGACAAAAAAGTATCTTAATATTAACGGTGGTTGCGGCTCTTTTAATGTGCAATCAAGTTTCTTTTGCTGAAGATGCGAATGAGATAGTTAAAAAAGCGGATCACGCTGCTTATTACAAAAGTGACAGCGGGCGAGCCGACGTAACTATGGAGATAACAGATTCATTAGGGCGCACCAGGAACCGGAAGATGGCGATACTTAGGCTGGATGTTAAAGACGGCGCTGAACAGAAATTTTACGTATATTTTCATGAGCCTAACGACGTAAAAGGTATGTCATATCTGGTATGGAAGCAGATAGGGAAAGATGACGATAGATGGTTATATCTTCCGGCAATGGATCTGGTTCGGAGAGTCTCTGCAAGTGACAAGAGATCCAGTTTTGTGGGAACGAATTTTGTTTATGAAGATATCTCGGGAAGAGGCACAGAAGAGGATGAGCATAGTTTGCTGGAAGAAGAAGACGGCAAGTATAAAATAAAAAGTGTTCCTAAAGATCTCGGGTCTGTAGAGTTTTCATATTTTATCAGCTGGATAGATAAATCTAATTACATGCCGGTAAAAGCCGAATACTACGACAAACAGGGTAAACTTTACCGCACAATAGAAGCGGTTGAAGTAAAAGACATCAAGGGATACCCCACCATAACCAAGATGAAAGCTACGGATCTTAATTCAGGTGGAAATACCGTATCCGAATTTTCCAATGTGGATTATGATATAGATGTTGAAGAAAATATTTTTACCGAAAGATTTTTAAGACGTCCGCCCAGAAAGTATATAGAAGGATAATGTTGGGAAGAAGATGAAAAGAATAAAGATTACTATAATTGCGTCTATTATATTACTAATGTGTTCTGGGGAAGGGTTTTCTGAGAACTTGCCGAAAATACACGGGTTTGTTGAAGAAGCCTTCGCCCCTAGGTTTGGATCAGATGATGTTAGGCATCGTCAGTTTAATATGGCCGAAGGCAGGCTTCAGCTTAAGACAAAATATTATTTTGACGATGAAAGTATTCTTTCGGATTGGCAGACAGAACTAAGCGTAAAATCAGATTTTGTCCTGGACTTTTATTCCGCAGGGAAAGTTTTAACGGATCTTAGGGAGCTTAATGTGTCTTTTACCCCGGCGGATATTGTTGATGTAAAAATAGGCAGACAGGTACTAACTTGGGGTACAGGAGACTATCTTTTTCTTAATGATCTTTTTCCTAAAGATTACATTTCTTTTTTTATAGGCAGGGAGGATGAGTACTTAAAGAAACCTTCAGACGCGTTAAGGGTAATGTTTTATCCTGAATGGTTTAATCTGGACGTGGCTGTCGTGCCTTTCTTCGAACCTGATAATACTCCCACGGGTTACAGGTTAAGTTTTTTTGACAGTTTCCAAGGCGGGATAGCCGGAGTTAACTCCGAAAGAGATATTATTGAACCGTCCCGGACGGCAAAGAATATGGTATATGCTGGGCGCGCATATAGGAATTTCGGAAGTTATGAAAGCGCCTTATACTACTACCGCGGGTTTGATCCAAGTCCGCGGAGCTATAAGAACGAAGCTGGCCGTCAGCTATATCATGAAAGAATGGATGCTTACGGGGGAAGTGTGAGAGGTCCGGTTCTCGGAGGGATAGGTAATGCCGAAGTTTCGTATTATCACTCTCCGGAAGACAATTCGGGAGATATAAGAACGATACAAAATTCTAGGACAAAGTATTTGATAGGGTATGATAAGGATATGGGTAATGATCTTAGCCTTGGGTTTCAATATTATGTGGAAGAGATCATGGATTATAACGAATATCGCCGCGCACTCCTGCCTGCCGATTATAGGTGGGACGAGTTTAGGCACGTCGTGACGAATAGAATAACGAAACTACTAGCCGGGCAAACGGTTAGATTGTCACTTTTCACATTCTTTTCTCCAACGGACCTGGACGCTTATATCAGGCCGTCTATTGTCTGGTATGTTACGGATGCATGGACTCTTTCAGTAGGGGCCAATCTGCCTTGGGGTAAGGACTCTTGGACGGAATTTGGAGGCATGCAGAAGAATAAAAATGTATATGTAAGGTTAAGGTACGGATTTTAAATAAAGGGGGAGAAATGATGGAACGTATATTAAGAGGTCTGGCAGGATTTTTTATTTTAGCCAGTATAGGGCTAGCTCTTTTTGTAGATATTAGATGGCTCTGGTTTACTATTTTTGTAGGGATTAATCTGCTTCAATCGGCTTTTACAAATTGGTGTCCAATGATGAGTATTCTCAGAAAAAAATGCGGAAATCAAGCTGAAGAATCATGCTGCGGCCATAAGTAAAAAAAAAAGAGAAAATCCTTTCACAAAAAGGCATTTGAGAGTTAGAATAAGACTAACAGGTAGGGCTTGACAAATGATACCTTTATGGTATCATTAAGGGGTAGAAGAAAGGTTTTTTATAACCATAAAACGAAAGGAGGCGCGGATGGCTTTTACATTGAGACATATGCTTCGTCCCGTCACACACTGTAAAGAGGGCTGCAGTATATTGTCCTGGACATGACCATAAACTGTCGGTGAGGTTATCAGGGGTCCCTTGCGGGACCCTTGATACATTTGATCAAATCATAAAATTATAACAGGGAGCAAAAAATGAAAAAATATAAATGTTTAGTATGCGGATACATCTATGATCCGGCTGATAATGATAATGTTGAGTTTAAAGATCTGCCCGAAGACTGGGTATGTCCTGAATGTGGTGTTGGTAAAGATCAGTTCGAAGAAGAAGCTTAAATAAAAGGGGAATTATAGAGGAAGAAGATAAGATGAAAGCTACTGAAATTAAAAAGGGTGTATATTGGGTAGGTGGAATCGATTGGGATATTCGTGAATTTCATGGGTATCTTACGCAAAAAGGGACTACGTACAATGCGTATCTGATAGTAGACGAGAAGGTAGTCTTGGTTGATACCGTGAAACATTATCTTTTTGAGGAGATGCTTGAGAGAATAAAAGACGTCATAGATCCTTCCAAGATAGATTATATCGTATCCAATCATGCTGAAATGGACCATTCGGGTAGTTTACTCAAAATACTTAAACACTGCGTAAATGCCGAGGTAATTGCTTCGGAGAACGGTAAAAAAATTCTTGAAGCTCATTTTGGAGAAATACCCAAACTCAAGACAGTAAAGGCTGGGGATACTCTCAATCTTGGTCAGGATAGTCTTCATTTTGTACCGACTCAAATGGTACATTGGCCGGATTCAATGGTAACGTATATGCCCGGGAAGAAGCTGCTGCTTTCAAACGATGCTTTCGGGCAACATATAGCTTCCAAGGAAAGATTTGACGATGAAGTGGGTTGGGATACAGTTCTGGGAGAGGCTGCTAAATATTATGCGAATATTGTCATGCCTTATGGAGCACAAGTATCTAAAGCACTGGGTGCGGTTGGAACTTTAGAGATAGATATGGTAGCGCCTTCTCATGGGGTTATCTGGAGAACACATATTAAGGAAATCCTTGAAGAATATACAAAGTGGTCGAATAACGATACTCAGAAAAAAGCAGTTATAGTTTATGATACGATGTGGGAATCAACTAAAAGTATTGCAGAAAGCGTGAGAAAAGCCTTTACTAAGAAAAAAATACCAGTTTGCATGATGGACTTAGGGAAAAATGATATATCAGATATAATAACACATGTTTTAGAGGCCGAGTATATTTGTGTCGGGTCCCCAACTTTGAATAATAATCTTATGCCAAAAGTATCCGCTTTTCTTACATACCTGAAGGGATTAGCTCCAAAAAAAAGAAAGGCTATGGCATTTGGTTCTTATGGATGGGGCGGGCAGAGCATAAGCCAAGTAGAAGAAATACTTAAAAGTTGCGGATTTGATATGCTAAGCAGCGTGAAAGCGCAATATGTTCCGACGAAAGAGCGGCTTGAAGAGATAAGAGATACGGTTGAGAGTAACCTATAAAAAACAATGGAGGATAGTTATGACTGGATTAAGAGATGTTTATAAATGTGAAGTATGTGGCCATATAGTGGAAGTAGTTAATGAAGGTGCGCCTACTCTTGTTTGTTGCGGGCAGGAGATGGTAAAGCTAGAAGCAAAGGGTCAGGATGAAGGGAAAGAAAAACATGTACCTGTTACAGAAGACGCTGAATGTGGGATAACGATAAAAGTTGGAAGCGTAGAGCATCCTATGGAAGAGAAGCATTATATAAAGTTTATTGAAGTTCTTACAAAAGATAAGGTCTTACGTGCGGAACTTAAGCCCGGTCAGAAACCCGAAGCAGGATTTTGTGTTTCCAAGGAAGATGTTGTTGAAATAAGAGAATATTGTACGGTACATGATCTTTGGAAGGCGTGAGGAGATGGATAAAGAGTCCAGATACGCAAACCAAGGCAGATTGGGACACTACCCGAAGGGAAGTGTCCTCTTTACAATCAAAAAAGGGAGGAAAGTAACATGGCGAGTTTGAAAGGAACAAAAACCGAGAAAAATCTTTTAGCAGCTTTCGCAGGTGAGTCACAAGCAAGGAATAGGTACACATATTTTGCTTCAGTCGCGAAAAAAGCCGGATATGAACAGATAGCAGGTATATTTCTTGAGACTGCGGAAAATGAAAAAGAACATGCTAAAAAGTTCTTTAAGTTTCTTGAAGGCGGAGAAGCGGAAATAACCGCAAGCTACCCGGCCGGCAAGATCGGGACTACTGAAGAAAATCTTAAAGAATCGGCAGATGGCGAAAAAATGGAATGGACTGTGCTTTATAAGGATTTTAGTAAGACAGCTAAAGAAGAAGGTTTTGATGACGTTGCTGAAACCTTCGAGAAGATAGCTCTAGTGGAAGTGCGTCACGAAAAAAGATACAGAAAACTTCTTGATAATGTTACTAAAGGTAATGTTTTCAAGAAAGATAAAGAAGTATCATGGAAATGTCGTAATTGCGGATATGTGCATGAAGGCGGGGATGCTCCAGACTTGTGTCCGGCATGTAAACATCCGCAGGCATATTTCGAAATACAGAGTGAAAATTACTGATACTGAATTCAGAGTATTTTTCATAACAATAATGAGAGGATGATTATGCCAAACAATTTTTCAGGATGCGAAATAGTTGAATTAGCTATGCAGATAGAGAAAAACGGTAAAGAATTCTATAATACGCTTAATGAGGAATGGTCTTCTCCGGCAATAGGCGGGATATTCGAATACTTGGCTGGCCAGGAAGAAAAGCATATAGAAATGTTCAGTAAGATCTTTGATGGAGTTTGCGGGCATGACCCAGAGGAAGCTTATCCTGAAGAGTATGATGCTTATATGAGAGCTCTTGCCGGACAATATGTTTTTACCGAAAAGAATAAGGGAGAGATGATTGCCAAGGGGGTAAAAAGTTTGGAGGAGGGTATAGATCTTGCGATAGGGTTTGAGAAAGATTCTATACTTTTCTATGAAGAAGTAAAAAAGAACGTACCTGAGATATCGGCTAATCTTGTAGAAGACATAATCAGCGAAGAGAAGATACATCTTGAAAAATTATGCGCACATAAAGGAGGATGCGAATTATGAAGAATGTAAAGGTATATAGCACGCCAACTTGTTCTTTTTGCATAAGAGCAAAACAGTTTCTTACTGATAACAACGTAGAATTTGAGAGTATTGATATTTCGACTGATCCGGAACGCGCGAAAGAAATCGTGGAAAAATCCGGACAGATGGGCGTACCTGTCTTGGACATTGAAGGCGAGATAATCGTCGGATTTGATAAAGATAAAATAACCAGCGCTTTGGGAATATAATGACGGATAAGATCTATGAACTCATAATTATCGGGGCGGGTCCTGCGGGTATAACTGCGGGAGTATATGCCGCTCGGAAAAAGATGGACTGCCTTGTTATCTCTGTGGATATAGGCGGGCAGACCGCATGGAGCGGTGACGTAGAGAATTATACGGGATACCAGTTCATATCCGGACCTGAGCTTGCAGCTAAGTTTGAAGAACATATTAAAAGATACGGCATAGATGTTAATGAGGGTGAAGAAGTTCAGGAAGTGACCAGCTCCGAGGGCATTCATAAAATAAAGACAACGAGCGGTGAATATAAAGCTAAAACTTTGATAATCGCTTCAGGCAAAAGATCCAGAGAGCTAGGTGTTCCCGGTGAAGAAAAGTTTAAGAATAAGGGTTTAACATATTGCGCTACATGTGACGGTCCTTTTTTTGAGAATAAAGATGTGGTAATAGTCGGGGGCGGTAACTCTGCGCTTGACGCTGCTCTTCAGATGGAAAAGATAGCTTCTTTTATTACTATCGTGAATGTTACTCCTGAGCTCGGCGGAGACCTTATCATGCAGGAAAAAGTTGTTGGAAGCAAAAAGGTCAAGGTTTTGAATGGGTCTGAAGTTATGGAAGTAATAGGTGACAAATTTGTTGATAAGATCAAAGTTAAAACGCCTTCAGGGGAAATAGAAGTCCCGTGTAAAGGTGTTTTTGTAGAGATAGGGCTCATGCCAAATTCGGCTTTTACGAAAGACATTAAAAAGAACGATATGGATGAAATTATCGTGAATTGTCAAACAGAGACCAATATCCCGGGTATTTTTGCGGCGGGTGACGTTACAAATGTAGCAGAAAAACAAATAATCATAGCGGCAGGTGAAGGGGCAAAAGCCTCATTAAGAGCATTTAAACATTTAGCAGAGATGAGGTGACGCTTGATAACCAAAACTAGACTTTTAGCCGGACTAAATGAACTTGTATATGTAGAAGAAGGAATGGTAGCGGTGTTTGCCAATTTTTCCAAGGCTTTGGTTCGCGATGATGACACGCTTACAGACAAAGAGAAAGACGAAATACTGAAGCTTCTTACGAGACTACATAATGATTCTGCAAAGCATAGAGAAAAGATCGAGGAGATAATAAGCAGGGTAGAGGAAGAGGTTGTAAATGAATATTGATCTTTTAAAAAAAGAATTTAGCGAAATGATGGAGTATGAAAAAAGAGCAAAATATTTTTATGAACATTATATAAATCAAGTCGAGGACAAACAGATAAAAGAAGAACTCACTTCCATTCATAATGATGAAAATGCACATATAAAGATAGTGGAAAAACTTATAGAATGCGTATCAAAATAGAAGAACTCAAACAAGCTTATAGTACAAAAAAAACTGAAATCAAAAAAAGATTGAGAGACTTTCGCAAAGTATGGCAGGAAGATGATCACAGAATATTCAGTGAACTTGTTTTTTGTTTGTGCACGCCGCAATCAAAGGCCCGCGAATGCGGGAAAGCCGTATCAAGACTAGTTAAAAGCAATGTTCTTTTTGAGGGGGATGTAGAAAAGATAATCTCCGGGCTTAGAGGAGTAAGATTCCCCAACAATAAGGCCAGGTATATAGCGGAAGCCAGAGATAACTTTACCGAGAATGGAAGGATATGTATAAAGGATAAGATAAACTCTGGTGACGTTTATTCTTCCAGAGAATGGTTCTACAGCAATGTAAAAGGATTGGGGCTAAAAGAATCAAGTCATTTTTTACGGAATATAGGTTTCGGAAAGGACCTTGCCATAATAGACGTTCACATTCTTAAGAACATGGTAAGATACGGATTGATCGAAGGAATTCCTAAAACTATATCTAAAGGTAAATATTTTCTTTTCGAAACTATCCTTAAAGATTTTTCCAGAAAAACAGATATTCCAATAGCTGAGTTAGATCTTTTGTTTTGGTCTGCGGAAACAGGGGAGATTTTTAAATAAAGCGCTTATCATGGATATTATCATAGGTATAATTAAAGAATCATACTTCCTACTGGAGAAGATGGCTCCTTATCTTTTATTTGGGTTTCTTTTTGCGGGAGTGCTGCATGCTTTTTTAAATACAAGCATGATAGCCAAACATTTAGGGGGCAGGAATATAGGGTCTGTCATCAAGGCGTCTTTATTCGGTATCCCACTTCCTTTGTGTTCATGTTCGGTGATACCATCAGCTATGGCGCTTAGAAAAGAAGGTGCGAGCAAGGGTGCGGTATTATCTTTCCTTATTTCTACGCCTACTACCGGAGTAGATTCCATCTTTGCTACTTATTCGCTTTTAGGGCCGCTGTTCACTGTCTATAGGGTAATAGCGTCTTTTATTACCGGTACAATAGCGGGGGTTTTATCCAATGTTATAGATAAGGATGAGGATAAGAGGGACCAGGGCGATGTTCAGCACTGTAAGTTTTGCCACGAAGAAAGCCAGCATTCACATGCTCCGGGTTATAAAATAAAGAGTATATTTAACTATGCATTTAGAGATCTTCTTAAAGATAGCGGAAAGGCACTTATAGTTGGTGTGATAATTGGCGGGATGATAACCTTTTTCTTGCCAGAGAACATTATCAGCGAGTATCTAGGCTCGGGGTTGAGAGCTATGTTAATCATGCTCATTCTTGGAATACCTATGTATGTATGCGCTACGGCTTCTATACCCATTGCTGCGGCGCTTATGCTTAAAGGATTAGCTCCGGGTGCAGCATTTGTTTTTCTTGTAGCGGGGCCGGCAACTAATGTGGTAACCATGACAGTTGTTCTTCAGACTCTGGGAAAGAGAGCCCTTGCGGTATATCTAGGCTCTATAGCCGTGGGAAGTCTATTTTTGGGGTGGTTATTAGACATAGTCTATACTCATTTTTATGGATCTGGCAACATTGTCATAGAACATATCCATAAGGGGGAGATATCCCGTTGGATAGGATATTTTTCTGTTGCAGTCCTCATTATGCTGATGATATATAATTTTTTCGACACAAAGATCCGCAAAAGTAAAATAGGAGGATAATCTTGGATAACATATCGTATTACCTCGAGAATATATCTATTTTGACCTATGTTGTTGTTTTTTTAGGAGGAGTAGTCACATCTTTTACTCCGTGCGTTTATCCTCTTGTGCCTATAATAGTAGGGGTTGTAGGATCTACGGGAGAGAAGTCAAAAGGGAAAAGTTTTCTTTTATCTTTTGGATATGTTCTTGGAATGGCTATAACTTTTGCGGCGCTCGGTATGATAGCTGCCATGACAGGGAAGCTATTTGGGCAGATACAATCCAATCCCCTAGCACATCTTCTTGTAGGTAATGTTATGATACTTTTTGCTTTAGTGTTATTGGATGTAATACCTATGCCAACGTTCTTATTATCCAGAGCAGGTGCAGGTAAAGTCTTTAAAGGCGGGACTATGCTCTCGGCTATCCTTATGGGAATAGCTTCAGGCTTTGTTGCTGCTCCATGTACCGCCGCCATATTAGCGGCACTTTTGACATTCGTAGCTACCACGCAGAATATTATTTTTGGTTCGACCTTACTTTTTGTGTTCGCGATAGGATTGGGGACATTACTTATGGTAATAGGTACTTTTACCGGTATTCTTGCCTCGATACCACGATCAGAAAAGGTAATGCATGCAGTACAGAAAACATTAGCATTTGCGATGATACTTTTAGGTGAATATTTTATATTTAAAGCCGGTATGTTGAATTTTTAAAAAGTGTTAAGATTCAAAATTATGGAGGATTATAATGAGTGCGCCAAGCAAAGCCAGCGTAAGCAAGTCGGACAATCCGACACGTGTAACGACTAACCATCGGCACGGAACTGAACCATGCGTATGAGGAGGTAACGAATCATGCGAAGCCATGGGAAGGGAAGTATGTCAGCTACAACGAAAGTGAAGGTATTGAGCCCCGAAATAATCCATTTTGCATTGGGTCAAGGATTTCATATTCTAGAAACCAATAGTGGTGCGTGCGTTAAAGGTGAGTGCGTAACCGACGTGCCGGGGTCTAAGTCCGTAGCGGGCAAACGAATTGTTTATGTTGGAACTTGGGAGAACCGAAGCGTTCCAAAAGGAAGTCCCCAGAGAGCTGGAGAAGCTAAGAGGGGATATGACACTTCGGTAGTCGGACTGATTCATAGTAGAGGAGTAGATAGGGTAATGCCTATTGAGTTCAGAGGTACTGGGACACTCGAAGGGGTCAGCAGTTTAACGCAGAGAGGTGAGGTTTGTTATGCGACACCCTGATGTTGGTAAAACATGGCAGAAAATATCTCTCATAACTGGTCATGCCCGAAGAGACCCTGATTTTCAGTTTACGAGTCTAGCTCATTTACTGGATGTGGAATATCTTCGGGACTGCTACAAAAGCCTGAACAGGAATAAGGCGGTAGGAGTTGATAACGTAAGTTGGGAAGAGTACGGGAACAATCTGGAGGAAAATCTGGAGCAACTAGTCTCAAGGTTGAAGCGCAAGAAATACAAGCCGATACCAGCCAGACGAGTATATATTCCAAAGAGCGAGACAGAAAAACGTCCACTTGGAATATCAGCTCTGGAGAGCAAGATAGTAGAACGTGGAATCACGTGGATACTTGAAAGCATTTATGAGCAAGATTTTTTGAACTGTTCATATGGTTTTCGTCCAGGGAGGAACTGTCATCAAGCATTAAAAGAACTAAATGACTTGATAATGTTTCAGCCAGTAAGCCACATTGTAGAAGCAGATATAGAGGGATTCTTCGATAATGTGTCGCATGAGAAACTCATGGAATTTATCCGCATAAGGATAAACGATACGACACTATTGAACTTGATAGAGAAATTCCTTAAAGCTGGTTATATTGATGAAGGTAAGCTGGTCACAACGGATACAGGAACTCCGCAAGGAAGTATACTCAGTCCGATGTTGGCAAATATCTTCCTGCACTATGTGTTGGATACATGGTTTGAAACGACAGTTAAAAGCCATGTGAAAGGGTTCTGTGAAATTGTCAGATATGCGGACGATTTTGTTTGTGTGGTTCGCTATGCAGAGGAGGCGAGGCGTATAAAGCGAGAGGTGGAAGACCGATTCAATAAGTACGGGCTGAGAATACATCCGACAAAGAGTCGGAACATCAGCTTCGGACGGTTTGAACGGAAGAACGCCGAAGCACAGAACCGTCGTACCAATACGTTCGATTTTTTGGGTTTTACTCACTATTGTGACAATTCCAGAAAGGGCAACTTCAAGATTGGTCGCAAAACGAGTCGCAAGAAATATATTGCGAAATGCAAAGAAATGAACGCGTGGCTTAAGGCAATAAGAAATCAGGTTAAAACCAAAGACTGGTGGAAAATTCTGATAGCCAAGTTGCGGGGACATTTCCAGTATTACGGAGTCAGTGAGAATTACAATGGTATTGTGAGGTTTTACAAATTTACCATAAAAATGGTGAGGAAAGGGATGAACCGACGCAGTCAAAAGCGGAAAATGAGCTGGGATAGATTTACAAAATATCTTGAGCATTATCCGTTGCCAAAACCGAAAATAGTGCATAGTTTTTACGTGTCACCTGTAAGGTGAGTTAGACTGAAGAGCCGGATGTGGGAAAGCCACAAGTCCGGTTCTGTGAGGGGCATTGAAGTTTCCCCACATGGTTTGAATATTGTGGCACTCTTCCAACCGAAAGGGAAGAGAAACAGAGAAAACAAACTAAATCTAAATGGAGGAACCATATTATGTCTACTCGACAAA
>Ga0208904_1002456_pt1 | contig 11670 bp, 9 predicted proteins | sample AntAceMetag02UKB_FD_184774 | JGI IMG/M metagenome (GOLD analysis project Ga0208904, IMG submission 184774) | Saline lake microbial communities from Ace Lake, Antarctica - Antarctic Ace Lake Metagenome 02UKB (SPAdes) (version 2) | ecosystem: Environmental > Aquatic > Non-marine Saline and Alkaline... | reverse complement strand
CAGGTAAAGGCCCAGAGGTGATTTATGGAGTATATTTGATGGGCTTTTCTATATTGTTTATTGGTCTTTCTAATACATATATGTCAATATTTAACGCTCATGAAAAATTAGAAATTAACGCAATTCTTCTTGTTTTTGTAAAGTTAATAATATTAGGTTTAACATTTTTAGGAATATATCTAAAAGTCGGCCTCTTGCATATCCTATCTTTCTTTGTTATTGGAGAGGCCATAAGAACAATAATTTTTCATTTCCTGTATAAAAAACACTTTAAAGTTTCAAAAGTACTTAAAAGCACCATATTATCTAAAAAAACTCTTATGATAGCGGCACCATTTGCAGCTATAGGATTTGCGTCTTTGATTTATAACCATATAGATATTGTAATGCTTTCTTTGATGAAAGGTGATAAACCGGTTGGTTGGTATAGCGCCGCTTATACTTTAATTGTAGGTTTAATGTTTATCCCGCGTAGTTATACCCTTTCGGTGTTTCCGGTTATTTCACGATATGCCCTAGGCTCAAATGGGCTATTAAATATTGCTTGGCAAAAGTCTGTTAAATTCCTTTTGATTATTTCATTGCCGATAACATTAGGAGTTATACTTTTAGCTGGTCGATTTATATATCTTTTTTATCATTCCGGGTATGAAAATTCTATAAATGCTTTAGAGATTCTTATACTAGCAACACCCTGGATTTTTGTAAATTCCATAAATATATATTTGTTATACGCTGCTAATAAACAAAAACAAGCAATTATTATTGTATTAATCAGTATGGTTCTTAATATAGCCCTTAATTTCATCCTTATACCAAAATTTAGCTATATCGGGGCTTCCTGGGCTACGGTTTTAGTTGAAATTGTCAATGTTTTTATGTGCTTTGGATTTATTTGTGCGGCGTTGAAATTAAAAGTAAAAATACTTAATATTTTACTTAAGCCACTCTTGGCAACTCTTATTATGGGAAATTTTATTTATTACTTTCAGTCGCTTAATTTGGGGCTTCTTGTTTCAATTTCAGGCATTATGTACATAGGAATGCTTCTTTTATTAAAGGTATTTGATGAACAGGATAAAGATATATTGAGCAAAGCTTTTCCCTTTATAACCGCGAGGTAATTAAGGAGTGTTCTAAGCTTTTAAATTTAAAAGGAAAAAAATGACTAAATATTGCGATGAAGTTGATATAACTGATGAAAAAACTCATGGGAAATTGATTAATCTCATTGGTAAAAATAAAAAGGTTCTTGAAATAGGATGTACAAATGGCCGAATGTCAAAATTTTTAGCACAAAATGGATGTCAAGTTACAGGCATTGAGATAGATAGCCTTAGAGCTCAAACGGCTAAGCAATTTTGCAGTGAAGTTATAATTGGTGATGTAGAAGATGAATCAGTTCAAAGTCAAATCAAAGGAACTTTTGACGTGGTTATTTTTGCTGATGTCTTGGAACATTTAGTGTATCCAGAGAAAATTTTAACCAAAATGCACAAATTTTTAAACGAAGGAAGTTTTATTCTAATATCTTTACCAAATGTAGCATATTTCACAGTTAGAAAAAAATTATTATTCGGAATGTTTGAATATGAAACTAAAGGAGGCATTCTGGATAACGAACACTTAAGATTTTTCACGTTAGACACCGCAAAAAAAATGATTTTGGATTGTGGGTATGAAATTGAATATTTTGATGTGATTTCTATTCCAAGATTTAAAAAATATCGGTTCATTTATAAATTATCTAAAAAATTTCCTGCCCTATTTGCATACGAGTTTATTTTTAAAATAAAACCAAATTTAAAAGATAAAATATGATAAGCCTTTCTATAGTGATCGTGAACTGGAATGCCCAAAATTATTTGGCTAAGTGTTTAAATTCTCTACGAATCAACGCTAGTAATAAAATTGATCTGGAAATTATAGTTGTTGATAATAATTCTTCAGATGATTCGGTATCTATGATTAAAGAAAGATATAAGGAAGTTAAATTGATTGAAAATAAAGAAAATCTTGGTTTTGCTAAGGCTAATAATCAGGCTATAAAAAGAGCGACAGGTGATTATATATTACTACTTAATCCGGATACTGAAATTTATCCTGATTCGATTAACAGAATGGCTGCCTTTTTGGAAAAAAATCATCGCGCCGCAATGGTTGGCCCTAAGATTTTTAATACTGATGGTACAGTTCAGTATGAATGCGCCCGGCATTTTCCGACACCCCTATCTGAATTTGCGGTAGAAACTACTTTGTATAAAAGATTTCCAAAAAGTCGTTTTTTTGGAAGTTATTTGATGACTTATTGGAATCATGATAATCTCAGGCCTGTAGATTGTATTTCTGGAGCATGCATGCTTATAAAAACAGATATTATTAGAGAAGTTCAAATGTTTGATGAATCTTATTTTATGTATGGTGAAGATGTTGATTTGTGCATGAAAATAAAAAGACATGGTTATGACATATGGTTTTTGCCTGAAGCTAAAATTATTCATCATTGGGGTAAAAGTTCTGAACAGCTTCCTCTTCAAATGAGTATAATTGCCAGAGAATCAATGTTATTATATTTTAGCAAAAATTTTGGTTTACTAACTGCTCTAGCATATAAAACCTTGTTGTTTATAGCAGCCTTTTGCATACTAACCGGCACCTTATTATTATATTTACTTTCTTCAAAACAAAGAAGAAAACAAATGCATAAGATAATAAAGAAAAGTTATGATTTATTTTTGTGGTTAATAGGTTTAAAAAGTAAAGAAACACGCTACTCATGAATAATAACTATTTTCATGAAGACGAAAAGCCACTTTTAGAATTTCCGGCAATTATGCTTATAGGTATAACACTTTTATCTGTCGGATTAGGCTTGAGCCTCTTATTTCTACCTTGGTACTTTACTTTTTTAGGTTTTTTCAGCTTAGCAATAATCGTTGCAATATTCATAAATCCTTATATTGGGGTTTTAATTTTTTTAATGGGATCTTATTTGCATCCTACTATTTTTTTACCACCTCAATTTGCATCATTGCATTTAGCTCGGAATCTGGCATTTGTAGTTTTATTTGTTTGGGTATTTCATACTTTAGTTTACAAAGATTTTAAAATGACTAAATCGATCCAAACATTTTTTGTATTGGGATATGCTTTTATGCTATTTTTTTCGTGCTTTAAATATTTTGATTACAGCTTTTCATTATATATAGAACAAGCTATTAAATTTTTGATTCTATATTTTGTCATTATAAATTTAGTAAAAACTTCAAAAGATTGTATAGGTATAATTTGGACTATTGTCATTTTAGCAACAATTGCTTCTTTAATAGGTATGTATCAATGTATATTTAATATAGGTACATCTTATTATGGGGGGAGAGTGAGAATTACAGGAACGGAAAAGGATCCAAATCTTTTTGGCATGCAAATAGCTTTGGCTATTCCTTTAGTTTTAAATCTTTTCTGGGTATATAAAAGTAAGATATTAAAAATGTTCCTTATGTCGATTTTTGCTTTGCTACTTATTGCAACTGTTTTTACTTATTCAAGAACTGCCCTAGTAGCATTAGGAATAGTTTTATTTTTGACGGTTATGCGACCTATTTTTTTAAAACCCAGAAATTTTACTCCGTTGATTTGTCTAATATTAGTTTGCCTGATTTTATTACCATTTATTCCCCAAGAATATTGGCAAAGAGCAAAAAGTATTACAGATTTTAAAGATATTGGTATACATTCAAGGTTGAATGCTTGGAAATTAGGCTGGCAGATGATAAAGCAAAATCCTTTTCGGGGAGTAGGGTTTGGTCTCTTTAAGTATGAACATTTAAGAGAAGCTATTATTTCTGAGGAAATAACAGGGGGCTATGAAACCGCTCTACACGCCCACAATTCCTTTATTGAAGTAACAGCAGAAGCCGGCATTATTGCTTTTTCGTTTTTGGCACTTTTAATCTTTTGGACATTTAAAAATCTAAGAGAAGCTCAAAGGATATTTTATGTCAATGGCGATAAGTTACTATTAAATATTTCAATGGGTTTAGAAATAAGTTTAATTGGTTACTTAGTTGGTGCCATGTTTTTATCATATTTACATTTACTTATTTTCTGGATTATTATACCTATGGGAGTGGTTTTTAAAAAAGTTTCCTTGCAAAACAGTGATATTAAAAAGAGTTAAATAATAAAGAAAAAAAATGAAAAAGATAAACATAATGCATGTAAGAAGCGGTCTCAGAGAATCCAATGTAATTTTGGGCGCCGAGACAGTTATTTTATCTTTAATTAAAGGATTGAGTAAAGAAAAGTTTAATCCTATTGTAGTATGTTTTAGTGGTACTCATACCAATGATATACCTTTATTGCAAGCATTGCAGAGAGAAAATATATTAACTGATGTAGTATATTTAAGAAATCGTTATGATATAAGTGCAATTTTTAAGTTAAGGAAACTCATTAAAAAATATAATGTTGATATTTTGCATTGTCATGAATATAAAAGTGATATTATTGGTTTTTTTGCCAGCGTATTTATTCAAGTTAAACGTGTAACTACCGTTCATGGATGGACAAAGGCAAATTTAAAAGTATCTTTTTATGAATGGCTTGATTCAATTGTTGTTAGATTTTATGACAAAATTGTAACTGTCTCAGAAGATATCAGGAGGCAGCTTATAGCAAAAAAAATACCCGAAACTGAAATTAGCGTAATACATAATTCAATTGATATTGATATGTTTTCTTCGCCAAACAAAACTAATCTGAGGCAAGAATTTAATATTCCAAAAGAATTTAAGATTGTTGGTACTGTTGGTAGATTAAGTAAAGAAAAAGGCCAGAATTATTTTTTAAAAGCAGCAGCTGAAATAATTAAAGAATATTCAGATGTTAAATTTATAATAGTAGGTGATGGATCTTTAATGAGTAAATTAAAAGGTTTCGCAAGGCAATTAGGTATAGATAATAACGTTATTTTTACTGGTTACAGAAAAAATATTTCATCTATAATGAGTGAAATTGATTTATTTGTTCTATCTTCCTTGAGAGAAGGTCTGCCAATGGTTATTTTAGAAGCTATGGTGCAAAGTAAACCTATAGTATCATTTAAGATAGGCGGGGTTCCCGAGGCAATAGTTGATGGACAAACTGGAATTTTAGTTCAGCCAAAAGATTATAAAACACTTGCTCAAAGGGTCATTAAACTATTAAAGGATCCTGATGAGGCTAAAAGGATAGGAGAAGCGGCCTTAGAGCAAGTAATAAACAAATTTAGTGTAAAGCAGATGGTGCAAAAATATGAAAAAAACTATAAAGAGTTATCGAAATAAAAAGATTTTAGTTATTTCTTTGCAAGGAATTGGCGATTTACTTTTAACAACCCCTCTATTGCATGCTTTAAAATTAAGCATTCCTGGAATTAAGATTTCTGTTCTTACTCATAAAGCAAGTAGTAAGATTTTATCAGATAATCCGGATGTAGACGAGGTACTGTTTACTGATTATAAAAGCCCACTTAAAGTTTTAATATCGTTACTTAATTTAAGAAAGAGGTGTTTTGATATATCTATTTGCACTTATCCAAGTGGTGTACGTTCTGCTTTTGTGGGTTATTTAAGCGGTGCATCTGTTAGATTAGGACAAGACCTCAACTTATTTAAAAAATATGGATGGCTATTTACAAAAAAAATGGCTATAACCGAAGTAAAACATGCTGTTTTAATGAATTTAGATTTTTTGAAACTTCTTGGTTTGAATAAGGAAAGGGCAAAGAAAAAATTAATTTTAAATTTGACATATGAAAACAGAAACTTTGCATCCGAATTTTTAAAAGCAAACTGTGTTAATAATAAAGATTTATTAATTGCTATCCATGCTGGTGGAGGTAGATTTACAGTAGCGTATAGGTGTTGGCCCAAACAAAGGTTTGCATCTTTGGCTGATAGCTTAATTGAAAAATACAAAGCTAAAATTTTATTCATTGGTGGAGGGGATGATGAAATAATTGTTGAGGAGATATTGAGGCTTATGAAATATAAAGCTATAAATGCTGTAAACAAAGGGTCGCTTAAGCAAACATCGGCATTAATTGCGCAAGCACAACTTTTAATTTGTAATAACTCTGCTCCGATGCATATAGCTGTGGCATTAGGCATACATACAGTAAGTATTTTTGGTTCAGTTGATCAAAGAATACATAAACCTTGGGGAGACGGTCATATTGTCTTGCAGAAGAAGTTAAAGTGCGGTCCATGTTATTATCCATTTATAAGAGACACCTTGGAAGAGACAAAGAAAAAGAATAGATGGTTTGGTAAAGTATTTAAATGTCTTAAGGGAAATTACGAATGTATACTTTCAATTAATAGGGAAGAAGTTATTGAAGCAGTTGAAAAAATTTTGGATATAAAGAAAAGATAAACATGTTAAAAGAATGCAAAATTTATACAGTTACATTATTAATTACTGTAATGTTATTTTCTACCGTTTCAACGCATGCTAAAAAAAATCCCAGTAGTAAAATTTTAATTATACCAAAACCCCAAGAGGTTATCTTAAAAAACAAAGAAATTATTATAAATAGCGACTGGATTATAATGACAGATATATCAATTGAAGGCGATTTATTTTCTGCTAAATATCTTAAGAGGAAAATATTAAATAGTTTTGACTTATCTTTACCCATTAGAGACATATCTTCTCAAATAGGAAAGAAAAATATAATTTTTGGTACTATTAATAATGATTGCATTAAAAAGATAATTGCACAAAAAATAATAATAATTCCTGATAATATGAGCGATGAGGGTTATATTTTGCAGAGTTCTTCGGATAACATAATTATTATTGCTAAAGGTTCAAGGGGTCTTTTTTATGGAATGCAAACTTTGCTCCAGTTGTTTGAAAAGAAAGGAGAGCATTTTGTATTACCGGAAGCTTGCATTAAAGATCGCCCTGATACTAAATTAAGGGCAGTTTATCTTTGTGCGCCGGCACCACAGAAGATGAAGTATTATTTAGAAGAGGCTGCAAAGCTTAAATATAATGCTGTTGTTGTCGAAAGCTTTGATTTTTTCAATTTAGATGAGTATAAAAAACGAAAAATATGGCAGGACATATTTAAATATGCTAGACAATTACACATAGAACCCATACCTAAAATGCAGAGTTTTGGTGTGGGGGGTAATGTTTTAAGAAAGGAACCTCATGCGGCAGAGGGTATTTATGTTAAGAATGAACCGTTTGAATTTAGGAATAATATTGCTTGTCCTGTTTTGAGTTCTAAAATAAAATTAGAAAACTCAGGATTTGAGAAAGGAACATCTGGATGGCAATTGGGTCAGGATTGGATAATAGATAATGATTCCTATGGAGATAATTTTTCAGCCAAGATAACTGTTGATGGGCCTTTATCCAGGCGCTCAACTATATTGAAATCGAAAAGATATTCTCTCAGCCCTAATTCTATTTACAATCTTAGCTTTTTTGCAAAAGTGAATAACATAGGGGGGAAAAATCATCCTGCTTTAAGGGTGGTGGAATTAGATTCAATGGGCGACCAGATAAAACAGCATAACATTTATATAAAGGAAAAAATGTGGACAAAGAAAGAGCTAAACTTTAAAACGAGTTCTAATTGCGCACAAATATATATATATTGCAATATTTGGGATGGTTATGGTCAGGCATGGTTTGATGAAATAAGTTTGAGAAGGCTCGATAATGCTTTGATCAATGTTATTAGATCAAGTTCATCTGATATTGTTATTACTAATGCGGATAAAACAAAGACCTACGTGGAGGATATTGATTACTACTTCATAGACGGAGTGATGATATATCCATATAATACAATTAATAGTCCTACGCAGATAGAAAGAATAGCGACAGGTGACATAGGCGCTGGAGAGACAGTATTAGTGAGTTATGATTTTGTTGCACGATTGTGTACATATGCGTCATGGAGTATTCCTTATTGTCCATTTGAGGACAAGACTTATGCAGTAATGAATGACGCAATTGAGAATGTGGTAAATTTGCTACACCCTCAATTTATAAGCATTGGGCATGATGAAATAAGGGGATTAAATAGAGATTCGCGATGTAAAAAAAGAAACTTAACAAATGCTGAAGTTTTAGCATATGAAATAAACAAGCTTTACGGAATTATTAAAGATTTAGATTCTGAAGTCAAAATATTAATAAGTGACGATATGTTAAATCCATGGCATAATGGTGGAGATGAAAATTACCAAGTTCAATGGGGTGGGGTATCTGGTGAGACTTTCTTAGCTGCAGAGTTAATTCCTAAAGACATCATAATAATGATTTGGTGGTATGATGCAAAAGATTACTTAGGCAAGATGCAAAATAGTCTGGGATATTTTAAGAAGAAAGGTTTTAATTATTTAGTTGTTGCTTATAAGAATAAAGAAAACATCAAAAACTGGATTGAAATAATTAGTGAAAGAAACGATTGTTCCGGTTTTGTTATAGCAAATTGGGAAGGATTTGAGAAAAATTTAAAAAATGTAAAATTTGCCGCAGATTCTATCTGGTCTTTGAAGAATGAAACTGAGTAAGCTATACTTATGTTTTAATAAAACGGATGCTTTTGTTAATCCGTTAAAAATAGTACAAAGAGTTATGATATAATTTATTGACTGGGGCTAAGGTAGAAGAAAAGGCATAAAATATGGAAGAACGTGATTGATGTAAAAAGCTTGAAAAAATATAGGTGGTTTTTAAGTTAAAAGGAGAATGGCATGTCTGATAAATTTACTAAATCTCCGAGAAACATAGTTACCCGGAAAGACTTTTTTGAAGTTTTGCGCTATATGTTTTCTTTAACGGCTCTTAAAGAGTTGTTTTCTTTATTTGGATATTATATCCATGATCATATATCTCCTATCGCGCAAATGAGGATTGCCGGGAATCCAAGGATTCACCCTACAGCTTCACTTAGGTGGGGCAAAAATATTTCCTTAGGTAAACATTCCCATATTAACCAATATTGTTGTGTGTGGGCGAGCGAAAATTCAAAGATTATTTTTGGAGATAATCTTCTCATGGGTCCGGGAGTTAAGGTATTTTCATCTAACCACACCTTTAAAGATGTAAATACTCCGATGAATATTCAGCCTTACGCGGAGAAAGATATTATTATCGGGAACGATGTATGGCTTGGGGCCAATGTTGTTGTAGCAGCTGGGGTGAAAATAGGAGATGGATGTATTGTTGCGGCAGGAGCAATTGTAACAAAAGATATTTCTCCTTATAGCATTGCGGGGGGCATTCCTGCTAAGGTAATTAAACAGAGAGAATAGGGCTGAGAATGATAAACGCGTTTACAGTAGATGTTGAGGATTGGTTTCACGTTTGCGGAACAGATAATGGAGAAGCGAAATTTAGCAACTGGGATAACTGTGAAGATAGGGTTGTAGGCAATACAGTGTTTCTTTTGAAGATTTTACGTGAGTATAATACCAAAGCAACATTCTTTTTTTTAGGTTGGATTGCGGAAAAGCATCCAGAGCTTGTATTGGAAGTAAAAAAAAATGGGCATGAGATTGCTACTCACGGATATGCCCATAAATTAATTTATGAGCAAACTTCTGAAGAATTTACCAAAGATTTAAAGAAAAGTGTTGATATTATTGAAAAAATAACAAATGAAAAAATATTAGGATACAGAGGGCCGGGGTTTTCCATTACAGAAAAATCCCTATGGGCATTAAAAATTATCGGAAAGTGCGGCTTAAGATATGATTCAACTGTATTTCCGACTGAGCAAGACCATGGAGGCTTAAAAAGTGCTGAATTGTATCCATATCTGATAAATATAGAGAAAAATTCTAAAATATGGGAGTTTCCGATGTCAATCGCGCAAGTTCTTGGAGGGAAGGTTCCTTTCGCGGGGGGCGGGTATCTTCGGTTATTTCCTTATTGGTTTATAAAACATTCAATAAAAAAGATAAACAAAAAGGGAAAACCTGCAATAATATATGTTCATCCCCGTGAAGTAGATATTAAGCAACCTAGAATGAACTTGCCTTTATACAGAAGATTTAAGTACTATGTGAATCTTAAGACAGTAGAGGGTAAAATTAGAGCACTACTTTCAGATTTTAAATTTGCACCGGCAAGTAAGGTTTTAGAATTAACTAAATAATTTATGGATAATTGAGAGATAGGCTATGGTAAAGTTTATTTTTTACTTTTTTATTATCATGGTAGCTTCAATTTATTTTGGCTATCCGCTAATTTTGAGTATATTGTCTTTTTTTATGAAGGCTCAGAAAAAAGCAGGGAATGGAATGCCATCGTTAACCTTAATTATACCAGCATATAATGAGGAAGAAGTTATCCGGCAAAAGATTGAAAATAGTCTTTCCCTTGACTATCCGAAAGATAAGTTTGAAGTTCTTTTAGTATCGGACAAGAGTTCGGATAGAACAGATAGTATTGCAAGAGGATATTTAGATAAAGGTTTAAAGTTGATCTGCCAGGAAGAAAGGAAAGGCAAAATAGCAGCTTTGAATTTGGCAGTAATTAAAGCGCAAGGTGAGATTTTGGTATTTACTGATGCAAATTCGATGTACGAAAGGGATGCTCTTAAAAAGTTAGCAAGGAACTTCTCAGATGAGAAAATTGGTTGTGTTTGCGGAGAACTTAAATATGAACTGAAAGATGATACTTCTATAGAAAAGGGGCAAGACCTTTACTGGCGATATGAAAAGCTTATAAAAGCCAGAGAAAGCTTCTTTCACGCGCTATTGGTAACAAATGGTTCGATTTATGCCATGAGAAGCAAATTATATGAACCAGTAGATGAAGATCTGGCTGATGACTTTGTGAATCCTATGAGGATTGCAAAAAAAGGATATGGGATTATTTATGAGGCGAAAGCTTTTGCTGTCGAAAAGATAAGTTCTTCTGCTGCGGAACAATTTAAGCAGAAATCACGCATCGTTTCTCAGGGGTGGAAAGCCACTTTTAGGCTGTGGAATGTTATCTTTACATCGGGGCCATTGCGCGTATTTGAGTTTTTGTTCCATAAGTTTTTGAGGTGGTTGATGTTTTTATTTATGACAATTATCTTTGTTTCTAATTTATTTCTTTTAAGTTCCGGAGTTGTGTATCAAATTTTGTTTGTTTTGCAATCATTGTTTTATTTCTTTGCGTTAATTGGCCTCTTGCTGCAAATAAAAGGCTGCAAAATTAAACTGTTTTATTTTCCATTTTATTTTTGTGTTATAAACGCTTCCTCTTTAAAGGCGTTGTTTATTGTGTTAAAGGGTGAGGAAACGAGGGTTTGGGAAAAGGCTGAATCAACAAGGTGAATATGATGAATTTAAAATTATTTATAATTCTCTTAGCATCTTTTATAGTAGCTTTAATTCTTACTCCAATAATAAGGTTTGTATCTATTAAGTGGGGATTTATTGATAGGCCTAGCATGCGTAAAGTTCATAAAAAGCAGATACCTAGCTTGGGTGGTCTGTCTATTTTTATAGCCTTTATTGTAGTTGCTATAACGGCTTGTATTCAGGATCAGGGTGTTGTTTCTCCTAAGGTCTGGGGTGTTGTTTTAGCTGGTTTTATTCTTGTGATTATGGGTATCTATGACGATATTAAGGATATGCCAGCTTTTATAAAATTGTCTGGGCAGAT
>Ga0208904_1002455_pt1 | contig 11672 bp, 19 predicted proteins | sample AntAceMetag02UKB_FD_184774 | JGI IMG/M metagenome (GOLD analysis project Ga0208904, IMG submission 184774) | Saline lake microbial communities from Ace Lake, Antarctica - Antarctic Ace Lake Metagenome 02UKB (SPAdes) (version 2) | ecosystem: Environmental > Aquatic > Non-marine Saline and... | reverse complement strand
CAATTATTCAAACAACTTCTAATGGTAGCAGGCTTCGAAAAATATTTCCAAATCGCAAAATGCATGCGAGACGAAGATCTTAGATCCGACCGACAACCAGAATTCACACAACTAGATATGGAAATGTCATTCGCTTCCCAAGACGATATCATAGCGCTATCAGAAAAACTCCTACAAAAAATATGGAAAGAAATCCTAGACATAGACATTAAAATCCCATTCCAAAGAATCTCTTACGACAAAGCAATGGAAAAATACGGACGAGACAACCCTGACTTAAGAAAAAACAAAAATGACAAAAAAGAATTCGCATTCTGCTGGGTAGTTGACTTCCCTGCTTTCGACAGATCGGAAGGCAAAGGAAAAATGATAGCAACACACCACCCATTCACACACCCAGAAATGGAGTCTTTCAACAAAGACCCAATAACAGCAAAATCAATCGCCTACGACATCGTACTAAACGGATCAGAAATTGGCGGAGGCTCAATCAGAATCCATGAGGCCGATGTCCAAGCAAAAGTATTCGAAGTATTAGGAATCGGAAAAGAAGAACAAAGAGAAAAATTCGGATTCTTACTAGACGCACTAAAATTCGGAGCACCACCTCACGGAGGAATCGCATGGGGACTAGACCGACTCGTCCAAATAATCCTAGGCGCAAACTCAATCCGAGAAACAATCGCATTCCCAAAAAACAAAGAAGCAAAAGACCTAATGCTCGACGCACCATCCCCACTATCAAACCAGCAACTCAAAGACATTCACATAAAAACAGATGTACCAAAGAAAGAAAAGAAAAAATAATCACTCCCGAATCTTCTTAGCTAACTCGGCCAACTTCTCATCATCAGCCCTATGGCTATCATGCGAAGAAATATATCCCTCATACTTATCAAAATATTTGAATATCGGAGAACTATGCTGCTTCCATTCACCCATATCTGCAGTCCCATGCATAGGAAAAAGTTTAGCATGAACATGATCAACCCCGAACCCCTCAAAAACCATTCCAGTCCGACCAACATCCTCCAACTTCGAATCAATCAACTTCCCAACCTTCTTAGCCGCAATAACCAAATCCTTCAAAACATTCTCATCCAAATCAAACGCATAACTAGAATAATGCTCCTTAGGTATCACGACACTAAACCCTTCAGTATTCGGAAAAATCGAAAGAAACGCCAAATACTTATCATCCTCCCAAATCTTATGACAAGGAATCTCCCCCTTCACTATCTTACAAAAAACACAATCTTCCATAACACTCAATATTCCCAAGCTTAATAAATATTATCATCGCACATCAGAATTATGAGAAAAAAGTTCCCCACCCTTAAAATCAAATACCTTAATATACTCACAATATTTCTCCCCAGCAGTATGCCGCATATCCTCAACCCGCCTCGCCTCATACTCTTTCAAAAGCATCTTCGAATGATAAAAAGACGCCCGATACACATCATTCAATTCCCCGTCCCACCACTTCTGAAAAACAACAGAAATATTCGCCCTCTCTCTACCAATCAAATCAGCAAGAGGAACTCCTTGTTTATTTTCATCCATAACAAATCAGCCATTTCCCCATTTAAATAAATTATCGCGCTGAAACCCCCACTACTAATTACCTATCATAAATAAGCCCTGGCCTATTCTCCTGCGGAATATCAGAAAAACTCCCAACAGCAGGAACCATCCCCCTGTCCCTATCCACCGTCGACTCACCATCAAAAGTATACCTACCAGATGAACAATCAACAGCATCAACATCCCGAAGCGCTCCAAAAAGTTCCGCATCACTAATCCCGACAAATTCTTCATCAACCATAACAAACACAACAACCCCAAATTTATAAACCTCTCCATCCAACAACCTATATGGCACAAAACTTCACATACCACAAAGTCACCGACAAGGAAAAAGAACAAATCAGAAAAGATTCAAAGAAACTCCTAAACGAATTCGCATCCAAACTATCCAAAATAAAAGCACCCGAAGGACATTTTGAAAACGAAACAGGCTCAAGAGAAGAAGGCGAAGGATGGAACACAGACCCAGAATTCAGAAGACACATGCTCTCAAATGCCCCATTCGTCGAGGACGATTCAATCGTAGCAGAAAAAGGAGGCTGGAAATAATGTTCGAAGGAAAATTCATAATCGCATCCGGTCCAGTAATCGTTGAAGAAGGAAAATTATTAGTAAACAAAGACAATAAGGACGACTTCTATAAACTCCCTGGGGGAACAATCGAAGAAGGGATTGAAAGCCTAACCGAAGCCTGCAAAAGAGAAGTCAAAGAAGAAATCAATGGGGAAATTGAAATAACAAAACCATTGCACCCAATGATAATCTGGAAAAATCCTCAGACAAAAGAAAGGATGGCAATAACCCTAATCCACTACGAAGCAAAACTCCTAAACAAAGACGAAATAAAACCAATAGACCCAATTCAAGAAGTAGCATGGATAGACATTGAAGAAATCAAACAAGGCAAATACAACGTCGCCCCAAACATTAAATTCCTAATCGAAAAAGGAGATATAAAATGAGCCTAAAAACAAAAGTCAAACAAATCAAATCAGGAAAAATAACCGCACTAAAAAACCTAATGTCCTTCTCAAAAAAAATAGCTACGCCAAAAACAAAAGACCTAAACATTTTCTTAAAACTAAACGAAAACGCAATTAAACAAGCAAAAGAAATAGACAAACGAATTAAAGAAAAAAAATCCGTAGGAAAATTAGCAGGACTATGCTTCGCAGTAAAATCAAACATCTCCGTAAAAGGATTAGAAACAAATTGCGCATCAAAAGTCCTCGAGGGCTACATCTCCCCATACAACGCAACAGTCATCGACAAACTCCTAACCGAAGACGCAATATTATTAGGAATGTTAAACATGGACGAATTCGCTTGCGGAGCTTCCGGAGAAACTTCCGCGTTCGGACCAACAAAAAACCCACGAAACCCAGAGCTAATTCCAGGAGGTTCATCATCAGGCTCGGCAGCATCGGTAGCAGCAGAACTTTCTGACTTCTCACTAGGCTCAGACACCGGAGGCTCAATCCGAAACCCAGCATCGCACTGCGGAGTCACAGGACTAAAACCAACATACGGCGCAGTCTCAAGATACGGATTAATAGACATGACAATGTCCTTCGACTGCATCGGACCACTAACAAAATCCCCCGAAGACGCCCGACTAATATTCAACACAATCAAAGGACAAGATAATTTCGACCAAACCACAAAAGAAATAAAATCAAAATCAACTCCAAAAAAAGTAATCGGATTAGTTGATGTCAAAAATTTCTGCGACAAAGAAATAGCCGAACTAATAGAAAACAAAACAAAAGAAATCGCAAAGAAAAATAATTGGAAAATAAGAAAAATAAACCTCCCCCTAGACATCGCAATCCAAACATACTACATCATCGTCTACACCGAATTCTTTTCAGCAACACGAAAATTCGACGGAAGAAGATTCGGCAAAAAAATAGAAGAGGTAGCAGGGCCTGAAGTAATACGAAGAATCGTCGGAGGTTCCGAAATAACAAAAGCCGAACACGAAGGAAAATATTACAGAGAAGCACTCAAAGCAAGAAACTTCATCAAACAACAATTCCAAAAAATATTCCAAGACGTCGACGCTATAATACTCCCAACCGTTCCAAAACTCCCACACAAAATCGGCGACAAAATTTCAATCGAAGATATGTACGCATACGACGTTTTCACAACACCAGCATCAATCGCAGGACTCCCAGCAATTTCAATCCCAGCAGGAAAAATCGATAACAAAGACATAGGACTCCAAATCCTCGCCCCACATTTCCAAGAAGAATTAATTTTCAAACTCGCCGAGGATTTCGAATAAGATGCCACAAATTAATTTCAACGAAGCAAAAGAGTTCCTAAATAACATAACTAATAAAGACAAGGTTGCAATAATTCATCACAATGATGGAGATGGATACGCCTCAGGAATAATATTTTATGACTGGTGCAAACAAAAGGGAGCTGAAGTTGAAAATTTTCTATTTACATATAGGAGAGGAATCAAAATCCCAAAACTAGATAAATTTAATAAAATAATTATAACTGATATAGCCCCCACAGGGATTGAAGAACTTCAATTACCTTTAGAAAAAGAAATCTTTTATACAGACCATCACCCCTCAGAGGTACCTATCCCTGAAAAAATTTTAGAATACAGAACCACTGAAGAAGGATACATCCCCTCAGCAAGAACTGCAGGAGAATTAACTGGAATAAAAAAATGGCTAAGTATCTTGGGAACTGTAACTGATGCAGGAGACCTATATCCAGAAAATGAAAAATTCATAAAAGAACTATTAGAAAAAGAAAAGATTTCAATCAGAGAATTCAGAGAAAAATATAGTAACCTTTTTACAAATACTTTAATTTATTTCCATAACGAGCAACAAAAAGCATTCAACATTATTAAAGAAATAAAATCTTTAGAAGAATTCAAAAAACTTGATAAATACTCCGAAGCTGTTGAAAATGAACTTGGAAGAATAGTAGATGAGTACGAAGAAAAGAAAGAAAAATTGGGTGATATTAACTTCTTCTACTTTGAGACAAAATTCTATATCAAAAAAGCTCTCTCTGCAATCATAAGTAGAAATAATCCAGAAGAAATAATAATCTTCGCAACGCCCCAAGACAACAAATATCTCTCAATAAGTGCAAGAAACCAATCACGAAAAGTAGATATGGCAGAACTATTAAGAATTGGAATTAATGGACTAGAAAATACCGGAGCAGGCGGACACAAAGCAGCATCAGGAGCAACAATACAAACAAAAGACCTCGAACAATTCAAGGAAAATATAAGAGCCTTCACAGAACAAAAATCAAAATAACTTTCCAACCACACATATTCTTTTAAACAAAAAGACCTCTCTATTATTATCTAATTTCAACAATTGAAAGGAGGTTTAATAAAAAGAGAATATGCCATTAGATTTTGCAAAAGAAGCGATAGAGACTGCGGAAGCAAACTCCATTAATTTTGATGATCTTAGAGCCGGTAAGGCTAACATTAAGGTTTTCGGATGCGGAGGATGCGGATGTAACATGGCTACCTGGCTTTTCAACAAAGGTATCAACGGAGCTACCATTTACGGTATCAACACTGATGCACTTCACCTATCTATTACAAAATGCGACGAGAAAATCCTTATCGGTAAGGAACTAACACGAGGTCTTGGATGTGGAGGCTACCCTAAACGGGGACGAGAGGCTGCTAAAGAATCTCTTACTGACCTGAAAAAAGCCGTTTCGAATTCGGATATGGTTTTCGTTCTGGCTGGTTTGGGAGGAGGATCCGGAACGGGGTCCATTCCAGTAGTTGCTCAATTAGCTAAGGAAGCAGGAGCGGTAGTTATTGCAGTTGTCACAATGCCTTTCGAGGCAGAAAAAGCAAGAATCGACAAAGCAGAGTTCGGTCTTCAAGAACTAAGAGAAAGCGTCGACACAGTAATTGTGTTAGACAACAATCGATTAGTAGATATAGCTGGCCAGCTACCAATGGAACAAGCTTTCGCAGTTGCGAATGAACTTGTATCCACAATGATTAAAGGTATCGTAGAAACAATCACACTACCTTCACTAATCAACTTAGATTACGCAGACGTATCTTCTATCATGAAAAACGGAGACGTAGCCGTAATCGGTATCGGTGAGGATAATTCCAACGCCAGAGTAGACGCAGCGGTGCAACAAGCACTAACACATCCATTACTAGACGTAGATTACAGAGGCGCAACAGGCGCACTAGTCCACATCACATGCGGTCCAGATTTAAAACTTGAAGAGTTCGATACAATCGGACGTCTTGTAACAGAAAACTTGAGCCCAGAAGCGCAGGTCATCATCGGAGCAAGAGTCAACAAAGAATTCCAAGGAAGAGTAAGAGTCATAACAATTATGACAGGAGTAAAATCCCCTTACATCCTCGGAAAAAACACAAGTACCTTCGAAGACGAAGATACAATCAGTGTTAACGAGCTCGGCCTAGACGATTTAAGTTAAACTAACTAAATTTTTTATTTTATTTTTATATTATCCTCCGCGAAAGCGGGGGATTAAAATTTATCACACAAATACTTTTTGATTAATCAATAATTTCAAGAAATCTCAATACAGACATCTGGACAAACAATATAACAATTTCCACAACCAGTACAGTCTTTTTCAGAATTCTCAACAACAACTTTATAATAACCGTCCCTATTTATTTCAGCAGACATTCTCAAAACCCCATTCGGACAAGCATCAACACAAAGACCACAACCCTTACACTTTTCAATATCAATTTCTAAAGCCATTATATCGCATCAAAACTAACCCTCTCTTGAGGAGTCATCTTCTTATTCTTCCATTTATCAAAATAAATAATATTCTCCAAATCCGGCTTAGCCAGCCGTTCAGAACCCTTAACCTTCGTCTCTTTACCAATAGGAAAAATCGCCTCAACACTCAACTCATCCGGAACACTCAAAGCACTCTTAACTTGATCCTCATAAAAATGACCAACCCAAGTTGTAACCAATCCCTGCTCAGTTAAAGCAAGCCAAAAATTCTCAAGAGCCGCGCCAGCCTGCAAAGAGGAATAACGAACCCCCTTATCACCATAACTCTTCACTAACTTAGAATCATCACTAACAGCGACGACGACATACTTCGCAGTTCCGACAAAATCCTGTTGCGCTGCAGCCGCCAATTCAACAATCTTTTTCTCATCAGAAACTAAAATAAATTTTAATGCAAATTGACCACCCGCACTCGGAGCAAAACGCGCCGCCTCAATCGCCCGAATAATCTTCCTCCAATCAGGCTTTTTATCCATATATCTCCGAACACTCTTCCGCCCCTTAATCGCAGTCTTCAAATCCATATAATAAACCAGTAAAACAACTTTATAAAATTATTTAAAACCAATTAATACAAAACCACAAAAAACTAATCCAAGGAATATTTCACTAACGCATCTTCAATCGAATCAACCAACCCATCCGAAGAACAGATAGCTGTCGTACGAAGCCCACTAGAAATCTGCTCAACAGACGACGCACCATGCCCTTTAACGATCAGCCCATTACGATAACCCAACAACACTGCCCCACTAACATACTTCTCCCCCAAATCTTCCATAACCCTTGCCCTAACTTTCTTCGAAACCGGAATCCCTGGAACCGCCAATAATTTAGACAAAACTCCCAACTCCTCAGTCCTCTTATCCTTAAAAAAACCCAACAAATCATAAAAAGCTTCCAAAAACTTTACCGAAACATTCCCAGTAAATCCATCAGTCAACAAAACATCCACATCCCCTCCCATTGCCATATTTGGCTCCACCTTCCCAACATATCGAATAACCGAACCCCCTTCTCCAAACGCCCTCACAGAACGAAACATTTTATCAACTCTTTTTACAAGATCGCTCCCCTTATACTCTTCAACACCATTAGACAAAATTCCAATCCTTGGATTCTCAACACCCAAACAATTATTCGCATACGCCGCAGTCATAACACCATTATCAAATGTTCTTCGAGCAACTCTATCCACAACCATCTTATAAAAAATTCCATTATTATCAAAATTATCACTATTCCCTAAACCGATATCAGAAAAAAGATAAAAACCTTTCTTAGAAGGCGCCCTCACAACAAGAGCTGGAAAAACTTTCTTCCCATTAGCAGAACGAATTCTCTTAAGCCCCACAGTCTCTATCCCAACTTTAGCCGTATCCCCAATAGTAAAAAAACTAGAAAACTCCCCCTTCTTAATATCCCTTATCAAATTATTCAAGCTAGTCCCTTTAACCGGCCTCTTAATATCCTCTCCATCAACATAAAATCTCTCAGAAGAAACAACATCCCCAGGAACATCCCCACTAAATACTTTATGAATATTTTCCTTATCCCCGTAAAAAACAACATCAACATCATGTCCATTCCCCCTCCCCAAAGAACCTTTCACCCCCATAGCCGTTCTATAAGCTACACTACCATCAGAGGTCACATCCCCATTATCCATATCTATTCCAATTCTTTTCTTTGCCATTTTATCTAGAACTCTTTTTCCCAAAACCTATTTGAATCTATACGCTTTCGGGAGGACTCGAACCTCCGACATCACGGTTAACAGCCGTGCGCTCTACCTGCTGAGCTACGAAAGCATAATCAATTATTCAGAAAAGCATATTTAAAGATAACTATTCAGACTCAACACCCTCTTTCAAACCCAAATCATCCTCATCAAACTTCCGTCGAGAAACATTCTGTTTCTCCAAATAAGCAAACACGTTACCATGCTTCGCCCCCTGAATCAACGACTCGATTCCCTGAGTAACCGCCTCCGAGTGGTTCGCATCAACAATTATCCCAACATCATTACCCTGAATAACAATCACAGACCCAGTCAATTTCTCAATCGTCTTCCGTGCCTTCCCCCCAGTCCCAATAATCCTAGCACGAACCTCCTTCAAATTCTTCCGCCGAGTATACTCCTTAACCTCAATAAATTCCAAAACAAAATCCTCATCTATCAAAAGCAAAGCATCATCAACATGAAAACCAAAATCAACCGCCCGCAAAATCTTATCAACCAAATACTCATTCAATTCCGAACCCTTAACGCTAACACCATCCTTCCCAAAACCAATCTTAACCTTAACCTTCGACTCAATCACAGGCACAGCCTTCTTAACCTTATTCATATTTTGAATCAGAATGTTTCTCATAATATAATAAATAGAATTTAGTTTAAGAACTTAATCATACAAGACGAGGCTTATATTTAGAGGCGTTAGTCATAAAATCAACTCCTACCTTATCAAAAACAACATAACCATAATTAGAATCAAAACCCAATTCCTTCATCTGATGCCCAACCATATTGCCATCTTTCTTTCTAGAGGGGTTGTCAATCTCCATAAAACCCAGATGTAATTGATAATCCTCAAGCCTACCACCATCCCTAACAAGCCGCTTAGCAAGATTAGAGGCAGGACCTCCTTTGTGCAACGCTTCAGAAAATTTCCTAGCTAATACTTTTCCCATAAAAATAACTATTTTCTCAGTTTAAAAACCTTTCTGTTTGTAACTACTATACAATAACAAACAATAACCCTCAAGCAACTCCGAAAAGCCACACGGCAATTTTGATTCTTGGCAGTTTTAGACGAGGCGGACGGTTGCGAAGTGTATCGACGTACATGAGCGTTCGTCCAACGAAGTATAAAACGTCAAGAATTAAAATTCACTCTCATCAGTAGTTAATTTCCCCATCTCCTTCAACTTCCGAACCTGATTATCAGTATACTTAAACAAAACATCACCCTTATCGTCATCAAATTCCCACGGCTCAACAATTATCGCATCCCCTTCTCGAAGCCATAACCCTCGCCTTTTCCGACCAGGAACTCGACAATTCCGCGTCTTCCCATCCATACAAGAAACTATCATACGACTTCCCCCACATCTCTGCGTTATAATCCCAATTACTTCCTTAGAATTAGGCAACTTAACTCGAACAGGACCCTCATGCCCCGGCACAAAAACCTTCGCCTTATTCTTCTTCGTCTTATCCTTAAACTTACTAAATGCCATGTTTAACATAAAAGAAATCCGTATATAAATCTAACTCACGATAAAACCAAAGCAAAAGGAACATTCTCAACTTTCAAAATCCCTTCATCCTTAACTAAACCAATCTCCTTAGCAACACCAACACTCCGAGAACCAACAATATTAAACGTCGCATCTTCCTTAGAACAATCAATAATCTTTTCCTTCAACTCAGCTTCATCAACTTCCTCCCCCTGAAAAAAAGGTCCCGTCAAATCCAATTGTCTATTTCCCTCAACCAACTTCCGACCATAAATATCCTTATCACAAATCGCCACGACCAACCTATACGATTTATGAACCTTAAACAAAATTTCACCCATGATAAAAAATGAATGAATGACTTTATAAATATTAGCAGACAAAATCGAATATGACGCTAAACAGACCATTTAGAACCGAAAGCTGTGGAGAATGCTCAAACTTCAGGTGGGGACACCACACCACAAAGGGATTCATTGTAGATGGAGAACACGGAGAAAACCCTGGATGCCACGACCGCGGACAAAATTTTGAATTAGACAAAAACCCTGGAACAGAATCCCTAACCCCTGAAGAAGCTCTAGAATACTATGGATCTAACGGAGATTTCTGCAAAAGATATAATGGACGAAAACCTCACACATTAGAAGAAATACAAACTTACATCTCTAAACACCTCAAAAAAAATTGAAATTCCTCTCTCCCTAAAGAGGAATTATAAAATAAAATTAAGCAGCTTTCTTCATTTCTCCATCAGCTACTGCTTTCTCCGCATCAGCCTTTGACATAATTCTACACATACCACATCCGCACACAGAACACTTCCCCTTAGCCATACTCCCCCCACGTGAAGTGATATTTAACTGAGCATCCTTCATTGGTTGCTGTTTCTTACATTTCATACATCTTCCTTCTATTGTCATTTTTTCCTCCTATTAAATTTAATTTCATTAAATCTTATGAACTTCATGCTTCTCTCCGCACGCAAGACACCTTAAAAAAGCCTTCCCTTTATCATCATCCAGTTCAGTATCCGGCTTTTTACACTTAGGACACAAAACGAACAGATTAGCATATTTCTCAATCTTATCATTAATATCCTTCGAAGGCAACTTCCGTGACAGAATAAGCCTATCACCTCTAACCTCACTCGAACTCGCAAGCTCTTTATTCAAAAATTTCATCACATGATTTGCATCCCTTCTAAGACAAGCCACAACTTGAGCAAAATTAGTTATAATAGTCCGCGTCCCTTCATGATGCCCCTTAACTTTCAAAATCTCAAACCGCCCACTCTCTTCAACACACTCAACTTTCTCATACGCCTCATTCAGTAACTCCTCATAATTATTCATAAATCTCTCATGAAAAATCACTTTATAAGGATTTACACATAAAGCCCACTACCAAAAACTTTTTAAACACCTCATCACAACAATTTATATAAATTCTAGAGATTATCTCTTGATTCTAAAATGGACGCAGATTTAAAGAAACATATGCTAAAAACTGGGACAACAACCTTAGGAATTGTTACAACAGAAGGAATCGTCCTCGCAGCAGACAAAAAAGCAACATATGCCGACCAAAGTGGAGGAGTTCATTACAACGCCGGAGAAATGTCAAAAATCAGAGAATTCAACGAAGATTTAATATTAACAATTGCCGGAACTGCAACTTACGCATTCAGAGCAATATCCAACGCAAAGGCACAAACAAAGATAAAAAAGTTAAGAGATAAAAAGAAAGTATCAATAAAAGAAATAACAAATCTCTTTTCATTAATGGCCCTCCAATCTCTTCAATCAGGAATCGCAATAGGATTTATTCTAGCCGGAAAAGAAGACAATAAGGCAATTCTATACCAAGTCACAGTAGACGGAATCGTAAAAGAAATAGATACCTACAAAATAGACGGTTCAGGAATGATGCACGTCAACGCAATTTTAGATACAGAATACAAAAAAGACATCTCACTAAAAGAAGGAATAGAACTTGCAAAAAAATGTATCATTGGATCCTCAG
>Ga0208904_1002454_pt1 | contig 11677 bp, 27 predicted proteins | sample AntAceMetag02UKB_FD_184774 | JGI IMG/M metagenome (GOLD analysis project Ga0208904, IMG submission 184774) | Saline lake microbial communities from Ace Lake, Antarctica - Antarctic Ace Lake Metagenome 02UKB (SPAdes) (version 2) | ecosystem: Environmental > Aquatic > Non-marine Saline and... | reverse complement strand
CTGCCACCTAAACGCATGACTTAAATTATTTCTGTTTAAATTTAGTGCATATAGGTTGGCCATCCTCTCCATACCGCCATTCGGTAGGATACCCCTTATCATCAACATCAAACATCATTGTTTTTTCAATTATCTCACAATAGATTTCATTGTCTGGATCATCATGCATGCAATGATCACAAAACTTATCCAAGAATATCATGCCTTCAGTGCCATTTGAAGGTCTATATTTTTCAATAATAGACATTATCTTAACCCCGCTTATCATATATTTTCAATTATTACCCCACGCTTTGCACATTCAGTTAATATAACCATCGCTGATAAATCGCTTGGAAAAACATCAGTGTCGATTCTTTCAAAAATCTCAGCAATCCTACTAAAAACCATTTCGGCCCAACGGGGGTCATCAGCCACAAAGTCAGGAATTGAATCGTAAACTAAATCAGAAAATGACACAGGTTTAGGGTCGGTGAATATCATTGATTGATATGGTCTAAGAATATGATCCCTAACAAAGTCTTTATACATAGTATTTTGCAAGTGTTTTTTTATATATTTTTTCATCTCAATCCCTTCTCCCTACACATCCGGTTCATTTCTTCATGGAAAAATTGGGTGAAATAATCCCACTTGAATGGCTTTCCATCTTTTCCTATTCTTTCCTCTGTTTTCTTGCCGAACTCTTTTACTCTTTTTAGTGCCTCTGCTTCAGCAAAAGGAACGAGGGCATCAATCTTATCTCTGTATTTTTTCATTTATTCCTCTGCTTTGTTTAATGCAAATTCAATGTCATGGACCAACTTCAAATAACTTTCATCTGTCATTTTATCCAACTCCGGTTCCAAAGTCTTGTCAGGCTGCAATTCATGAACCTTCAACACCTGTTCAACAATGGCTTTATTGGCCGTAAACGCTCCCCTGACATAATTAATTCTTGTTATGGTGCTATCACCCTCTTTTTCCTTTTGATTCGAGCCTGAGTTATCCTGTGACTTTTGAGAGTTAGATTGTGGTTCTCTTATAGGGGTAACATTTAATGCCGCCATATCAACAGTGTTTATTTCTTCTTGTGAATATAGGCCTCCAAAATCAGCAGGAAAGGCTTCTCTCAATGCCTGGACTAATGCAACCTTTTTAAGCATGGTTTTTGGTTTGCTTGCCCACATCTTATTAGGCACTTTTTTGCCAGAAGGTTTCCCTCCGGTATATTCATCTTTTGTGCCTACATACTCATCATAGTCAACTTCACACCTTATAGGAACTTGATAACCCTGTATGTATACCTCAGCCCATGCTGTTTTGCCATCTTCGCTTATCCCTGTCTTATGTCCTTCATACTTTGGGTTCTTTGCAGCCCGTTTTAGAAATGTTTCCTTTCCAGTAACCATTGTAGCAGGGTTTTTACTGCCATACTTAACAAGATATATCTCTCTCAGAAATGGATTGAGTTGTTGATATTTACATAAGGCCAAGAACATTGATATCTCTTGATCTGTGATTAATTTAGAGTCTCCATTCACAAGATATTGCCTAACTATATCAGGTGATAATTGTACTTCTTGTCCTGTCATTGATTCATATTTTACTATCTCATTGTTCATATTTTTCTCCTTTAATCTATGTTTTGTTAGGATTGTTCCTTTCCGCTTTGTGCTATCCCTTCTTCTAAAAGGTCATGGCAGTATCTCATAAGGCGGTCATCACCTGAATAAAATTCCTTTCTATTGTCAGTAAGACAAAGTTCAAATTCTTCTGCGTCTTCGCCATCGGCTATTTCCATATTTTTTATAAATTGTATATTTTCTGGTGTCGCATCCAATTTAAAATCATTACAACCATGATTGCTAAATGTGTCAGATGCTATGTCCAATAATTGAGACATTATTATCGCTTGCGTTTTACTGATTTCCATATTATCCTCCGTTGTTTTATCTTCATTGGAGCGGGGTAAAGGACTCGAACCTTCGCTATCATCCTGGGAAGGAAAATAACTCACCTGCCCCGCTTAATTCTAAATAATTACATGGCTTTTAAACAGACTACCTGCAGCCATCACCCTCTCAATTTGCCTTCGTGTCCAACTCAAGGGAAACTCACTCAAATCTTTTCTTATTGCCATGCTACTTATGCCATTTTCGTAAGCCGCATATGCTCTGCCGAGAGATTTGTTTTTTCCTTTAACCTCATCAAATTTCTCTATCGTGCTGCAAATTGATAGCCCTTGATATACCTTTGTACCCAAGTATATCCTACAGTATGTTGTGCCATCTTTTCTGTCGGGTTCAAACACGACTTGTTGGAAGTCTGACTCTAATATTTTCCCCACAAGTTCCCTATCCAGTTTTCTTGCCCATTTTTTATCTTTCATTTTTCCTCTCCTTTGTTATTAAATCCCCTCTGCTGTAGGGGCATTCTTATTATTAGTTGCTCTGCAACCTTGACATATTCTATTTCCATTAAATTTACTGTTAAACAATTTACCACATTTAAGGCAACGCCGCTGTTCCTTTGTACATTTTGTGTCTATGACAGCTTTATACCTTTTATTTTTATGCCTTTCATTGAATTTTTTTACGTTTTTTAGATTTCGTTCTCGCTCTCTTTCCTTCCTGCATTTTGGATGCATCTTATCTCTCCAGGTTTTTTGGAGATAAGGTTTTTTGCATACTAAACAGGAAATATATCGTGGATAAGTTATGCCATTGCTTAACTTAAACGTTCCCTTGCCTGTATATTCTTTCACACTCGTCTACTAACTGCCCGGACACCTGGAAAATTCATTGTACTTTTAAGACTCCGAGCCTGTGCCCGCAGAAATACTTCATTGGGAAGTAAGGCATTTATGCTAATAGTTTTATTTGCAACTGCACTAACAAGGGCTTCAAAATCTGTGACTTCCATATTCCACCGTGTTTGGTACACAGGCCCCCCGTTTAACTTCGGGGTTGTTTTTGGTGCTATTACAACAGGTTCAATTATCGGTTCTTCCATTATTCTTTCAGCAGCTTCTTTTTGCCCTGCCTTTTCTGCCTCTATTGCCGCCTGTAGCCTTGCTTCTTCTTCTTGTTTCATGGCTTCTTCGCGGAGTTTTATTTCTGCCTTGCGCCTTATCCGTTCCTGTTCTTCATCATAGGCAGACATGATGCTTTTTATATCTTTGCCCGCTTTATCAAGAGGGTCAAATACTTTTGCTTTCAATGCTCTGGCTTCATCATAAGATTTATGAGCAGATTGAAAAGATTTTTGGGCAGCTTTTACAGTAGGATCGAATACTTCATCAACTACTTTCTTCATATCTTTAATCTGATTCCAAAGATAGCCGGCGTTTTTATAACTTTCCGTATCAACAATAACTTGATTTACTGCTTGCTCAACTATGGTTAATGCCTTTGCTTCTGCCTCTTGTATCTTCATTTTTCAACCCCTTTCGTTTAATTCCTTTATCCAATCTTCTACTTGTTTAACTTCCATATCGAGCATCTCTGCCACTTCTTTTTTTTCCATAATCTTTATATCCCATGGAATTTCAGTGCACACTTTTTTAATCCCATCACGCATGTCGTAATAGCCATAGTCCGTTCGCAGCTTTGGATATGAAGGTGTTTGACTGATTGTAAAAATTGTTCCTTCTGCAATTTCACTTAATTTCATTGTTTCTCCTTGTTATGCATTATATGATTCTCCAGCATATTGAAATTCACCGCCACAAGAACATAGCCCACCTTCATTGCAGCCTGGATAATCCGAACGGGTTGCGCCACACTTGTCACATTCCCAATTTAATTGTAAGTCAAGTTCTTGATCTCTTTCTGCTTCTTCTCTATCTCTATATTCTTTCATTTCTCCACCCCTCTTATGATTCCATTGTTTAGCTTGTAATTATACACAGCCATAATAGCCTGCCATATCCCAAAATCAGAGAAATTTTCAAATGGTACTATTGTTGGTCTCCCACCTTTCAAGCTGAGGCCATATCTCTTTACAGAATAATAATTATCATAACGAGCCATTACGTATGCTGCAAGTTGTAGCGCCGTAACAGGAGCAACTATGCCGCTTTTTAGGTCGATAATAGCCTGATTATCATTTATAGTACATTCTATATCAAGCGTTCCTGCATATCGGTAAATATCGCTGTGAACTTGTAACTCAGAGTTGAGAATTATAATATTTGAGTTCTGTTTAAATCGTCTCCAGGCATCAAGATATGGGGCAAGGCGTTCGTCAAGGTCTTCTTCTAAGAGTTCTCCCTTGTTGTAGAGTTCAACTGCTTTATGAACATATGACCCTCTTGTGCGGGACCATTCGTCAAACCATGTTGAATCTACAAATCCCATTCCTTCTAAGACTTTAGTTACAGCGGGGTAATTTATGCCATTTTCATCCCAGTATGTATGGGTTTCTTTATCAAATGTTATCATTTCTTCTCCACGATATGTTATTCACCGTTGCTTAAATCTGTCTCTAAAGCGTCCCTCGGAGAAAGACCCTCATTGTAATAGTTTCTCCAAGAATCATGGTCCATAGAATCTACAGCTATCTGACTAAATCCGAATTCGGTGAGGGCTAAATATTTTACTTGTGTTATCCACTTCGTAAAATAGAAATTTTTTATGTCTGCCATAACTCTTTTATCCATTTTCCTTCTAAATCCCCTTATCTTTAATGGGAATACGTACTGGCCCCTCCGGGAATAAGTAAACCCAATGTCCATATACACGTATTACCTCGACTTCTGGACTGTTAGGGTACTTTACATCATTTAATTTTATTCTGCGTACTTCATGTAACTTCATATTGGAAATGTCATCATCCATCTTTGATCTCCTTAAAATTAATTATATGCAGCCAATAATTTGTCCTGTTCTTTCTTCTCCATTTGCTTTCTTTTATTTTTCCTTTGGATTATTTCATTCTCTAAATCTTGTCTGGATTTCTTTGCATATTGAACTGAGTTTTCAAAATCTTTTTGCCATTGACCTTCATGCAGCCATCCATAACATTCAGTCCATCCACGTTGACCGCTGATAACTCCATACACTTCAACAGCATTATTATTTATACAAATGTTACCGTCACCATTAGAAATAGCCTTTTCTCCTTCAGGTAATATCTGAATACGAAAGGTCAAGCCTCTCGCATGTGAGCCACTTGCTAAATAAAGTTTCCCATATTGTCCGGTTTTAAATAATTCTGCATACTCTCTTGCACCTTTCATCTTTGACTCCTTTCGCCCGGCAGCTATTATGCACAATATATTCTAAATTTATACGAGCCGCCGAGCTTTTACCAATTAGTGTTGGGTGGCTGTGAGGAGAATGGCAAGCAAGGGTCATTAGCTAATCTTTAGGCATTAGTCAACCATTTTTGGAGTGCCTTTCCCTTTTGCTCTTGCACATCGCATCCTTACCAATTACATTTCACAGCCATTTGTTCATTACTGACAAGCAGAGGGTTGAAAATTCACGCTCGGGTAAATTTATGATCCCCGTCCTGCGAGTCACCCTCATGTTGCCTGCCTGTTTTATATGCCTCTATGGGCGTTATAGTTTGTTGGCAGGGCTTACAGAGGGTAAAAAACTTTATTTCCATACTCTTATTTCTGCTTTAGGGTATTTCTTGCAAGCATTAAGGTATTCTTCTACCCAAGGTATAAAATGCTCATACATCCCCCAACCGTTAGAAGCATTGAATTTTTTAAATCTTTCAGGTTCAGCTTTCATAAGATTTAATCCTTTTTCAACTGTATCAATGATTTCTCCAGCATGTTTAATACCAAGTTCTTCTGGCCTCCATAGATGCTGATAAATGCCAGCTTCCTCAGCCATTTTATTTAAATTATGTGTAATATTTGAACTAAAGAGTCCTATCTCTTCAGGCTCATTTCTCCCAACATCAACTTTTATAGTTAAATAAACATCTAAGCTCATTTGTTTTGCCTCTCCTTTTTTAATGGCTTGTTACAAAATTAGAAATTATAGCCGGGGTATCCGTTGCAAAGCCCACAACATCTAACATCCCAGAATCATCGGGGTCAGCTATGGAAAAATCAGTTGCCGTCATCCCAACGACAATAAGTTTTGCGGGGATGCCCATCTTTTCCCGATACTGTCGCAATGCTTGAACTGGGTGGATAGAACCGGCCCAGGTTTCGTTATCGGTGTAGACTATAAAAGCATCTACCTCTACTTTATTTTCTATAGCCCACATCATAGGAAGGGCGCAATCAGTCCCCTCGAAGGGTAGCCCTGACACCTTAGCTATTGCATCATCCAACCTTTGGTTTGATGAAATTGGCAGAGGTATAAACCTATTAGAGAATCCCATTATATGATATTGCTTTTCTTTTGCTGCCGTTACCATTGCCATTACTACACTGCCTTCACGCGGTGTTATAGGCATGCCAGCGATGCTACTCCATCCCATAGAACCTGATACATCGAGAGCGAGAAGGTGCCTTTTGCCAGTTGGTTCTACCGTTTGAAATGCCATATAAAAAGCATCGTTAAGAGCATCTATGATTTGAGAAATAGGGTCCCATGTGAGTGACCCTTTCATTCCATGGCCTTGTTGGTATATTCGTAAAGCTACTAAAATGGAAAGAGGATGCACTCTTGCCCTCTTTATATTTTCGGAATTTAGTTTAGACACAACTTTATCAACAGCCTTAGACATTGGCTTTAATAATCCAACATTAGACATTTTTCCTAAGTTCCGGATCATGGCAGTCATAGGCATTTTTTCAAGAAGGGCTCCCCATACCTCTACATTATTTAACCAACTCGTAGGGACCATTTCTCTTGTAAGCCCATAATCAGTAATTAATGTAATGTCTGGTTCAATGGCCTCCTTAGCTTTTTCAAAAGCTATAATAAGATTATTGATAGAAGGCTCATATTTGCCAGAAACAATCCATCTATAGATAGCGTTGTGTTCCTTGTCCTCTGTCTTAGGATGTGCCAATCGTAACATATCCCTATGAGACCAACCGTCTCTTGATTGATATTTAACGGCTTGATATGCGAGATCGTCAGTTGATTTATCTTGATACCATGCTTTTATAGCGCTTGAAAGGCCTCTACCCCATCCACGGAATTGTTCGGCATAGGTTGCAAAGTGAAAGAGGTGCGTACCGATTCTGGCAACCAATGGCAATGCCATTAATGCAGCCTGTTTTGTTAGGGGATCTCCTAAACCTGTACACATGGCTAATGCAAATAATGCAGGATCATTCTTAGGGGCATTCCCTGAATGAGAAATATCAGTAATAATTTTTACTGTTCGTATCCCATCTATCTTTATGCAACTTAAAACACAATCTGCATTTTCCTTTGTCAATTGTTTTGCTGAGGTGTAATATGTCCCCCCTGCTGTTCCAAGGATAAGAAAACGCTCCAATCTTTGCCAGTCGTCAATGCTAAATGTAAAACCACCGGCAGAATTTTTGACCATATCTTTCCCTGGAATTGGATCTGATTGTGAAGTTTTTTTAGTGCTGTACGTAGTGTAGATATTCATCGGCTCTCCTTTCGAGAACTAAAAGTTAATAGCGAACAAGGTTATAATGTTTGGAAGTTCATTTCAAGTGATAACCAAACATAATCGGCTCACTATGTTTAATTAAGTATCGAACAAATTTATTGTTCAGGAGTTTTATCTTAGAAGGATAACCCTAAACATCCGGTTCGATACTCAAACTCATGGGGGGCTTGCTGGATTTGAACCAGCGACCGCATCCGCCGAGGGTAATCTTTTCCATCCGGCTCTTTCAAGCAAGTTATTGAAAAAGAATTTTATGTGCTCTAACCAGACTGAGCTAAAGCCCCCATAAATCTTATATACATTTCCTCTCATTATTGCCTGTCTTTTTTTTACGGGCTATGCCCTATTATTTTTATCCAGGTCTTACTTGAAAAGAAATTCAATCAACCCCTTCGTCCTCTAAGGATGGAAGGAGTAAAAACCTTAACTGTTTTAATGTTAAAAACATCTTAATAAATTATAATGCAAATGTCAAGCGTTATTTTGATGCAAGTCAATTTTTATTTCTCTTGACTTTTTGAAAAATGAAAATGCCGAGTTTACCATGAAAAATATACTAAGATGGTTTAAAAGAAAACCAAAGGATGGACGTGCAAAACTGAGTGAAACAGATGTCCGGGCGATCAGAATAATGATCCACTCCGGGGACTCTCAGGCTAAAGTTGCCAGACACTTTAATGTTAGCAGGGCAAATATACATCTAATAGTGCATGGGAAAATATGGAGGAAAGCATGATATTATTTATTGTTGGCGTATTTGTAGGTGCATGTGTCGGCGTTGTAGTTGCCGCTTTGACAGTTGGGGCTGGTAGGGTAGATGAAAGAAACTAAAATTAAACTTCCCTTTCCCTTGCCTACATGGAATAGAATATTAGCTATGCACTTTTTTCAGCGCAAGCAACTGCGAGATTTAATTCATCAAGCCGTATTAATAGCGACTACACATAAAAATTTTGATATATGGGATAAGGAAAAATACATGAAACTTATCCGGCCAAGGCCAAAGAAAAAGAAATGAGAGTATCTATCCATATCCATTCAAGAAGGAAAAGGTTGGTTGATCCTGATGGTATAAGTGGCAAGGCTGTAATAGATGGGCTGGTTCATGCAAATATATTGCCTGATGATAACGCTGGCATAATAAGCTCAGTAACTTTTTCACAAGAGAAAATAAGAAAAGGTGAAGAAGAGGAAACAATAGTTATGGTAACAAACGAAGAAAATAATTCTTAATAATATTTATTATACCCTTTGTTGGGAGGGCGGCGATGTTATTGAAATTGAGCGCCATCCTGATGAAAGTGGAGCTAATGGTACACCCGGGCCATGCTATTAGAAAGTGAGTAACAGGAAAGCAGGGATCATAGGCATATGGTCGTAACCTCGCCCTCTACCAAGAAGGGGTATAGTAAGTGAAGGAGAAATAATGGAATATCCTTGGCAACAAAGCGTTTTAAGTTCGTGGTCTATTGTTGGGATGAATCACTATTTTGTAAATGGTAATAAGCGTCTTTTTGTAGGCATGGTTAAAGGGGATAGGTTTATAAAAGAGGAGGGTGTAGATTCTCAATATCTATGGAAACGACTATGCAATAAAGCAATGGAAATTAAGGTAGCCTAATATGGGATATTCAGTAGGAGATAAGGTAGAAATTAAACCTAAAGGCAAAACAAGAGTATTGGTGAATGGGGTTCTTACTGCGCAGACGTGGAAAGTTTGGCTCACAGAGATAGTTCCAATGCGAGATGAGCTGCCATCTCATGTTTGGCCTAACGTGGGTGATCAGGTTTGGGCTGCTAAATTTACAAGAGCCAGCCATTCCACATTGATTCAGGAAAGTTGGATAACCAGAAAAATATCATCAAATTTTAAGGGATTTAAGCATATAACAAGCAAGGGTAAATAATGGAAGAATCTTTATATTGTAAATGTGGTCATCCAATAAAGGTGTTACATAACCAAGGTGAAAATGCTTGCCGGCTGGATGGCCTTCGTTTTGTTGACATGGAAAAGCCAGATATGGGGTGGCATCTTTTCAGGTGTCCTACCTGTAACGAACCGGTTGAGCAAAATAAATTGGTTGAATTGGGTAATTTATAATGAAAAAAGTATGTCATAGTTGCGAATATTGCACCGATAAACATCATAAATTAGACCCACTTGGCGAATGGAAATGGTGCAAATTGCACAAAAAGGATATACACGAATATGATGAAACGTGTGCCCATTGGAAACAGGTTACTTTGTATTATTAGGAAAGGATAAAACATGGGAGATAGAAAAATATCAGAATTACCTTTTGCAACTAAGTTACCAGGTGATGATGAGTATGTAGTGCCAATTTGTATAGATAACACAACATCGGCGGTACATAGCATCTCTATCAAGGCAATAGCAGATAGGATAACAGAACTCGTGCTAAAAGGAAATAAAGTAGAGATGATAACTACTGAGCATGGTATTAAGTTTAAAAAATCATTAGAAAAAGATGCAAAAACAGAAAGGCCACCCCTCGGTTTATTATCAAAAAGTATACATAAAGAGAAACGATTCTACGATGTATGTGCTGCCATATCCAGATATTATAATGTTGGGTGGAAAATACCGATTGAATGGGTTGAAGAACATAATGAATTAGTAACGAAAACAGGAGGACATGCAGATGCCAGGTAAAGATACCTTAATCCCGATTGATGGTAATAACAATAAAAACGAACTTAGAGATAATCTAAGAATAGTTAAAAATGACCTCTCTGCAATTATAGAAGGGGTAGTGTTAAATGCAAAAATAACTAGAGCTAAATATGATGCTTTAATAATTGAAGGCTTTACTAAAGAACAAGCGTTGGAATTGAGTAAAACAATATAGTATTTTTGAATGATTGTTTCGATGAAGAAAAAACATAAATTTCTTTACTTTTAAAAATGGTGGATAATATGAGAATGAAAATATCAATTCAAGATATGAAAGCGATTAGGGAAAATATGGGCATGACTCATTTAGTTGTTTTTGCTATTGCACCTGATGGATCTCAGCATGTGGCAACTCATGGCGAGACGGAATGTGATGCCAAAGAAGCAGCTAATGCAGGGAATAATCTCAAACATGCCCTTGGTTGGCCGGATGAACTATGTAGAGACAAGCCACTACAAAGGATACATGAAAATTGTGCTTTCTATGAAGTCGATTGGGGCCTTCCTTCTTTTAATGGTTGGACTGGCGATGGCAAGAAAGGTTTTTGTTATATTGAACGAAAAAAGGTAAATGTGGCTGGCAAAGAGAAAGCATGCAAAGATTTTCAACCAAAAAATTAAATTATGATAAATCCCTTGACTTTTAGACAGAGGGGATAATGGATAAATACATGAATCATGTAGGATTAGTAAACAGATCAGAGCAATGGTTACGAAATACGTTTCATTGCAGAGTAGTCCTTACTGAGCTTGTAGCTTTTACCATGTCAGGAGAAACGCCAGATGCGATTGGGTGGGTTGGTGGAAGATCTATACTGGTTGAGTGCAAAACAAATATGGCTGATTTTTATGCAGACCAAAAAAAATACTCCAGATTATCTGGTGTCGGGTTAGGGGATTGGAGATTTTATCTTGCTCCGGCTGGCATTATTCGACCTGATAAGGTGCCAAATGGATGGGGATTGTACGAGGTTAGAGGCAAACGAATCTTTTATGTCGCGGGCCGTAAATATTCAAACGCTGGGTCACCGCCATTTAAAAGCCATATGAAATCAGAGGTTGCAATGTTGGTTTCAGCATTAGCGAGAATTCCTAACAATGGACGTAAGGATAAATAATGAAAGCATGTGATTGTTGGATAGCAATTCTAAATGATTATGACCAATCTGATACAAATAATTTATATTTATCAAACTATGAAGTGCTGTTAGAGAATAGAAGTTCTCACTCTAAAGATATGGAAAGATTGACCGGTGCATGGGAAGCATTTGAACCAAAGGATTATATAGATAGAAGAAAGTCAATGAGCACTATGTTTAATTTCTGCCCTAATTGTGGCAAGAAAATTAATTGGAGAAGCTTGCGAAAAAGATTATGATAAATCCCTTGACTTTTGAAATTAAGATGATAAAATAAAAGTAATTAAGAAAAAGGAAA
>Ga0208904_1002450_pt1 | contig 11686 bp, 11 predicted proteins | sample AntAceMetag02UKB_FD_184774 | JGI IMG/M metagenome (GOLD analysis project Ga0208904, IMG submission 184774) | Saline lake microbial communities from Ace Lake, Antarctica - Antarctic Ace Lake Metagenome 02UKB (SPAdes) (version 2) | ecosystem: Environmental > Aquatic > Non-marine Saline and... | reverse complement strand
CGGCTATCTAATTTTCGTCAATTTTCGTCGTATGAATAGCTATAAGTTTGCTGTCCCATGTTACCTTGAGAGGCACCGGTGCTAACTTCTAACATCATAACAACATATTGCGTAGCTTCACCTTGGGTATTCAATGTACCAGTAACGGCTTGCTTTGCATCTGAAGTGACAGTAGTAACGGCGGCATAACCGACGTTAGTTGTCATCTGTGCAGGTTGCACGTAAGTGTTGGTGACTCTAAAATAGTCTAAGACTACTCCTGCTTCAGGAGCAGAACCACCTCCCCAAAATTGGAAATTAGTTACCTGAGTATCTGGCTCAGTTGTACCTAATTCAAATTTTAGCCACTTATCATAAGAATATGCGAAACCCGAGCTTGGAATAGTGATAGGATTGGTAGTACGATTACCGGAAGTATTCGTACAATTATCCGCTGTGATGAAATCGATACCGGCACCCGTGATGTCAGTTTCTGTTTCACCAGCTCCACTATTACAAGTCAAATTTACGTCTGCTGGACTTGCCATATGTTTTGCTTATGATTAATTAATTAAAAAACTCCTATCAGGTTTAACCAATAGTAGTTTGTTCAGGGAACTCTACTTCATCTTGACTAATGACTTCGAAGAGTCCTTGCTTGCCGTCAGCCTCAATAGCTGCAAAACGTGCGTTAGGCATGTTAACAGTATTACCTTTGCCGGCATTAAATTCAGCGCACTGAAAACTTGCGTTCTCAGCATCGCCAATGAATTTTGCTTTTACCATATGTTTTGTAAAACATTAGTTAATAAAAAAACTGTCGTCTAGACAGTTTGATCAGAAGCAAGTATAGCGCCCGACCAGGCTGCCTATTAAACTTGCTTCTTTAACTACATAAAGAAGTACACATATTGTTATTTATATCATAGCATTTTTTTATCAACAGCGCAAGAAATTCCTTCTCTAAGAATTGTTTTACGCATATGACCATTCTTAATTTTCTTTTTCAAAGCATCAAGAGGATATGAACTAACAGACGAATTGCCAAATTTGTCAAGTCTAATCTCTAATACATAATCTCTTTCTACATCAATCCCGGCTATAACTTTGGCAACTAACGCGACTTGTTCATTTTTAATACCACCGCTGTCAGCCTGTATTATAGAGACTGTTGCTTCATTAAAGAAGTAATAATAATGATATCTTTTTATGCTAATCTTAGGTGATATTCTTTTACTGCCTATCACTAATGGCACTGGATGAGTCAACGATAATGCTGTAATTTTAGCATCATTTGGTATATCATCCCATGTGAAAACTCGACCATGGAAGTCTTTGTTCTCTACATATATAGAATTGTCTTTTGTATAAGCGATAAACATAGTGGTCTAGGATTATGTTCGTTCACATTTGTGAATATAATAGATCCTATTTGTTTTGTAATACGAACTTAAGTTCGCATTATGCAGTTATACCTGTCTCAGGCGCATCTACTGTGCCTGATTCTGGTAAGGATAATTCGTACGGTCCTGTTGCCCAAACTGTTCCAGCATTGCAATATCTAATTCCGTTTGTTCCTGCTGTTATATCAGTCCAAGTAGGAGACGCCTCCGTTCCTTCATTAGCTGCGAATGTTACAACCGGTGCTGTGCCGCTATACTTATATCGTACTTGAATGATATGTTCTAGCCCAGTCCCGGTAACAGTAGCGTCGTAAGGGACCTCTACTCCAAGATTGAAATAAATAACATCATTAGCGTCTGGTACGGTTGGATCTGTAACATAGCTGGTGTCGCCCATCAGTCTGTTCGATGTGGCACTTCCGGCTGTAGCCGCTGTAGGCTTCCAATCAAGTCCTGGTGCTGCGCTAGTTGTAGCTACAGCATACAACATTGGTATGCTTCCATTCTCTGTTGTCCCGGTAAAGATTTCTTTTGCAACCGTAGTTCCGGTAGTCGTACGAGACGGAAATGTTTCCGCATTATCCCATGCTTCTATAGTAGGCGCGAGCATCAAATCTTGTGTAAACGTGATACGTAATACGTATCTAGTATTTTGATTGCCAGCTCCCGTGATCTTCAATGGTACTGCCATAGGATTTATATTATTTTACAGGGCTCTCAGACCTTTTTCTAGAGAGCCCCTCTTAATTATAATTAGCCATTCTGTTTTGGTAATCCCTTCCAATTCATTTTTCTTTTTGTTTCTCGTCTTGCAAGATCGCGTATCATTTTCTCTGCTCCAAGATAAGCTTCATAAGCTTCTCTATCTCTAGGTAATCCCGGTAAAGAAAGCTCTGCTCTTGTTAGATTAGAAACTCTCTCTTTTAAACCTTCAGGAACGTGCTCGAGAATATTCGCCATGTGTTCATCGGCGGGTTTAATCTCAGTATTAGGTTTCGCTACAGGATCCTTATCTGGATTAACCTCGCGTCCTTTGATATTGGTAGGCACTCCTTCTTCTCCCATGCCTTCCATATCAACTGGTCCTTTGTTTGATTCATTTGACATAATGGTCTTGTTTAATTATTAATAAATTCTAGTAATCTTCCGATTACTACAGCCATAAAGGCTGAATTATTTTCTACAATCTTCTTGAGGAATACGACTTCGTCCTCAGCGAACTTAAGTTCGTCTTTAGTATTAATAATTTTAATACCAAGATTGTAAGCCTTCAAGGTATCACCTGAATTAGTTTCACCTTGATACGTTTCGCAAACTGATACTAAGGCTGATCTATATGTCAGCTCTCTTTTAGCAGTTAGCATGATCTTAGCACCGCCTAATGTGGTCAGCGCATCGTCTAATTTTGGTTTACTCATAGTGATCTTATGTTAATTAATTATTTTTCTAATTCTTTTAATCTTTGTGTTAATTCTCTAACTGCTCCAATTAAAATAGATATAGTAGCGAAAACATTCTCTCCTTCATATTGTATTACCTTTTCTTTTTTAAAACTACCGTTTTTCTGTTTTACATCTTCCATTTTATAAAAATTACCTTTACTATCTTTTGGTAAAATCTTTCCAGTCTTGTTATCTGTTGGAGGAACATATATAGCTTTTGGCAATGTATCTAATTTAAAATGTGGTTTACCATAAGAAGTTTTATTAGTTGGATGTGGTTTCATTTGTAGTAATGCTTCAGTATCAGATACTATTCTTCCATCCTGCAATTCTACACCGTTATCGAATACTCCCCATCCTCCACCACCCTGCTTAGTTATTTCTTTAGTATTAATATAATTCCAGTATCTAGACGCACCACCCATATTATAACTTCCAGCACCAGATGGGTCAAAGTGATTATCTACTTGTACACGACCAGCTTGATCAAACCATATCGCATTTCCTGAAGCATTACCTGTTGTGTTACAGTATACATCATCCCAATTTTTAGATGCTGAACCGAGGTCCTGAACATCTGTCTGACCTGGAATAATATCTGGAGAATAAGTACTACTTCCGACAGTAAAAGTAGATGTTCCAAAAACGTACATAGATGTACCGGAATTATTTAAAACATAAAATGAATTGTTTGTACCGCAATGAAGTTGTAATTGATTTGAACTATTTATTGCCATGCCACCGTACTCACTTGATCCTCCTGTACTCGAGGCTATCCAAAAGGCTTTATTATTTGCTGTAAGCCAATCTCCGGTGCTCCTTACACCACCATTACCGGCAGTAGTGCCATCTATTGTAGCTTTAAGAGCACTGCCAGAATAAAATTCTATATTATCACTAATTAATTTAATTCTTGAACTACCAGATGATGTTTGAACAGTTATAGCACTTAAAGTACCTGTTTGTATATTAGACGCTGTTAAATATGATGCAGTCACTTTCCCAGAAGAAATTATTGCTGTAGAAATTTCGCTAGCTCTGATTGTGTTGGCTGCAATCTCACTAGCTGTAATCGTATTGGATGCAATCTGTGTAGCCGTGATCGTATTTGCAGCAATCTGTGTAGCAGTAATAGTATTAGTATAAATATTACCACCTTCAATTTTAGTGCTATCTGTTCCATTCCGCCAGTCATCTAAATTTGTACTACCTGATATCACGATCTTCCCTGCAGTGATAAGGGTAGTTGCATGACTATTAATACCTCCCGTTACTTCGTTAGCATCTGTCGCATCTGTCACTACAATCCTTCCTGAAGTTCCGTCTAGACCTACTACATTTATTTTAGATGCAGTCACAGCATCAGCTATAATTTTGCCAGATGATACAGATAGATTCCCTAGTTTAGCTTCTTCAATTGCTAACGCAGCAATCTTTTCTGTATCTACAGTTAGATTTTCTAGATCTAATCCATTCATTTTGATACCACCTATACCACCGAAGACTTGGAACAAGGCTTCGTTTGTGCTGTTCTTAGCAAATGCTATTAGAATCTTGCCACTGCCTACTGCAGTGCCTGCTGTAGTTGTAGTTTGCAAAGTATTTAAGGATGTATCTTTAGACAAATAAACATACGTAGATGCAGACATATTGCCAGTATTACCTGCATTAATTGCAAATGAATCGCCATTTGTTAAAGTAATAGTTCCGCTAGACCAAGCTACAGTATCGGCATCGGTTACACTAAAAACAATATTATGAGACCATCCCTGTATAGAAGGCTCTGATGTAGCCGCTATAGCTCCTGACTCGATCACTACATCTTTAAGTCTAGCTTGAGTGAGCTCAATCTTATTATTAACTGTAGTTCCATCAGCGTCAAAGAAATAGAGTCCATCTGAGTTAAGCATCATTCTTTTAACTCCATCATTATATATATCTAATCTTGGTATTGGGACTCCACCTGCATCGGCTGTACTTCCTTGAGTAATCTGAACCATGTAGACATCTCCTGGTAAAGAGAAGGAACCTGTCGCAGAATAAGCTGCTTGTAAGTGGCCAGGATTACCTGGGCATAATTCAATCTTAGATTTAGATGGACTTGAAATAGTATATTCTTTTTTAAGACATGTATCTATTTCCCATCCACCTATTAAACCTTGTTGGAATTCTGCTTCACCAGTAGCATAGGTAAGTTTATATCCAGATACAGTAGTAACATAGTTAGCAGAAATAATATCTCCTTCTACTAATATATCTCCTCTAACATAAAGATAACCGGCACTGTCATCCCATAAAATATAATTGTCTGAAGCTCTGTCTCCAATTATTACATCACCTTTTCCAAATGTTATAAGATCAGTATATTCATAATCTTCTAGAAAAAAACCGAAGACAAGTTCTGTATCTGAATATCCAGTAAGACCACTTCCGCACAAAGACATAGATGTTCCTATTCTTTTGGCATAATTATTACCAACATGTATACATCCTGTACTTCCATCTAACGCTATACTTTCCCCAATAGTAATGACTGTAGTAGCGTGGAGAGAACCTGTTCGGATTGACCCCGGATCTGTAGCCGGCCCGCCTTGTTCATCCTCTGATCCTTGTGAAATAATTTTAGATCCAGGCTCAACAGAAACCATCCACTTGCCATAGCCAGGCAACTGCATAAAATATCTTCCTCGTGTATCTCTTTTAAACTCAGGTTTAAATATATCATTTGTTACAGGCAAAAGATCATCGTTGAAGTTATGATGTTTTTGGTTTGGATCATCCATATATTCTTTTCTTAATTTGTTTAATCTTAGGTATTTGATGTTTAAACTGAGGTTTTCTTTTACGTGCAGCAATAGAAGCTCTCATTGATTTAAGTTTTAAGAACTCAGCATCTATATCTCTTGTACCCTCTGCAGCTGATCCTTTAACATGACGCTGGAATATTTCAGGTAAGTCTCTAGCAAATAAGAAATCTATACCTTGGTATATCTCGTACTCCCACCAGATTACTACCTTTCCGCCATTACTTCTATCGCTAGATGACAAGGGAACCCCCTGCTCGATCACAGTATAACCGTCTGCCAACCAGTATGCTTTTTTCAATTGATCATTATCTCTGTTGATTGTATGCCAATATGTTCCGTATACTTCTATAAGCGACTGATTATAATCAGGCAACATAAAATCTGGAATCCAAAGACTTTCTTGATTGCTTGTATCCCAGTTCTCTGGATAATGATATTGGTATTCAAAGTTAATTCTTAATTTAACTAAGTAATTATAAACGATCTTCTCCGGGTTAGTCCCCGGTACATCTCCTGTAATATCGTGAAACTTAGTTGTTCGATCTATCTTTAAAATAGCTTCTCTTTCTTGAAGACCTCGTTCATCTTCCAGATCTACTAATGTTTTATATTGTCTAGTTTTTAGCCTCATGGACCAATGTGGGAGTTGAACCCATTCTACTTTGTTAGAAGGCGTGTAGACCTTTCTAAGTTTTGTAGGATGATACACCGCATCATCAGCATCAGCCGTGTATTACGCTTCTCGTAATGCAACTTGTAGTCTGTCTGACGCTCTTCCATCTAATGCTAATTTGGATTGAGATGGAGAACTAGCTCCCATGATCACAGCATGCACGTCAGTACCTATCATTAAATTAGTAGTTTCGTCTCGTTTTATTACTCTATCTTTAATAGGTTCTAAATCATTAGCGCTTTTTAAACCGTTTTGATCTTGGTGAACTGTGACAGTAAGCGTTGTTTCAAGACCTGCGATTCCAGTAGCAACCTCTGTAAGCGTCTTATCTTTATAGGAATATTCATTTTGTCCGCCGCCTATGTTAGCATTCCCAGTAAAGTTTTTACCTTCGTCTACTGTTGCTAGAGATATAGTATAGTTAGTCCTGTCTATCGATATCTTAAAGAACTTAGTAGCATGAGATGATTCTATTTCAAAAGCCACCTCACTTACATTATCTGCTCCTATGAAATTTAGAACTTCTTTCTTGCCTGACGCGGACCATATATCTTCTTGTATTTCTACATTAGTTGTCGGTTCATTCTGCCTAGGAACTTCTTTATCTCCAAAATTATCCTCTAAAGAATCCTCAGCCAGTACAGTAAACTGAAAATTTTTCTTAACATGAACATCCTCAGCTGGTTTTTCTAATATATATTTCCATGTTAAGTCTGTACATATAGGAGTAGTAGAAGTATCTGATGCATCTCCGCTAAGAGTTAACTTCAATCTTAATCTATTCCCTAGAGTTGGATTTGGAAATCCATAGATAACTTCTTTAGTCTCTGGCTTACCATATGTAGTAGCTGAACTAATATAGTTAGCTTGTCTATCTATCTTGTAAGATAATTGAACCGATGTAGATTGTCCGGACTGGCTGTTACCTGGAAATGAAGATAAGATTGCGCTTGTATTATTATATAGTTTTTGAATTTTAATTAGATTCTCATCTAGCAATGATGTTTCTAAATAACCAGAAGTAACATACGGACCAGCAACTTTGTCGAAACTCTCAGCAGTTTGGTCTGCATAGAATATAAATACTTTATTGTCATCGTACCCTACAATTCTAGACGGTTCACTTTTTAATTCTTTAACTATCCACCAGTATTTAGGTTGAGAATGATAATTCAAATTACATCTAGCTAGATACCAAGTAGACGAATCATCAGATACTAACGCGTAGACGTCCCAGCCACTGGAATAAATATGCTTACAAGACTTAAAAGTAAATCCTTCATTAAGATAACTCATAGTAGTAGGGATAACCTGCGAGCCATCAGTATAATAAATCCCTTGTTCTTCTATAGAAAAGATTGCAAAGTGTCCCCACTTTTCTAATCCTCTAAAGTTATTCGAATTAGAATAATCAGGAAAGTCCCAGATGTTGATACCTGAACTGCCGCCGACGAATCCCCAGAGACCACGTTTAGATCCTGAGATAAAACTCTTAGGAATAGATACAGCATTAAGAGGGACACCTTCACCTGAAGGCATAACCCATAAAGGATCCGGTGGTTCTGGCATCCAGTTATATCCATCTATAGTTCTACGTATGCCGTCGCTAAACCAACCGAAACCATAGTCTGATTCGATCATTACATAGTACAGATCTGTGATAGTTTCTCTTCTAAATTCGAAGTACATACTTCTATATGGTCTGTCCGTCCAGTCTGCTCCATCATAATCTTTAGCATTGCCTGCATCGTACGTGCTTTTTGAGCCTTCTTCATATCCCCATATATATTTTGCACCCACTGTTGCTGCTGAAGCCGTAGCTTCAAGATAGTATATTACTCCAGCACGTAGGTCGAACTCTGTTATATCTTTCTCTTCCCACGCATAAGATGTTCCAACATCTGCTTGGGCTATAGTGAATGAAGCTCCAGTTACTTGAGTGCCAGGTTGACCGACATTGTCAGCATCTTCTTCATGAATAGTAAACACTATATCTCCCCCTGGAGTACCAGTCTTTTTTATTTTAACCTTAAGAGTTTCAAATGTACTACCACTCATCGGAACTTTGAATGTCATCACAGCTAACTTGGTTCCATAAACATCTTGCCCGGAGCTAGGTGTTTGATCATAGGCTGGTAGAGGGAATTGTGTGGATACAGCTTCCTTAGTCCACGTATCTGCATTGTCTGGATCTTCGTTACACCATATGTTACCGCCAGCAGTAGTGGCAAAGAATCGGCCGGCTATTTCATAAAAATCATATATTTGTTTATCAGTTCCTGTCGCTGTATGGACTAAAGAAAAAGTGACACCGTCACTAGACTTCATTATCTTGCCGGTGCTACTCCCAATATACAATTCATCAAGTCTTCTATAGTGCGCAGTAATTACGCCAGGTGTAGCAGGCTGGCCGGAAAACGTGGCAGTATCTCTTTCAAGAGATAACTCGCCAGGCTTACCAGGATAGATTCCTATTGAATTAAAATATGCAGAAGGATCAACCATATACTTCTGGTTAAGACCCTTGCTAAAGTCTGTCATGGCTCCAATCTGCCAAAAATCTAAATCAGAATAGGCAGACCTACCAGTCGTAAACTTAGTTCCCATCAGTGGTGATGGTGAGGCGCGATATGATTGCGGCTCTATTTGATATCCCTTGTAATCAAGGTATAAATTGTATCTAGATTCAAGTTGCATTTTTTTCTTTTAACTTTTTAATATATTGTTTAGCTCTACTATTATGCATCCAGATTTTATTATATACTTTTCTGGTAGCATTCTTTGGTGTTTTCAATATGGTGATGCTACGTTTTGTAATATAAGTTCTTGTTTTAGTCGGTACTACTTTTACTGCGGGCTTCCATCCATCTTTTCTCATTCTATTTAATTCACGTTTAGGTATTTCTTTCTGAATCTTAGAACTAAAAGTAGTCATCCTAATTGGCGGTTTTCTTGATCCGTCTGGATTAAAATAATGTTTGTAGGATTCAGGATCGCGATCCACCGCTTCCCTGCAGTAGTCTTGGTATTTTTTTGGCATATTAGAATACTTTGACAGTATTAGAGTTGGTTAATTTACTCTTATCTAGTTCAATCTCAGCAGTCATATCTCTAATAATTGCTAACAATGTATACTCATTAGCTCGTCCAACTAAAGTTCTATATCTATCCAGCTTCATATGATCCATAAGAACGCGACGAGATCCTTCTCTAACACATATCTTTCTAAATAAAGTTATTCTCGGTCTAGTCATTGTGATCGAACTAGTACCAACTATGTCCGGCATTTCACCGAGCCAGTTAATTATAATTGTAGAGTAAGTGTTACTCGGACGTGGTGAACCAGTAACGTCATCAACATAAACATCGTTATCTGTAGGCATTAAAAATAATACCTGACTATTGCGATCGAATGTCCAGTTATCATAAATGAATTGCTTATCACTAGTGTCTTTTAAGAAGACACTCTTGATAGAACTAAGCCCTGGGTAAGAAGAGCTACTAGACATATCTACCTCATTCGTGGTCGAATCGAGTGTAGAATAAGCGATGCTAGCGGAATACTCAAACAGAACTTCTGGTGAGAGTTCACTTCCATTAGCATTGATAATCTCCAGCCAATCTACAGCCTTAATCACTACCATGTGTGGATCATCTATGGATCGTGCTAAGTCTGCTATAAAGTTTTTTACTGTGATTGTCATTTGTTTTATATTATTGTATCTTATTATTCTTAATTATATCATTTTCTAAGCCTATCGTCAATTCTGGCAACATTATTTCTCCTCCTAAAAATGGATTTATTACTCCATGCTTTCGGCTAGTGAGTGGTAACATAGAATATGAAAACATTTTGTTAGCTCTAGCTAACTCTTTTCTGAGTAGAGGAATAGTATCTAGATCATGCTGTCTAAGCCCATTCAACCTAGCAGTTCTAGCTTCCCACCATTCACTCCATTGTCTAGAAGTCCAATTCTCTCTGCTATCCCATTCTCTCCACTTAACCATAATCTTCTGTACTTGCTTGCTTATCCCGGCAGGGAGATCTTTGCCATACTTCTTCATCATTTTTCTTGCCCATGTTAAATCTGGTCGTTTAGTATCTTCTATAATTACAGCGTTGCTGAGACTTCTACTCATAGGAGTATAGGATATTAATTTTGATTCAGGATGTCGTTTATAATATTCGTTGCGTAACCAGGAAGGCAATGATCTAAAGTAATAGGTTGACATATAGGTGCCAAATGTGGTGGCCCAAGTAGCCATGGCTTCGTTGTATAGTTTATTGGTTAGCCATCTTCCTTCTTCAGTTGTTATATCTGGTGGAGTCTCGGACAACTTACTTTTCAGTTTATCTGCTAGTGCCCAATCGCCAGCTTTAACTGCGTCAAAGTAATCACTAGCTTTATTTAACTGAGTTTGGTAAGAAGAGAATTTGTCAGGATCAGTAAACTTAGATGATGGTAGATGAGATACTTCCCAATACTCTGGTAGTTCTGGATATAGCTCAAGGAAAGCGGCACGCTCTCTTCGCTGTTTATCCTTGTCATCATATACCAGATTGAAATAGCTTCGTTGTAACAACCACACACGTCTTATACCAGGTGGAACGGTATTAAGAAAATGATTATCAAGTTCCTTATTTTTACTAAGAAATTCATTCCTGTCTTCTTGAAGAACAAGCTTGTTATATTCATCAAGTAACTTCTGGATTGTTTTATCTACCGGTTCTAAGTTCTTAAACCTGTCTTCTCGCGCAGCTTTAAGATCAGGGTTATCTTCCAGATACTGTTTGGCTTCAGCCTTGGCTTTAAAATAATCGAGATAATACTGCCGACCTTTTCCTCCAGCATCAACTCTATCTAAAATTGTATAATATATTTGTTCTTTTATTCTTATTGTCTTTGCTTCTAAATCATCTTCTTCAAATCTATTCCACCACTCTTGTAGCTTAGAATTCTGTTTAAGATAATCTCTACGTGCTTTCCGGCCTTCCCATGTATCAGAATCTATATTTGAATAGGCCTCCCATAATTTATAGGCCGCGGTAACACCTGGAGCTCTGCTTTCCCATTCTGCAACTTTCTCTTTATTAGATAGATCGAAAAACCAGTCTAAAGCTTTTGCTCTACCATCCTTCTCTATCTTCTTATACATATCTAAACGGAATCTGTTGTATCGAATAGTACCTGGCTTGTCACGATTCCATGCTGCAACTATATCCTTGTTTCCCGGTAAGAAGAACTGTTCCAAACGTTTGCGATGCTCTTCAGGAGTGAGCTTGCTTAACTCAAATGCTAGAGGATAATAGATCTTACGATCAGGATGATTCCTCCAATATTCGTTCGTGAACCAGCTTGGTTCGCTTAAAACTATTTCATA
>Ga0208904_1002448_pt1 | contig 11693 bp, 12 predicted proteins | sample AntAceMetag02UKB_FD_184774 | JGI IMG/M metagenome (GOLD analysis project Ga0208904, IMG submission 184774) | Saline lake microbial communities from Ace Lake, Antarctica - Antarctic Ace Lake Metagenome 02UKB (SPAdes) (version 2) | ecosystem: Environmental > Aquatic > Non-marine Saline and... | reverse complement strand
AAACTTTTAAGTTCTGATATGTTTTTCATTTAAACCACCTCGTTTTTAGTTAGAATAAGGTGGTTTTCTTATTTTTTATAGGGTTTCACCAGAGCCCTAAGGGCTTTTTCTAAGAGCCCGTTCTAAGTGCGGGAGAGCGTCAAGGTCCAAGAGTCTACCTAGATTGCTTAAAAATTTTATATCAAAGTCTTTCATTAGTTTTCCAATATGAAGCGTTGTTTCTTTTGCTAATCTTCTTCTTGCGTCTTGCGGCCTTGTATAGCAATGAATTAATTCTGGTTGCGATTGAGGGACGTTTTCAGGATGGGACATGTCATATGCAGCCACAACTAATTTATCTGGAGGAGTTGGTCTTATTAAAAAGTATTTTTGATTGTTCCAATCTGGCCACCTTTCTTCTTCAGTTGGTATATCAGATTCGTATGCGATAAATTCATAAAACCCTGTATTTTTATCCAATCCTGCAAAAATTCGGGCAACACGTTCATCAGTCATTTTTATATGGTGTGAAAATAAGTTATAAGTTTTATTGTGATGCGCTACTTTAATAAATAAAGATTGCTTGATTGATATGATGGAGTATTATCAAAAAGAGGCAGATGCAGTTCTAGAGGAGCTAAAAAGTTCTAAGAAGGGTCTTGATTCTAACGCGGTTAAGGGTAGACTTAAAAAATATGGTAAAAATAAAATTACTAAAGCTCACAAGTTTCATGGGTTTAGGGTTTTTTTGAATCAGTTTAAATCTTTTTTAATTTACTTGTTGATTATAGCTTCGGTGATTTCTTTTTTTATAGGGCACTTCGTTGATGGAATTGTTATTTTGTGCATTGTTGTTTTAAATGCTGGTATTGGATTTTTTCAGACATACAAAGCGGAAAGAGCGATTGAGAAATTAAAGAAGTTGTTGGTTCTAAAATCCAAGGTTATTCGTGGTGGGAATGTTATAGAGGTTCTATCTGAGGAGTTGGTTGTTGGGGATGTTGTGGTTATGGCGGCGGGAGATAAGGTAAATGCGGATATGAGAATAATTGATTCGGAGGGGGTGCAGGCTAATGAAGCGATTTTAACGGGGGAAAGTTTACCTGTTAATAAAATCTCTGGGGTTGTTTCTAAGAGTTCTTCTTTGGGAGAGAGAAAAAATATGCTTTATACGGGTACGGAAGTTGTTCGTGGAAGTTGTAAGGCTGTCGTCGTCAAAACTGGTATGAATACTGTATTTGGGGGCATAGCTTTGAGTTTAGATGAAATTGATGTAGTAGAGACGCCGGATTCAGAAAAGATGAACTTATTTAGTAAGCAAGTTGGGTTTATTATTTTGGGAATTGTTTTACTTGTTTTTCTTTTGGGCATTTTTGAAAAATTTGATTCGGTTGAGATGTTTATGGTTGGAGTTGCGTTGGCCGTAAGCGCTATTCCTGAGGGGTTGCCAGCTGTACTCGCAATTGGATTTGCAATTTCCTCACATATGATGTCAAAGTCCAATGTTATTATAAGACGTCTTTCGGCAGTTGAAAGTTTGGGAAGTGTTACCGTTATTTGTTCAGACAAAACAGGGACCATTACCAAAGAGGAGATGAGCGTGAGAGAATATTATTCTAATGGTTCTTTTTATGAAAAGAAGAAGGATGATATATTTGTTGGTGCTAGCAAAATTGATTTCATGAAGGATAAGAATTTTTCCATGTTGGTTAAGGCATCTATTTTATGTAATGACGCTAAGTATAATTCTTTGGAGGGTGATTATGGTATTATTGGGGATCCCACCGAAGTTGCGCTTTTAGAGTCTTCTTTAGATTTGGGTTACGATAAAAAAGTTCTTACCGAGAAAGAGCCTAGATTCAAGAAATTTGATTTTGATTCTAAAAGAAAAATGATGTCGGTTATTCGTAAGGGGAAAATTTTTAAGATGATGTATTCTAAGGGGGCGAGTGAAATTATTTTGGAGGCTTCTAGTCACGAACTTGTTAAGGGTGAGGTTAAAGAGTTAACCGAGAAGCGTAAGAGAGAATTATTGAAGATATCAGAAGGGATGGCAAAAAAGGCATTAAGGGTTTTGGCGTTTGGGTATAAAGAAGTAAAGCGGAATGATTTTAAAGAAGATAATTTGGTTTTTGTCGGTTTTAGTGGAATGATTGATTCGCCCAGAGAAGAGGTCAAGGCTGCAATAAAAGAATGTTATGATGCGCAGATAAAGGTGAAAATGATTACTGGGGATTCGAAAGAAACCGCTGTTGCTATTGCTAAGGAAGTTGGAATTGTGGGCAAGGTTGTGACTCATGATGAATTGGAGAAAATGAGTGATTCGGAGTTGGATAAAATTATTAATAGCGTCGCTATTTTTGCTCGGGTGAGTCCTAGTCAAAAACTCAGGATAACAGAAATGTTACAAAAGAAGGGGGAGGTTGTTGCCATTACTGGAGATGGTGTTAATGATTCTTTGGCACTAAAAGCTGCAGATGTTGGAGTTGCTATGGGTATTCGTGGCACCGATGTCTCTCGTGATGTGAGCGACATAGTTTTAGCTGATGATAATTTCGCTTCAATTGTTTCTGGGATAAAAGAGGGTAGAAAGACATATGATAACATAAAGAAATTTATTAAATATCTTTTAGCAGTGAATTTTTCTGAGGTTTTTCTTGTGATGTTTGCACTTATATTTACTATGCCACTTCCACTTTTACCTTTACAAATTCTTTGGATAAACTTGGTTACTGATTCATTTCCTGCCTTGGCGTTGGTGTTTGAGAAAGAAGAAAATGTTATGAGTACCGCTCCTCGTAGAGATAAGAATATTTTGGATGGGATTTGGAAATTTATAGTTGCTGGAGGAATTTTGGCATTTATAGCTTCTTTAGTTGTTTATTTAATTGGGATAAATAAGGGATGGGAAATAGAATTAATTAGGACTATGGTTCTTACGACTTCTATCTTGTTTGAACTTTTATTTGTATATGTTTGTCGTAGCGAAATGTCTTTATTTAGGAGAGGCGTATTCAGTAATAAATATTTGAATTATGCAGTCTTATTTTCTTTTATCTTGCATGTAGCTTTGATATATAGTTTTGTTGGAAAATATTTTGGACTGGTTGGAATGTCGTTAAATAATTGGTTGTTAGTTTTGCCTTTTGCCGCTAGTGGACTGGTTTTATTTGAAGGCTGGAAGTTGATTAGAAGTCATAGGTAAAAGTGTGGGTTTTGGTTGCTAAAAGTTTAAAAGGAATCATGCGTGGTATCGTAGATGAGAACTAATTATATTCTTTTGGGTGAAGAGGACGATAGCGGAGATTGGGCTAATAAGATGTTTGGAGATGGGTCGCGACAACGGCAATTAGTAAGACAAGAAACACAAGGACGGGGAGGCATAGGTTATCCGTTGTTTATTAGTACATTTTTACCAGGGAAGCAATACACAATAGTAAGTTTAACTCATGCTTTAGATCCTCAGGGGAGGCATCCCAAGGAAATTGACAGATTGCTTTCCATGGCTGTTTATGAGGGATGTTTGTGTGCTTCTAAGCGCCCTGGGAAAATGACGATATACTCGAGGCGCGAGGGCAAAGAAATTCTTAATTAGTTTTTAATAAAATTTATAAAGACAGTATATTATATCTTTATATGGAAAAAGATGTGGTCAATAGAACTGAGGAAAATTTGAAAATTGCTTTTGCTGGTGAAAGTCAGGCGCGTAATAAGTATGATTATTTTGCGAAGGTTGCTCGTAATGAGGGGTTTTTGTATATTGCTAAAATTTTTGAGGAGACTGCGTTAAATGAGATGCAACACGCTAAAGATGAATTCAAACTTCTTTCTGGAATTGGTAAGACTGAAGAAAATTTGAAAGCTGCAATTGAGGGAGAGCATCATGAGACTGAGCATATGTATCCGGAGTTTGCAGAGATTGCTAAAGAAGAAGGGAGCATGGAGGCATTTCATAAGTTTAATGCTATTGGTAAAGTTGAAAAGAGACATGAAGAACGTTATAAGAAACTTTTAGAGATGGTTGAGAAGGGCAAGGTCTACAAAAGAGATTCTGAAATTAAATGGAAGTGTTCTAAGTGTGGGCATATTCATGTGGGCAGGGAGCCTCCGAAGAAGTGTCCTAGTTGCGCGCATTCTTTAGAGTATTTTGAGCCTGAAGACTTAATGGGGAAATAGTTGTTAAATATTAATTTTTCATCACACAAGTTTTTAAAAAGTAAATTCAAATTTATCTTTCATGGTAGTTGACCTTAGATTAGTTGCTAAAGATGATTGGAGATCAAAACTTTCTCTTATTAGCCGTAATATAATTGACGAAGGTGGTCTTAAACCTGTATCTATTTTTAGAAGCGCAAACTATGTTATTGGTGATCAATATGAATTTTTAGCTGGAATAGTTCATGCTGATGAAGTTGAAGGAGATCAAATAGGGGTGGCAGCTTTGGCAAATTTTGCTAGAAAGGTTGAAAAGGATCAACTGATATTAATTGGAGGAATGAATTGTGCCGATGAAGTTGGACTTGATCAGGGCGGAGGCTTTAACGTAGCGAATGTTGCAGATAAAGTTGGAAGAAACCAAGGGGGATTTATGTCTGGAATTAATTCGGCTTGTCATGTTGAGGGAGATCAGGGAGGCATAGCAGTTGGAATAAACCTTGCAGATAAAGTAAAAAAAGACCAAGGGGGAAATATTTGCGGACTTAACTATGCTGATAAAGTCGGAGGAGAACAAAAAGGATTCATAAATATCCAAATTAAAAATAACGGAGCACGTCAAAAGGGCCTCGTTAGATACAACTCACTCGAAGGAATTGGGCTAGGCTCAAGCGTTTGGATAAAGATTGAAAGAGCAAATGAATATTTAGACAAACTAAGAAAATCAGACAAGGAGGACAATAGCTATGCCAGTAAATTAGAAGCTCTAGCTAGTGTCCCATATACATTAAGAAAAAAACTAACCGGCCACTATACCACTCGTGATGCAATTAAAAGACAATCCGGGAGGAAGTTGAGGCGCCTAAAGAAGGTAAAAGAAAGTCAAGACAGCTAGAAGACATTAATTCTTAGAATATTTTAAAAAGCTTAATTTCTATAGTTTAACATGACACAACAAAAACAAATCTGGAAATGTGAAGTTTGTGGAAACATAATCGAAGTTTTACACGAAGGGGCCGATTCACTCGTTTGTTGCGGACAACCCATGAATGAACAAAAAGAAAATGTAACAGACCCAGAAAAAGGGGAAAAGCACATTCCGGTAATTGACGGTAATAAAGTTATTGTTGGTTCTGTGGCACATCCGATGGAAGAATCTCATTATATAGAATGGATTGAAGCTAGTGGAGAGAATGGAGAAATAGCAAAGGTGTTTCTTTCTCCTGGTGATAAACCTGAGGCAGAGTTTTGTTTTGCAGTAGAGTCTGCAAGAGAGTATTGCAACTTACACGGGCTTTGGAAAAAGTAAGCTCTGGGGTTTTGTTTGGATATTTTTATAAACTACAAACTTCTATTTGTTTTATGAAAAAGAGCTTGGTGATTTTTATTTTAACTATTTTTTTATTTGGGTCCGTTTCTGCTGTGCATTGTACAAATATTGATGGGCAGAATTTGAATCCTTCATTTAGGTTTACAAGTGATGATGGGGTAAAATCTTTTTGTGATTTTGATGGGAGCATTAAGCCTCAGCTGGCGAGTGGATCAGAAACGGTTTGTTCTGATAACTTTGAGTGTTTATCTAATGTATGTGCTGAAGATAAGTGTAGTAGTTATTTGACTGAATTCAGGGAGCAGACGTCAATTTTTAGAAGAATTTCATGTTGGGCTCAGCACCCGTTAAGCTTAGAGTTTCGAAGACAATGTTTGGTTGCTTCTGAAATTCCTGGTTGTGGAGATGGATATTGTTATTTAGGAAAAGAATCAAAAGATTCTTGTCCGCAAGATTGTACATTAATACAACCAAAAAAATCATCGGAAATTGAATCTTCAATTTTTGGGATTGATTTATACAAATATCATACATTTGTTGGGTATAAAGGTGCGAGACATTGGCTAAATAATGATAACGTTTGGACAAAATCTGATTTTTTATATATTTTTGATAAGGCTGAGGAGCTGGGGATAAAAAATGTAAGAATTGAATTTGATTGGGCGAATACAGAGAAAAAGGATAGGGATTTTGATTGGAGATATTCGGATGCATTAGTAAACGGCTTTAAAGAAAAGGGGATAAATGTGGAGGGAATGTTGTGGCAACATTATGGAAATCCTTACGAAGATGAATTTAATGTTAATTGCTCATTTCCAAGGAACGATTTTTATATAGATTCATATACTAACTCTGATGAATTATTTCCAGGAGAAACTACCGAGGATGCTTGGTTAAGGTTTGTTAATGAATCAGTAAAAAGATATAAGGATGATATAAATAGTTGGACAATTCATAATGAAGAGCATAACTATCCAAGATGCAATAATTCTCGAAATGGGTATGATTTTACTATTCAAGAATTCAATAATTTTGTTCACTTAACGTCACAAAAAATCAAAGAAAATGATCCTGAATCAGAAGTTATCATAGGTGGGATAAAATATAATTGGGCAGATTCATACACAGAACAACATTATTTTAGTTCTGGATTAATTAATGATATAGATGTTTTCAATATTCATGTTTATAATGGAATTTATCCTGAGAAAATGTCTACTAGGCATCAAAATTATTCTGGTTTGATAAAATATCTGAATGATTTAATGTTAGAATATGGCGAGAAAAAACCAATTCATGTCGGAGAATTTGGGTTTCATTATAATCAAGATAGTATTACCCAAGATGCTCAAGATATTAAGTCAAAATATTCCGCAAGATTTTTATTATTAAACTTGGGGCTAGGAGTTGAAAAAATTAATTTGTTTAGATTTAGGGAAATAAAATATGCAAGTGAATCTTATGTTGGACTTGAGCTACTTTATTGTACAGCTAAATCGTATTGTGCTGGTTCATATGATTCTAGCTTAGCATCTGAAAAAACTCAATGCGTGCCAAGAGAAGAATGCACTGAACCGAAATTTGCTCCTCTTTATTATGTATATCAAAGAATAACTTCAATTTTTAGTGGTGCAGAACCCTCGGATAAGCAAATTAAAATTAATTCTGTAGATAATAAAGCTGATGAATTAGTAAACCTGATTCAGAATCCAGGTTTTGAATTAGATGATGCAAGTTGGACACTCGGGGCAGAGGCATCAATTTTCTCAGGTGCATCTAAACTTCTGCAAATTAATCCATTAACTCCAAATTCATTTGCAGAACAAAAAATAACAGGTGATTTTTTACAAGGAGAAATTTTATTATTGAAGGCTGACATGAAAGATTGTGACCATGAAACTGATCCATGGCATAATCATCAATTAAAAGTATATGTAAAGTATTCTTTAGGAGATGACTATGAAGAAAAGTTGTCGGCAGGAAATACTAATGGTCTTGAAAAATTTGTGAATCAATTAGTTGTGCCCAAAGATACAAACGAGATTTATATAAAAATTGAAGGCTTAAAAAAGCTCAATATAAATACACTCGAATATGTTTGGGCTGATAATTTAATTTTATCTAGAATACCTTCTGAATATTCAAATACATTATTTTACATTCCTGATGGAAAAGAATATTATTCATTTGCATTTGAGAGAGAGGGGGAAGATATTTTTGCTTATTGGATTGGGGTTGATTCTAGATTCTTTGAATTTCCAGAGGTTAATGCTCAGATTGAAGTTTCAACAATTTTAGATAATCCAATTATTGCGAATATAGATACGGGAGAAATATTTGATGTTCCGGTAGATAAATATAGGTACGAGGGCGGAAAAACAATTCTCATATTGCCGATAAAAGATTATCCAATTGTAATAGCAGAGAAGGGGACAATTTAATTTTTGTTTGAAAAGGCGAGATTTATTTTTTATTAACAGCTGGCTCATATATGGATCTAGCTTCTTTTAGTATCTTTTTTAACATCCTTTCAGATATATTTGTTTTCTCTTTTAATTCGTTAATTGGGTATACAAATAAATCTTTTAGAAGCATTAATTTTGCTGCGTATAATTTTACTTTTGTTTTTTGGTTTAGTGAACGAATAATTGTTATTGGGTAGAGTTTCTTTTTTTCTATTAAATCTTTTAGGCCTTTTTTTGTTGGATATTTCCAACTCGTGATTTTTAATTTTACTCCGTTTGCGTATGCGATTGCATCATTCGATATATGAGTGTTTGTTACAAGCCAAGGATAATCAAATCCGTGTTTTTTTATGTCTAGAAATCTTGCATATGTATACATGGCTTCTTTTAGTCCGGCATAGTTTCCAACGATATTGTGATATTTGCATTCGACCATAAATTTTTGTTTATTCTCTGCGATTATGTCAATTTCTTGTTTAACTTTTTTACCTTTTATTTTTTCGTTTGTAATTGTCGTGTAGCCATACTCAGCAAGTATTCTTGCAAAATATTGTTCAAATGGGAATCCGCTTGGACCCATTGACATTATTGCTCGTTTGAGATCATATCTTGCTGCTACATCTGGTTCGTTTTTTAAATTAACGAGAACTATGTCTAAAATCTTTTTGGTTGGTATGTTTTCATGAATTTTTCTTTTTAGGTTTTTTAAAGTTTTGTTTGCAAGTTTTTTAGAGCCACCTGCTTTTATAATTTTTTTATAAATCTTTTTTGGTTTGAATTTTTCTTTTTGTCCGGAAGCTTTTAAGATGTACACTTTAGATTATTCCCAATATAGTTTTAATTAACCAGACTATTATTAGTCCGATTCCTGCTCCAAATAAACATCCTGTCATTTTTCCTAATGTAGAAGAAAGCGCGGTTCGCTCTTCTAGTATTTTTTTCCCCCTAAGTCTTTCTGCCGCATGCCCCTCAAAAAGTCCACCAAGTCCATCTGTTATTGTGTTTCCGGCTGCTCCCCCAATTATAGCTCCGGCAACTCCAGCAATTAATCCACCGATTATGGCCATTATTACTAAAACCCCGTTGTCTATAAATCCAAAAATTATGTCAGGGTATATCGATGCGATTGTTATTTTATAGAATTTTAAAAACACAAGATTAAGGAGGCCGAGTAAAATAAAGATGGGACCTATTATTGCGTTATTATATACGAAATAGTAGCTTACTCCGATAACTATTATTGAGAGAAGCAAGAAGCTTATGATTGCATCTTTGAAAGATTTTTTTTCACTCTTTTTTGACATGTTTAATTAAAGAGAGCTTTAGTTAAAAATGTTTTGCGTGTATTTTTTTAGCAATCTTTAATAAGTGTAATATATATTTTAGAATATGTCTAATAAAATATCTATGGTGTTGACTTCTGGCGGTCGTGGCTCCAGACTTAGGCCGATAAGTTTGTATTCTCCTACGACAATGATACCAAAGGGTTTGATGAGAATTATGGGGATTCCTTTGACGGAGATTCAGTTGAAAATAGCAGAGGAGTTGAGATTGAAGAATGTTTATATTATTGCTCAGCATTTGGAGAATAGAGAACAGCTTTCAAATCGTTTTGGGGACGGTCGTTCATATGGGTTTAAATTATTTTATTCTCATCCGGTTCATGACCATAAAAATAATGGAAGTGGTGATGCTATCTTAAGTAATATCCAGGAGTATAGCATGGAGGGAAACAGTATAATTTTACCTAATGATAATTTGTTTGATTGCGACTTTAAGGCGGCCTTAAGGCAACATAAAAAAAGTGGGGCTGTTATTACGGTGTTGACTATTCCAATGAAACCACGAGATGTGATAAATACATATGGCCTCATTGATGTTTCTTCGGATAATTGCGTTAGGGCAATAATTGAAAAGCCGAAAGATGAAGATGCGATAATGAGCGCTATGGGATATTCAAAAAAAAGTGAGTTAAAGAAAAAAAAGGTTCATGTTAATACGGCGGGCTACATTGTTAATAATGATAAGCTCAAAAAAATTATCTCTAAAAGATGGGTTATTGATGGCAGAGTTCATGAGTCTGGATTCGATATGGCGGGGGATTTTCTAACTGGTTTGATTGAGAATGGTGAAAAGATTTGTGCTTTTTCTATATCTGCTTGGGGGGATTTTGGATCTTCCGATTTATATCTTGAAACAATGGAACGAGTATTATCTGGAGAGTTTTCTTTTTTTAGTAAATTTTTAAAAAAAAGTGGGTATATTTTTTTAGATAATGATGTGTATATTCATCCTGATTTAGCTGGGGGTATCGGGGGCAAGAAAAAAGTTAAAGAGTATTTGGAAAAAAATAAAATTAAATTGGGCCCTAAGGTTTTTATTGGGCGGGGTTGTGACTTGCGTTTTGGATGTAAACTTTCTCATTGCAATATTGAAAAGCAAGTTAGCGTTGGTGCTGGTGCGACGATTAGTGGTTCTTTTGTTTCTCCTTATTCTTGGATTGGTTATGGAGCTATTATTAAGGACTCTCTTCTCTCTCTGCAAGCATCAGTAGAATCCTCAATTAAAGATAAAACAGAAGTGATTAATGGATCGGTTATTGGTCCGCAATTAATTATTCCAAAGGGTTCTAGGGTGGATGAAAGTATTATTTATCCTGGGTGTTTTTTTAATAAAGCGATTAATTTTAAGAAAAAAGTTCATAGGCCGGAGAGAAAAGAATTGGTTAAATTTTATAAGGCGTTTAGTTAGTAAAAGTTTTTTTTAGAAAAAATAAATTGCAATAAATCATTATATAAGAAAACTAGCAGTAGAAGAAAATTAATTAAAAGCGTGAGCAGTTAACCTTTCAATTGCTTTGGATGTTTGTCCCCGATAGTGTACAGCAACACCTTCAGGTTGATTATGAGACGCAACAACCCACATAAGGTATAAGGAATCACTGCCACGTAAACCTCTTTCGTGTCTAGGTAATCTATCATCATAAAATTCTGTTTTTTCAGCTTTTGCCCTGGTTTCTTCGCTAAAAGTTGCAAGTAGGGCTTTATAGCATTTGTCCACGGCTTCTCTTGGTGTTGTTCCTTCGGGTACTGGTATCCAAGCTAATGCCATAAAAATAGTTACTCTAAGTCTTTATAATTATTTAGTTTTAAAATAAATAGCATCACCTAATATTTTTATTTAAAATCATTATACAAAAAAATAAGCAATTCTAAAATTCGTAGGAGCTTAAAAAACATTTTATTAATTATTTTTTATTCGATTCTATAAACTTTGCCCTCTTGTCACACCAGCCTCAGGTTGCCCCAACTCGGGGAGTAATTTCAAAAATTCATTTCTAGCATTTCTATAACCTTTAGCCATTCCAGCGAACTCTTTAGACCGAGAAAGGTATAGGTCCTCCCAGTAGATCGCGAGCTTTGAGATATCTTTCTGCATCCTCTCGACACTTGGCACTTTCCCTATCAGAAGATTCTATTTGCGCATCTATATAAGAAAGATATTGTTGTGCTCTATCTAAAAATTCTCCACCCATATTTTTCATTTACTAATTATATATATAAATATTTGTATAAAAAATTACTTTTTAGAATTAAAAAAAATATGTAGCAATAAAAATAAGCAGTAGAAGAAAGTTTGAAATTTTTTGTTTATTGTACTAGTAATAAAAAACTATACAATGAGGCTATTAGTAGCTCTATGCTGAATTTGTCGGCGAACCTTCAAACTTACACAAGAGCTCTATCAACGTGATCTTTTTTCAC
>Ga0208904_1002445_pt1 | contig 11704 bp, 16 predicted proteins | sample AntAceMetag02UKB_FD_184774 | JGI IMG/M metagenome (GOLD analysis project Ga0208904, IMG submission 184774) | Saline lake microbial communities from Ace Lake, Antarctica - Antarctic Ace Lake Metagenome 02UKB (SPAdes) (version 2) | ecosystem: Environmental > Aquatic > Non-marine Saline and... | reverse complement strand
CCAGAAGAAGGAGCTTCCTATTATATTGATTCTGTAGGATTAAGTGATCCAGATAATTTAATCTACAACATCCAAGATTTTAAAACCTTTGAAGTAGATGTTGATTTTGAATATCCAGGAATCGCGCAGAATAAATTTGTGGAATTAGTTAATGGGGTTGAGCAGGAGTGTCCTGTAGGTAAGGCATTGGGGGTTGTAGAAGGCAATACAATAGGTGAAGGGATTGTGTGGACTGGTAGATATATAAAATTAGAAGTTTTTCAAACCTACGTGTTGGGGAATAGTGTACGTCTATCTGAAGATACATTTCGTTTTTTAAAATCAAAGTTTCCAGAAGGAACACATTATATTTCTTTGTGTATATGTTGTCATGACAATAGTTTATAAGAGTACAAATATTATTAATAACCATGCCTATGTTGGTAAAACAACAGAATCCTTAGCAAAAAGGAAAGGGAAGCATATCTCAGATATGTATAGAGGAGGGCAGTGTGCATTTCATGCGGCACTACGTAAATATGGAGAATGTAATTTCAAGTGGAAAATTTTACAAACTTGCAACGATGGTACTATTGATATGAATATCCAAGAGCAGTATTGGATTTCTTATTTTGATACTTTTAATGATGGGTATAATATGACAGCTGGTGGATTAGGTAAAACAGGTTATGTGCCAACTGAATCCAGTATTGAAAAACATATTAAATCTCTAAGTAAGATAATGGCTAATGGAAAGACTATAGCAAAAAATGCAGCAAGTAAAAGGCGAACAACATTACTTTTAAAAGATCCAAATTCATTTAAAATAATAGGGCAAAAAAGTGGATGCACACAAAAAAGAAATAACAAATTGTATAAAAGAAAACCACCAAATTTTAAATACACAAAAATACTTTTATTTGATTCAAACGGTGTTATTGTTGATTCATTTTTACATTCTCAATTGAATACTTTACATGATAAATATCCAATACGGATGATACAGTGGTGTTTAGATAATAAAAAACCTATGTACACAAATAGAGTGAGTAAACAAGAGCATTTAAATTTTAGGGGTTGGTATGCGTGTTATGAGGATAAACAGTATTGTGATATAAATACGTACTTTAAAAATATTAGATCACAAAAAGTTCATACTTATTATGAGATATATAATAATACAGATCAATTAATTTTGACAATTGAGAACAAACAATTTAAAAAAGTATGTTTAGATTTAGGATTTGAAAAAAATCAATTTGCGTATTCTTATATAAATGGGGGTAAGAAAATAAGGACTGGTCCTCATAAAGGGTTTAGTGCTAAAAAAATAAAGGAGGTCTCTGATGTATTTGCATAGCAATAAATCTCAAAATATAGAAGTAGTTAGTAGTAAAATTAAAAATGAACTTTTTCAAGTAGCTGTATTATTTCAATTAAAAACTAAAGGAAAAAAACATTCTTCATCAAAAACCAAGACTATTGCGCCAGTAGATGTTGAAAAACTCAATTCAATACAAGAATTTATTGCATATGCTGTTACTGAAAACAGGATGGAGCAGGCTATTGTAGAGGTATTTGCGGAGGAAGAACCTACTATTCAGAAAATGGGTGATTTTCTAAGGTGGCTTGTAAAAGATATTGCTGAGGAAGAAGTTGATGTTTTGGAAGAAAATGGGTTGATCGTCAAAGATATTGGTAGATATATAGCTAATAAAGCAAGACCTTGGTTTCAGGCTTTGTTGGATAAACAAGCAGGGCTGTAGAAAGGAGGCACTAAATGGATAACTGGGAAGTGTTAGGAGCAGGTGTATTTATAGGAACCTTCATTGGGATATGGATAGCATGGTTACTATCAATATGGGGTAATAGAAAAAGGAAAAATTAATGTTTAATTATTTATTAAACAAGTTTTTCCGTAGACCAGCTCTTAAAGTATGCCCATTTTGTGGGAGGCCTGCTGTAAGAATGCAATATAAAGGATTGCCTGAAAATAAAGCATTGAAACAACGAGAAGGAGTATTGAAGGGATTGTGGTATGTTGGTTGTCCTGATTATGAACATGGCAATAAATGTGAAATTCATCCTGCAGCCAGCTGGTATAAACGCTTAAAAGACGCTGAAAGAGCATGGAATACAAGGAGTATATAATTAGGAGGAATAATTATGAAAGTATTGTGTTGTAAAGCAACAGAAGAATGTCTTGAATTTTGTTTACATGCAAAACCACACGAACCTGATATCGATAATAGGTATGGTAGTTGTATAAAATGGGGTGAGTGTGTTCCAAAAAATTCTGATGAATCAATAAAAGCTCGTTGCACTAAGGTAAAGGAGAATATATGATAAAGAAAACATTGAAAAATCCAGATATTAGAAAGGGCAAACCAAATCTAAAACTGTGCCCAAACCACTACCATTATACAATAAGCAGGGGCAGAACATGGAATTCAGAGATGCGTGGGCAAGCTATACGGGATAACGAGGGCTGGTATAAATAAAGGAGGAATAAAATGGCAGAAGTAGGTGAAATTGAATTTAATACAAAAGAAGCTGTTGTGCTAACACAAGGATGGCCACAACCAAAAACGAAAGAATCCTTGCTAGAAAGTAGCAATTCATTTACCAACAGCAACTCAATCAGGGCCGCTCATAATTTTAAAGTAGAACAAATGAATGAAGAGCTGATGAAGAAAATGGAAGAAGAAAAACTAGGCGTGCTATCCAAACAAGTTGGTGGAAGTCATTACAAACAATACAAAATCCAACCATATGAATTTTTCATAGCGAATCAAACACCTCATCATAAAGCAGCAATTATCCGTAGAATATTAAGGTACGACCATCCAACAGGTAGAGGATTGGAAGATCTACAAAAAATAATGCATGAAGTTGAGATGATTATCCAATTAGAAAATTGGGAAAGTACAGAGGAGTCTGAAATTGGCACACAAGCTAAGGAGAAAACATGTTAGTTCTGCTATTGAAAAAAGAATCCTCACATCTATGATTGTCTCAACACAGTTCAACCAAGAAATCGTTCATCTTTTAAACCTTGACTACTTCACTAATTCGTTTATACGGAAAGTAGCAAGGTGGTGTGTGGATTTTTTTCAGAGTTATGAAGTAGCGCCATTCAATCATATTCAAGATATTTTTAATGAGAAACAGGTTGAGTTGCCAGAGGAAGATGCCGATTTAATACAGAAAATACTAATAGATATCTCAACAAAGTATGAATTAGATCAAGGGTTGAATGTTGCATATAGTGTTGATCAGGCACTGAGGTTCTTTAAAAAACGCGAGCTTGAAATAACTAATGGAAATATTAAGATACTATTGGAGAAAGACGATGTAGATGGTGCGGAAGAACAACTTAACCAGTTTACTAAGATATCTAAGGTAACCGCAGGCTGGATTGATCCTTTTAACCCTGAGTATTGTGCTGAGGTTTTCCAGAGTAATAAAGCAATGTTCAAATTTCCTGGACAGCTGGGTACCTTCCTTGGAGGAATGGAAAGGGGGTGGCTAATAGCTTTTGCAGCAGGATTTAAAAAAGGGAAATCTTTTATGTTACAAGAACTTGCCATAGCAGCAATACAGCAAAGGTTAAAAGTTGCTTTTTTCTCGTTAGAGATGTATCGTGCATCATCAAATGAACGTATATACAAAAGATTATTAGGAGCAGGTGCCGATGAGAGTGGTCCAGCAGTTTACCCTTGTTTTGATTGTGCTTGTAAGCAAGATGGCTCTTGTAATAAACCAGAACGAACTAATGGTATCCCTCTTACAACAAATGGAACAAAGCCACCATTTTCTTACAATAGTAAATACACACCCTGTACATACTGTCGAACTGAATGTCCAGAGGATTATCAATTAGCTTGGTGGAAAGAGCTTATCGAACGTCCTGCTTTTAATAAAACTAATGTGCAGAAACACCTTGATGCACTGTCTAAACTATATAGAAATAGTTATCGATTTAAAAACTATCCTCGCTTTTCAGCAAACACTTCTGACATAATCAGAGATCTTGATATCCTTGAACGAACTGATAATTTTGTACCTGACATCATAGTTGTCGACTACGCTGACATTCTTAAAACAGAAGATTCTGGTCCATCAACAGGGGTATCTCAATTAGATGATACATGGAAAAGTTTATCGAAATTAGCAGGAGAACGTCATGCTTTAGTTGTAACCGCTTCTCAGATAACAAGGGCAGGGATGGATAAAAAACAAGTAAAGGTGGGCGATACTGCCCTCTGGGTGGGCAAAACCGCACATCTAGATGTGTTTGGCACTTTGCAACAAACACCAGAAGAGAAAAAAGATGGCATAATGAGAGTGGGTTTAATGGCACATAGGTATGCTGATTTTGATGAAAATAGTAATTGTATGATCTTACAGAAATTAGATTATGGCCAAGTATGTCTTGATTCAGAGATAATGAAGTAAAAAACTGATTATTTTTAAATAAAATACATCTTTTTTCACAGAAGGTGTATTTTTTTGCGTTTTTAGTAGAAAAATGTGCTATAATAGAAAGTAAAAAAAGAAGTTCCTATTTTATAAGAACATTAAATAAAAAATAATTGCACTGAATTGAAAATAAATGAAAAAACGACTAAAAAATATGCTATAATAGAATTAAGAAGTGAGAAAGCCAACAACATTAACACTTCAACATTGAAAGGAGGTAAGATTATGTTAGCATATAGCGAAATTGATGACAAGGAGTTAAAAGCAATGTGTATTGAAACAAATTTAGCGGGGGTATTAGAAAATAATATTAAATATGTAGAAGTAAGTGGAGTACAATTGTATGATGACTTCATTGCTGCAATTGAAGGTTTAAATAAGGATCTTCAAGAAGAATTGCCCGACAAGGTTATCAATTACTATAATAAAGTGATGTTTGATGAAGAACCTGAAGAGGAACAAAAGGAATTAAATTTTGAGTCTGAAGAAGGTAGAGAAGAATTTGATATTCCTGATCCTGTAGATGTGGAAGACCATGATCCTATCACTGATCCTGTTGTTAAAGTAAAAGCACCACCTAACCCCGATCCTGTTATAAATGAGCAGGAAGGTGAAAAGGCAGAGCTTGAAGAAGTACCAGTCAGAAAGATAGCTCGGTTGTCTACAACTCCAATGACACCTAGAGTTGAAGACAGTAAACTCACAATCAATTTCAAGGAGCTGGATGTAAAAGAAGTTTTTGACTTGCCTGTAGTAGAGGATAAGGAAAAACTTGGAGTGGCTCGTAAAAAAGCAATGGCCTTTGCAAGAGAGAATGGTGCGACAAAAGGGCAGCTCTGTAACATTTCTAAGATCCTTAATCAGGCTGGTTATTATATGCGATAGCTTATATGGCAGTGGCGTGAATTGGCAAAGGAAGGCGACATGACAGAACAAGACAGCAGGATAGATCGTAACTACTTGCTTGAGGGCTGTATGAGCAAAGAGCTTGTCATTGGTTCACACATTCGGTCTGTTAGTGTTAAAAACGGATGTAACAGGAAAGTCAGACATACTGTTCCAGGTTCAAATCCTGGCTGCCATATTTAATAAAAAGGAAACTAATGATAGAAAGAACAGCAGAGCTTCTTAATGTAAAAGAGGACATGTTACAAGAATTTCAAGAATATGATCCTTTTGGCGACACAGAACTCACTGGTGTTATCTGTCGTCAATCGGATTATAGGTACGGAGCAATAGTTATCTTTAAAATCAATGAAGAGCTTTGTGAACAGATAATTTATTGCACTCCAAAACTTGAATATCCTTTTGATAAAAGTGGTAATTTTCATTGGCCTATTATTACTCAACTAGAAGTATGGGATAAGTTAGATGGCACAAATATCTTAGCGTATTGGTACAGTTACAAAAACGAGAAACGATTGACATACAAGACAAGGCTAACACCTGTTCTTAAAGATGGGAAGTATGGAGGTTTTCGATCAATGTGGACTGAGTATTGTAATGAAAACCCATGGATTAATCAAGTCATAGCAGAAAATCCATTATATAATTTATCTTTTGAGATGTATGGCACACGAAACCCAATTACAGTTACATACGATGTTCCCCTTGATGTGTCTTTGTTATTTGGAATTAGGCAAGAGGATCATGCAGTAAAACCCCCGTCACAATTACAAACACAACTAACTACTAAACTCCCAAAAAAGATACAAATTGATAACAAACGAGAACTAACAAATCTCTACGAGCAATTAAGAACTGACATGTCTACTCACAATGAAGAGGATGTCTTCTTTACTGAGGGAATGGTGCTTTATGCTTTCTGTAATCAACCCTCATGGCGTCAATTCAAGGCCAAGCCAGATGAGATCCAACGAATTCATTGGTCACATGCAGGTATTCCTTATCGTGAGTTATGGAATACAGTGATTAATTCTTTCGAGGAAGGGACATCTTCTTATGAGCATTTCCTTGAACTTCTTAAGGAGGAATACACTGATCAACAAATAGGGTTGTCTGAACAACGAATTAAAAAAGCCTTTATACAAGCGAAAGAGCAAGTTAAATTTAACGCAAAGGCTAATAAAATATGGAAAATAGCAAAGGAACAAGGATTTGATGTAACAAAAGATAAAGCACAGACTTTTCGTTTTATGAGCCAATTCTTTGAGAAAAAAGATATGAGGAAAGTAGGCACGACTATTTTAAAACAAGCTGGGCTGCTAAAGGAAAAAACAAAATGATCCCTTATTACAAGACTAAAAAGGGTGTTCTCTATTATGGGGATGCTCTTGATATTCCTACAAGAATTAAGCCAAACAGTGTTCATTGTGTGGTGACAAGTCCTCCATATTGGGGGAAGGTAATTCATGGTATAGAAGGAGAACTTGGGTTAGATGAAACACCATTGATATATATTGATAAATTAGTAAAGATTTTTAGGGGAATTAGAGAAGTTTTACATCCAACTGGTACTGTGTGGCTTAATATTGGGGACACAAATTGTGTGCCAAGTACAGTACGGGAAACAGTGTTGGGAATGAAGCCAGGAGTTCCATCAAAAAATAGAATTGGAATACCATGGAAAGTAGCATTTGCACTACAAGATGATGGATGGCATCTCAGATGTGATAATATCTGGTGGAGGTGTTTGGCTGAAAATACTAATCTATTTGTAAAACAAAAAGGGCAGTATAAATTTTTAACAATAAAAGAAGTATTTGACAATTATGATGACACACATATTCAAACCAAAAATAGGCGAGGGGAAGATATATGGGTTAGAATAAAAAAAGTATTGTATAATGGGAAACAGCAAACGCAGAAAATAACTACTAAAAGTGGGCGGTATTTATACGCCACTAATAACCATAAAGTAGTATATAAGAAAACAAGCAACAAAGGTAAAAAAGGCTCTTACCGAAGGCTAAAAACGAAAAAAATTCGTGATTTAAATAGTACAGACCGCCTTCAAGTTAATACAAAAATTAATATTGACATTCCTAATGGAAGTAAGGATGATTTCACACATGGATTTATATTAGGTTTTTATGTTGCTGAAGGTACAAAAATAAAAAGTAGGTCAAAAAAACCAGAAAATAAAAATAAATTTGTGGGGGTACAACTTTCATGTGGTTTACGCGATATTGAGCGCGGATATATTGATATTATTGAGAGTAAATATAAAATAAACAAATATATATATGGGAGTAATTTACATATACGTAGTTTTGACAAAGCATTTGTTAATTTAATTTATTCGTATATTCATGGAAATACTTGTAAAGAGTATAATTTTTCAAATAAGGTATTTAATACATCATTACAATTTATAAAAGGCATAATTCATGGATTTTCGGCTGGTGATGGATATAAGGAAGAGAACATTGGTAGGTGGAGATTTAATTTAACACCAAATGAAAAGTTAAAAGACCAGTTTGAACTGATGTCTAATATTATTGGGTATGATTTTAGATTTGAAGGATATAGAATTGCAAAATCACCTATCTGTAAAAATTGTTTAGAGATGATGTTTTCTATCAGATATGAAAAATTTTATAGGAAAAAACTCAATAACATTATTGATGATCAAATAGATACAATAGAGAATAATGGTATACAAGAAACATATGATGTTGAATTGGAACCATTGTATACAGGGCGTGTTGGTAATCAATATAAATACACAGTATGTATTACAAAAGATGAACAAAAAGCGAAATATAATAACTTATATTTTTTAGCTAATGGAATTTGGGTCCATAATTCCAATTCCCCTCGTGAGCCTGTTAGAGATAGGCCAACATACGAACATGAATATGTATTTTTGCTGACAAAAAAACAACATTATTTCTATGATAAAATTGCTGTTGAATTGCCTTATCACGGACATTATGCAGGGAATCGTAAGAAAATAGTTGAAGAAAGTGGTGGTATGTTTAAAGGAGGGCATAATATTAAAGCTGAACTCACCGGTAGAAATTTAGGTTCTGTTTGGAAAATTCCAACACAGGGTAGAACTGATTCACATTATTCTGCATTTCCAGATGAGTTAGCAGCAAGGTGTATTAAGGCAGGAACATCATTGAAAGGGTGTTGTAGTAATTGCTACGCCCCAATAGAACGAGTAATAGAACGTAAAGACAAAGCAAGCCCATGGAAAACGATAGGCTGGGAACCTACTTGTAAATGTGATGCTGGTGTTATGCCTTGTATGGTACTTGATCCATTTATGGGTAGAGGGACTGTTGCATTAGTGTCAGAAACATTAGGTAGAAATTGGGTTGGCGTGGAATTAGGCGAAGATTCATGTGAACTTATAAGGCAAAACCTGACTAATAGAAAGGTTGGATTATTGCCATCAAATAAAGTACAGGATGGTTTGTTTAAAGGGGATAAAATAGATACTGCTTTAAGATAGGAAAAGGAGGATTATTATGGGGCATGAAAATGTTAATACGCAAGAAGATGTGAATATATGTTTAGATAAAATAGAAAAAAGACTTAAATATTTAAGACAAAAGGTTAACATAGAATTTACTAGAATGGAACGAGAAGAAATAACGAGGTACAGAAGAACACATAAAACCCCCTTTTTTTATACACATGAAAATGAAGGTGAGCAGAAAATTAGGGAGAAATACGCAGCGCATCCTTTACAGAAAGAGCTAAATGCTGTAAATAAATGGCTTTATCGCAAGTCTAATTCATGTAATAGTTGCGGACCATGGATGTAATAGTAGTTATTAATTTATAAAGAAGTACTACTATGGGTACTTTAAGATAGGAAAATAATGGATAACTTTAAAGATATACCCGTATTAAAAAGCACAAGAATAAATTTTGATAAATTGGATAGGCTTAGACAACAACGATGGCACCAATATGCAAACTATACTTATCGGTGTAATAAACACGATACTTTTTTCTGCCTTGATAAAGAACCTTGTTGGCAATGCTATAGTGAATGTGAAGAAATTATATAAATTAAAATAGGAAAAGAGGACAATGAAATACTTTATAACAGGAACGCATGCTTATGGACCAGCAACTGAAGATAGTGATTTGGATATTGTATTAATGACAGATGCCGCAAATCAAATTGCAGATTTTCTACATACACATGGTATAAAAACATATCAAACAGAAAAGCAAGAAGCTTATGATGATGGGGGATTCTATTTTGATCTTCTTGGTATTCAAATAAATATTATAATAGTAGCAGACAAAAAAGATTTCTATATGATGATGGGGGATTCTATTTTGATCTTCTTGGTATTCAAATAAATATTATAATAGTAGTAGACAAAAAAGATTTCTATACATGGAACAAACGAACAGAGAGAATGAAGGAGTTTGAACCAATAGAAGATAGACAACAACGAATTGATTTCTTTAATAAATAGTAAAAGGAGAACAGTAAATGAAAATCAAAAGATCAGAACTATTAGAAGCATTGAACGCTGTGAAGCCTGGATTAGCTACTAAGACTGTTGTACAGCAAATGGAACATGTTATATTCACAGGGCAGGATATAGTCACCTACAACGAGCAGACAGGCATCTTATACCCATTTGAGACAGACTTTGAGGCATCAGTAAACTATAACGACCTCTATAAAATCATAACCAAGATCAAGAAGGATGAGGTTGAACTCACAGTAGAGGAATCTGAATTATTGATTACCACAAAGACTACTAAGGCAGGTCTAGTGACAATGACCACAGATGAGATTGATGAAAGTCTTGATGGTTTGATTAATCAACTACCAAATGAGGTGAATGGACTTGATTGGCAGGACATACCAAGTGATTTTATAGATGGCGCGCTACTATGTATTCCTGCAGTATCACAAGATCTGTCACAAGGTACATTGGCTTGTTTATACATCAATAATGATAATTTAATATGCACTGATAACCAGCGAATAAGTTGGTATAAACTAAAAGAGCCAGTAAATTACGAATTCTTTATCAGAGCTGGAACAATTAGAGAATTAGCTAGTTTTGATATCAAGCGACTGTGTGTGTCGGAGTCATGGATACATTTTATCACTGACAAGGACGTGGTATTCTCAACAAGATTGATTAGAGGGAAGTCTTTTGATTATTTCTTAGATATGTTTGATGGGTTTAAAGGAACTGCTGTAGAATTACCGGAAGGATTGAAAGCATTGGTAGACTCCGCAGCTGTTATGGCAGAAGAGGGTATTTATAGAAATATGCGTGTGACAATACAAGAAGGTGAAATGGTTTGCGCAACTCAAAATGCACGTGGTTGGATTGAAGAACCAATACCAATTAAATACGACAAGAAAACACCCATTGATTTTCAAGTTAGTGCTATATTCTTACAACAAATTTTAAATTTACCTTTGAAAATGACAGTTGGGAAAGGTAAGTCTTTATTTGAATCTGGTTCATTTAGACATATACTATTGCATAGGGTTAAGAAGGAGAAGGAGGATGGATGAAAGCATCAGAATTGATTAGCGAATTACAAAGAATGATTAAAAAACATGGTGATCTTGATTGTGTACGACAAGATCTTGATAATTATAGTTGGTGTGATTTTGATGTTGAAAATATTGAATGTATTATGGATTACAAAGATGAGCCTATTTTTAGGGTGGAGTAAAAAATATGTGCATTTATAATGGAGTCATAGATTGCTTTATAGAACTTCGCGGAAAGCGAGCGCCGTCAAACCAGAATATATTTGATATCCCACCCAATAAATTTACATGTAAATTATGAGGGCATTCTTTTTCTGCTACGTTATTCGGAGTTTGTTTATTAGCTTTGTTTGGTACAGGTGATAGGACATATAAAGAAGTAAAAGAAGAAATGAGAGAACACTTAATAATAAGACATGGTATTAATTTGGGGAAAGGATAGCCTATCGGAGAAGCGATGAACCTATATTTTTGGAAAATCAGAAAAGTCAATCAAGATTGGGAGGTTCGTAGAATTGGGAAACATATTCATTTAGGTGGGGGGTTATTTCACCAAATATGGAGATGCCTATTATTTAAAAAACCCAATAGTAGTAGAAAAGGATAACTAAATGCAACAAGGATTTTTCACACCAGAAGAATTGGAAGAAAGAACGCAGATAGAGTTTGACTTTGATGAAGGTCCGAACTGTCAGCAGTGTGGCTTGTTCAGGAATTGCCAAAGCCCTAAGATGAAGTATACTGGGCAAGGCGAGAAGGGTGTGCTCATAATTGCGGAAGCTCCTG
>Ga0208904_1002444_pt1 | contig 11707 bp, 16 predicted proteins | sample AntAceMetag02UKB_FD_184774 | JGI IMG/M metagenome (GOLD analysis project Ga0208904, IMG submission 184774) | Saline lake microbial communities from Ace Lake, Antarctica - Antarctic Ace Lake Metagenome 02UKB (SPAdes) (version 2) | ecosystem: Environmental > Aquatic > Non-marine Saline and... | reverse complement strand
TAGTCAATCTTCTTAATATTGGCCGCTTCCTGAATTCTCTTATATTCTTCATAGCTATTGTATTTGTGCAATTTCACTAAAATTCATACCCAAACGTCTTAATATCTTTCGCAAATTCATCGGCAACAATAGCCTTAATATGATCATTGTAGTACGTTCTATAGTGCTTGTGCTCAGACTTGCATTTGTGGGGCAGCTGCGCCTTTATGCCCAACCGTTTGCATATGCGATTAAAATCATGTGATAGGTTCTCAAATCGCCCAATATAATCCACCATCAATGAGCCATCTTTGTCGTGAATCCTATCATAACACCCTTTAAACGAATATTCCTGACGATTGCGCCATTCTCTATTTTCAATGTATTTATTGAATTCGGAAAATCGTGGTGATTTCTCTCGCCTCTCAAAACTATGCCACGAAACAACCAAATCCCACGGATTCCTAACAAATGCAAATTTGAAATAATTATCCCAATTCTTTTTGAATTCAGGAATTTCAATCAATTCGGACGCTCGCCTATGTCGAACTGGCGATATAAACGACTTACCAACCTTGACGCCAGGCATGTTTTCTTTGTACCACTTCTTCAATTTGGCCGGCGGCGCTATCCTGCGTTTCCCACCAGGTCTACCATATTTCTGGAGCCCATATGGTTTAAGGGCCATTTCCACACTCGTCCCGCCCGTCTTCATAATCCAAACAAAAACAAATTTATGTGAGTGAGAAATCATTACTTTTTAATCCACATCTGAATAACATGATCTTGACGTTCAACCATCGGCCTAGGTTTAGTGATTGGTATTTTAGTTAGCCCCGGCCCATCTACACAAGCAAACCCAACCTGTATCAACATATTATTGATATTTATCTTCTGCTCTTCAAACTCATCCGAGCTAAAGAACTTCCCACCATGCAATGCTAAATAAATAGCGTCGGTTTGTTCTAAAAATCTTGTTGTAGATGTAAACAGTTTAAATTCACACCCCTCACAATTTATTTTCAACAACCCAATATTACCAATTTTATTGGTAACACAAAATTCGTCTAGGGTGACGCCCGGAACTGTAATCTTACGAATTTTACCTTTATCAGCAACAAACTCCTTAAACATGCTGTTGGCCTGCGATGTGAGCTTTATTCCCTTTTCCTTATATTTAGGCGATTTAGCAACATATATATCAGTATCGCAGGCGCACTTATTTATGGCCACATTATACACACGAATATTCCCGCACTTTTTGCAGTTATTCTTTAAGAACTTGTAGTTAACCGGATCGGCCTCTATTGCATGTACTATAGACTTCGGAAACGCCTCAGAAAGTTCTTTGGCTACTTTCCCCTTAAACGCCCCAATATCAATTATAGCTGACCCAGGGCGTGCTTTAACTGGTTTTAAATCCATTTCAAATTCTCACACCGAAACACAAAAACCTATTTTTATATTTCGTTATTTGGCGAATGTCGACTAGCTTATTGTATCTTGTCCTAATTTTGTGTTCAGTCTTAAAATGCCTGACATGTGATTCGTGTTTGAAACTAGGAACTGAGAAACAGAACACTGACGACAACGGTATGTTGTTAATGACATCAAAGTCAGCCATGACATGTTCTAAGACTTCTGTAGAAACATATGCACCATACTTACCGTAATTAGTAATATCAGTTGCATCTCCATTCCACACGTTCAACCCCTTAGACACGCATTCGGATACTGCTACGCTACTGAAATCAAACCCACTATATTCAATATCGGGCCCCAGCATTGAACCAAACCCACCAAGACCGCATCCTATATCTAGCACTGATTTTACATCGCGGCTCACCAAATACTTGGCCAGAGCCTTCCATAATTTAAAATATTTCGCACAGATTGTGTTGTCTGCGCAATATAGTCTATCGTAGTATGTGGCTGGCTGCTCTTTCATCTATTTATGATCTTAAACATGTCTATGAACCTATTTGTGTAAGTGTGCTTAGTCACAATGCGGCATGCCGTAGCAGCCATCTTCTGCCGCTGACTCGTGTCTTTCAGATATCTGGCCGCCAGCTCTTTCATTGATTCTATAGAATTGTAATAAGCGACCGCATCATCGCCAAATATTTCCCGCCCCTCATCCCAATCATTAGCTAACATAAAGCTACCGACCGCTGGGATTTCAAAAAATCTATTCTTCAAGTGAAGCACATCCGAGTAAAACGGATGACCCGGGTTTACAAATGATAATTCCAAATTTACCTTAGTGCTAGCAAACACCTCGCGATGCTCTTTGTGAGTTCCAATTTTAGATGCTTTAACCCCCTTGGCAATAAACTTCTCCCCAAAAACCTTAATGCCAAGCGGCTTTAAAGCATTAACATATCTAACCCGCATATCATGTTTAGCTTCTTTTACATGAGATTGAGGATTGCCAGCAAACGTAATGTCATATTTCTTTTTGCGAGTAAGTGGGGCAAATTGGTCATCATGATATCCTAATGGAATATAATGCGCGTTCTGCCCACACTCAGATAAATGGTTTGCAAAAGCTTTGTTTTGTATAAATGAGTAGTCTATTTTACTCATTAACGGTACCATTTTGGGGTACGGCACAGTGGTATTGAAAGTCGCATAACAGGCGATGGGGATTTTCCGTTTCTTGAGATAGCCCAGAACGCCATCGCCTATAAACCCCTCAGATATGTATGAGGCCTTCAATATCCAAACCAGATCAACATTGCCTATGTCTGATTTTAGCACCTTCCTCTTGGATCGGCCCGCCATTTGTCGATAGGAGACATCATGCCCAAGCTTTGACATAATCTCACCATACTTTTTCCGACGTTTCTTATAATCATGATATATATAAAGAATTTTCATTTATTACCTCTCACATAAATAAAATGATATAAAGGCCCACTATTAGTTTTATACAGCGGGCTTGGCTCCGTCGAGAAAACAGCGTCAGTGCCACTTAAAAAACCTACATAGTCATGATACCAAGTACTTTTCCAGTGGGATGTCTCAGACTTCTTACATTGTCTATTAACCCCACTTTTTATGGGCTCCAATAGCACCAATTCACGGCATACCCTAATCATATCACAAAGAGCTACTTTAAAATCCTCAATGTGGTCTAGAACAGAGCATGTTATGCCCAGATCAAACTGATTTGCCTTAAATTCCTTAAGATGTGTGTGATCGCCCAATATGGCCTTGCAATTGTGCTGCGCCGCATCTATATTAGGTTTATATGGGTCTATGCCAACACGTGTCTCAGAATCCTTGAACTTGACTAAATTACCACCCACGCCACACCCTAGCTCTAAAACTGCATTGGGGTAATCACAATAACTTAAAACCTTCTGGTATATTATGTCAGCAAAACCACAACCACCAGGCATCGGATTGACATCGTTCATTATTTCACCAGTAAAATAGATCTAACAATCTTGGGGCTAACCTTACCGTTTCTGCACACTTGCTTAATAGAATGAGACGCCCATTTAATCGCATGCTCCTGCGAAATGCAATTATAAACTGCTCTACGATTAATCGGAGCACCAGGCATAGGCTCGTAGCCGTTCTTTTTAAACAAATCCGGCTGGGGCACCCCAGCCGACACAATATATTTAGCCCTAAAACCTATACCAGATAGCTGCTTCAAGACAGTTTCAAAACTGTCGCCGTCATAAAATTGGGGGTGAACTTCTATCAATATTTTACAGTTAGGGGTCTTGCGTAACGACTCCATCGCCCCGCGCAGCGCCTCAACCTCGAACCCTTCAATATCCATTTTGATAAAGTTAGGCAGAACGCCCAGGCTGTCGATAGTCTTGGTTTTTATTGTTTCGTTCTTCCCGACGATTTTGGCGCCCTCCTTCCTGGCTTTGATGGAAAGCGTCGACAAATTGGGCTTATTGGCCAAACAGATGGTGGCTGTCCCGTTAACATCCGATATAGCAAACGAATGTATCTCTGTGGAGCCGCTATAATTATTTAATTTGATATTCTTCTTAAGAAGCTTTAGGGAGCGAGGGTCTGGTTCTATAGCAATTACTTTTTTCATTGCTTTACATAGATGTAGGGTAGTATATCCAATATTAGCGCCGACATCCAAACCAAGATCGCCCGTCGCCTCGCGTGCTAGTACCCACATAAAACATTCTTCTCGACTCCCCTTCTTAGCCAAATGGCTAGATATTCCTCTATCTTTGGGATTTAACAACATTTTAAAACCACCAATATTCTTAGTAATCATTTATCAAGGATCCTTATGTTTTTGCTATACCATTTAATCGAATTTTTCTTTTTCAAATATCCTCGAACTTTATCAGTCAGAGATTTATTTAATGAAAATCCATTGTTTCCAAACAACTCCTGCCAATATTCAAATGGCTGTTCATTAACATGCCCAACTCCGCCCTGGCCTGGAGGAGCAGCCGAAAACATCACCTGGCCGGTGCTGCGGCAGATGTTTTCAATTGCGATGCCACTATACTTCTTATCGATATGCTCAACCACCTCTAAAGACACCGCTAAATCAAACCGCCTATTTGGTGCGATTTCGTCGGCTAAGCTCTTAAACTCAACACTATCAAGCACGTTCTGGTCAATCACACTTTCCATAGCATGATTGGGCTCATAACCACGCAAGTCAATCACACCACGTCTATACAGATAGAACAATACCCAGCCAGCACCACAGCCATAGTCCACTACAGAAGTTGGCTCTAGGAACGCTGCGATTGCTTTAGCCAGCAGCTTATATGATCGCTGCCGGTTTGGTCTTAGCGTCTTCTTGTAAAAATTAGAATCTAATTTATCCATTTGCTACTCTCTCAAAAAATTCATAATACCGTTTTGCAACACTAACGATATCTACATTTAAATTGCATATGGCCCTGGGAGTTTCTACTGCCTCGACCATAGCCGTGGCTACTTTAGACCGGTCAATCTTAGGTGGATGCTCGACGTCAAAAGGTCCAGTGCCATATTCAGCATCTATGTTGCATATAATGCCGCCGCTAGGCTCCACAAGTTCCTTCGTACCACCAACATTATTAGCAATTACCAAGCATCCAGCCGCTATGGCCTCAACAACACCGTTGGGGCATGCATCTATCCAGCCAATGTGAATAAAAGCGTCCGCTAACTTTAAATAAGACGCAAGCTGCTTATGATTAATCAATCCTAAGAACTTGATATTTTTACATTTTGCATATTTTGATAGTTTAACACCTGCCCCCGCTAAATTCCCAGCCACATATAAGCATGAGCTAGGGATATCAGCTCCCAGGAACGATTTGATTATATCATTTAATCTTTTGTGTTTTCGCCACCTAGCCGCAGTTACGAAATTATAATCAAACTTGGACTGCATCGGTTTTACTAAGTTATAATAAGATAAATCATCGCCATTTGGTATAATAACATGGGGACCGCTAAACTTGCCAAGGTGCTTGTCGGCCATAGCTTTGGAGAATTTAGATTGATAAATAACCCCATGCGACTTGCGCAATGATCTTGCCATCTTACGATTTCTGGATTTATAATCCTGATGCTTGTCGCAATTTACCCCATTTATTCTTAGCACATCATATCGCGATTTGTATGGTGTCAGCCTAGCTAACTGCAACGCCACATCACAATTGTCTGGCTTGTTAGTTAGTTGCGCGTATTTAGACATCTCCTTAATAAGCCTCGCGCAAAATGCACCCTTGCCACCTTTTTTGCCTGTTGGGATATAGATTTGCATTATGTTACTTGTCTAAAAACCTAGTATTCTCACGAGTAATGGCTTCTTGGCGCATCGTATATTTCACCCGCAATATTTTAGTCATCTTGGTGTTGTAAGTTCTATTGCGCCTCCGCATTTCCAACATAGAGTCCGGATGCTTTCGATAATAAGCAACATATTTATCTATTTTAAGCTTCTCCATCCGCACCTTACCCTTGCCTGGAAGATACCCAGGCCCATGGATTGCCATCAACTTCTTCCCCTTGTGCTTGCCAAATAACCTCCACCACATTTCTTTATCAGCGCGAGATCTGAGAGACTCATCGTACAAACCATACTTCTGATGCACCCACCGTGCCATCAACACGGTCTGCGCGTTTATCCATCCTTTGCTTTTTCTACCACCCTTTTTGTAGAACGTCTCAAGAGACCCACTACCATTAACTAAGTAAGCATGGCCATGTACAAATGCCATATCATATTTTATGGCCGCAGCAATTCTGTCGCCAATAGAATTCTTGGTCAGCATATCGTCGGCATCTAAAGTAACAATATAGTCACCAGATGACATGACAATCCCCTCATTCTTCGCCCTAGAGTACCCACTGTTCTTGGGGGTGCTAATGACCTTAATGTTGGAGCTGGACGCCTTCGCTAATTTTTTGGCTACCTTATAGGATTTGTCCGTAGAGCAATCGTCGATAACGATTAACTCCCAGTTTTTATATGTCTGGTTCTCAATAGATCTTATACAATCACCAATATATTGCTGATAATTGTACAATGGAACGATCACACTAACAAGCGGTTCACTCATAAAAACCTCGTATTCTTCTTATTAATTTTTTTGCATCGTCGCACATATGCTTCACGTAGCAACTTAGTTACTTTCTGATTATACTTTTTATTCTTAGCCCTCATATTAGTCATGGACTTTTTGTGCAATCTGTAGTATGCCACATTGGCACCCAACGATTTGCAGCACAACGCAGATCTCACAAATTTCGGTAAGCCCTTTGCATTATTCCCCCACGGCCCAAATAACCTCCACCACATTTCTTTGTCAGCACGAGATCTGAGAGATTCATCGTACAAACCATACTTCTGATAGATCTTTCTGTCTACCATCACAGTTTGGGCGTGGATGCGAGTTCTAGCAGGTGGGCTAAATTTGGTCGATTTATAACATTGTTCCAGCGTAAGGTTACCAACAAAGCTGATCGCCCTAGCGTGCACAAACAATACCTTGTGCTTAATCAAGGCACTAACGCGCAATGCCAAAGATTCACGCGTGAACATATCATCAGCGTCCAAGGCGGTAATGTACTTGCCATTGGATAACTTAATAGCTTCGTTCTTAGCTTTAGAATATCCTTTATTCTTAGTAGTCTTAACAACCCTTATCTTGTCGCAAGCAAATTTCTTGGCTACCTTGAAGGATTTGTCCGTAGAACAATCATCAACTATTATTAACTCCCAGTTTTTATATGTCTGGTTCTCAATAGATCTTATACAATCACCAATATATTGTTGATAATTGTATAATGGAACGATCACACTAACAAGCGGTTCACTCAATTTGGCCACCCAATAGACTTTGCGTATTTTATCGCTAGCTTATTCTCTTTCTTCCTAGTGCTACATATGGTTGGGCTTTTGCCAGTATCGATCGGTTGTAGCCATCCTGCTTCACTAGGTGGTCGTACCATCTTCCATTTATTGTGCCAACAAGTAACGGCCAACAGCATATCGCACCGAAACATAAATTTATCCCTATCCGCCCTAAGATAAGCAGCTTTAAGGATCTCAGCGCGTGTGAGCATAACCCCGCAGCCAGGTGCGGTTATAACTACTGGCTTTTTGACTGTCTTTTTAAAATGTAAGCCCCCGATCATTAATTTCCCACTCGACCTAAAGGTCCTACCATGATAAGCAACCACATCACCATATTTCTTTAAATCATTGGCGCCACGCTTTAAATAATTAGATGGATAGGCTATGTCGTCATCAATAACAGCCATAATTGTGGAATCATCAAATTTTAGCGCCCACTTTAATCTTCGCGTTGTCCCCTTGGGCTTCGGCGACCATGTAAACTCATCCGCCAACTTCCGCAATTCGCGTGGGGGCTTAAATCCATCACAATGCAACAATATTGTCGTTTTAATGGATTGCGCGCGCATCTGTTTAATAGCACCCGCACATAATTTAATGCGGGACTCAATAGTGCTAATAGAGACAATCATTTTTTAGCTCGTATCAACTTTTTCAATTTTCTACTAGCCTGCAAGTGCATAATAATCGGTTCTACACCAGGGTATATCTTCTTGCTAGTATCGAATATGTAAGTATATTCTGGTGGCAATTTGGCGATTATTAGGTCATATTTCGTTACCGCCAAATCAACTGCATTGCGGCAACAAAACCGATCGGGCTTGTCTGGCTTCTTAACGGCAAAATCATCCCACAGATACAACATTTTCCTCGTAGCCCTGGTGTTTCTAAGCCACAAAGTGCCGGGTAGCAGCTCCTTCTTTGATTTCTTCCCCTTTTTCTTCTTTTTCTTAATGTAGTGCACCGCGATATCGCACTTAAGTTTTTTCATATATGGGAGTGGATCTGATAAAACAACACAATCTGAGTCTAAAGACAAAAGCCATTCATGCCCATCGTCAAACTTACCCAACAAGTATTTTGCACGGATATGTGTGTTCTCCCGCCAACTTGACTTCGATGGCAGTATATCTATTTGGTGTTTTAACTTTAATTTCTCAAGGGACTTTTTTAGGTCTCTTGCCGTAGCCTCGTACGGGCCTTTAGTTGCGTATGCTACTATCATAATATATGTTTAACGGCGATATTGATCCATTCGAGTATACCATTCTCTATTGGCACTAGGCCGACGTTTCCATACTCCTATACGATCATTATGGGTACGCACATAATACAAAATCATGTGTGCATGCCTCATCACATATTTTTTCTTCATTTCCCGAACCCAATCGGCATCCGACCCACCAAAACTTCTTTTTAAAGGTGCTTGCACAGCTTTCGATAACTCAAACATTATCGAAGCATTGGCAAACCCTTTCTTCTTTCTTTTCTCTTTCCCCTTCTTGCCCCCCTTCTTGGGCGATGTTTTTACTGGGGCCTTAGTCCAAGGCGTAGACTTCATGTCGTGTGACCAGATACATCTAGCGATAACCATAACATGTCCCTCCTTTATGATGTCATATTGGCATCTTAATCTATTAATATTGGACCAGTCGTCGCTGTCTTGCCAGCACACATACTTGCCTTTCGCAGCACCCATCAATACATTCCTAGCATATGCACAGCCACGATTTTTGTCGCCGCGAATCGCTCTAATTTTCTTACCATATGCTTCTAATGTTTTCCACGTTTTGTCAATTGAGCCATCATCATAAACAATAATCTCATAATTAGTGTATGTCTGGGATCTTATGCTTTTGATGGCCTTCTTTACCATCCCAGCCCTATTATATGTTGGGATTAAAATCGATATTAAATCATCCATATTCACGCTCCACTTGTGCTCTATTATATTTACATGTACATAGACAATAAATAGGGAATAAATATGGCAAACAGAAACAGTACATCAGGGCGATATGATGCCAAACTCCTGGGCGGCAAGGGAAAATTTTTCATAATTGGCCTGCGTCGTAGTGGCACATCAATTTTCCGCACATTAGTGTCCAAATCACCGGCCATATCGACAATATTGTTTGAGCCGCACGAGCTTTTCTACGCAGCGCAATTGCTTAAAATATCAAGATATAAAAGCTCCAAATATCACATAAAAGCAGTTGCATCGTTCAATAGCCTCCCGAAATGGTCTGGGGCTAAATTCGCGCTAAACCCTGGGATAGACGCACTGGAGTGGGTTTGGTTCCATAAAATATTCCCACACGCCAGATTCTTATTTATTAAACGAAACTGCGATAGCAACTGGAAATCATATCAAAAGGCCGATGGTAAAACATTAAGAGGCATTATCCCACAGGAAATCTACACACCATTCCACGCATTTATGAATAGTAGCTTCTCATCCTTCCACAAAGCAAACCCCACGATATCAACTATCATAAATTACGATAAAATGCTATCGAATGCCGACAAAGAAATGCAAAAAGTATGGGATATACTTAAAGTCAAGTCACCAGGAAGCTTGAAATCGATGATCAAACAACCTAGGAATTAGCCCTCGTGCATCTCAGCTGCCATCAAGCAGCCCTCTGCTACCGCATACAGCGGCCTATCTGCCACACTGATTTCCGAAACTTCAAACGGCAATGTGTGCTTAGATAGTATCTGCTCGAAGTACTCTTTAAAACCAGTTGGCGATGCAGTACCGCCAGCCATCACAATTGGTACTGCCTCTTCAATCCTGGCTTTATCGATGTTGTCTTCGAATCCAGCAATAATCCCAGATATAACATTCTCGATGAGAAGCTGGTAATGCATCATAATCGCTTGGTCTATTCTGTCAACCTCTCCAAGCGGTTTTGATAAATCTACTTCCATCTTACGATGGCAGATACTGGTGGGCGTCTCTTGGGACTTTGCCCTCGGGCGATCTGGATCGTACCCAAATTGCTTGGCCGCCTGAGTATCAATCCAATCTCCTGCGCCTACCAGTGAGAATTCAAAAATCGGCACACCATACATAGTATAGCATGTATTGACCATGCCGGCACCCCAAGATATAGCTATGGCCAATGGCTTCTGGCTGCCTATAGCTAAGGCCCTAGCCTCGTTTATGGGGTGGGCATCAATCTTGGTCTTAGTGCGTTTGTAGCTCTCAAAAATCAGCTGTGCGACCTTATTGTGGAACTGCACATTAGTGGTCTTATTTAAAGCGTCGGCCGGAATGCAGTAATATAAGGTGGCGTCGCCCTGGAGTTTACCAAGCAATGCTTGAACAATAGAGGCCATTATGGTTATGGCCTCTTGTTCGTGGCTCACGGTCCCATCGGCCATCGGCCGCAGCAGAGTGGAGTTGATTGCGTAGGCGAATTTCTCCGCTCTCGAGCCCAATGCGATAAACTTACCATCCCGTTCGATAAATGGGATTTTCTGTTGAACAAGCATATTCTTAGTAAACGCATCTTGCTTAGGGAATATAAAGAACCCATTTATCTCTTGTCGGAATTTGGGCCTTCCATCTTCGTCGCGTGTAGCGCACACAACAGTTTTGGTCCCAAGGTCCAACCCGATCTTAGTATTGTCACTCATTTACTGTATCTCCAAATTCAACCTCTGGGAGGTCAATCGATTCTAGTTCGGGGGCTATTTCAACCAACTTTATACTTTCGCTAGAAGCTCTATACCTCTTTGAAATACTACTGGTTGGCTGGATAGCGTCCGAATTAATAGTTAGCTCGCCATCTACATGTAGATGAATGTCGAGCCGCCTAGGTTTGAATAGCCATGATAGCATATTTATACTCCGAATTTATAACCAAATAACTTAATGTCGCGTCCGAATGCTTTGGCTACTATTTTAACAGCCTTCTTGTTGTACCATTCTACATAATGCCTCTGACGCTTACGTCTTAGTCTATGTGGGATCTTCTTATATTTAAACCCCAACTTATTGAAAATATATCCCACCTCTTCGGTGAAGTTCTCAAACCGTGCAACATGATCCACACATACCTTACCACCAATCATTAACCACGATGCCTGCTGCCGCAAATGCGATTTAGATACTAATTCAATAAAATTATCCCAAGCAGCGGGGCCCCGCTTGCCGCGAGCCACAACACCGCGAATTTGAGCATGAGATGAGTAGAGTGACACAAGCCAATCCCATGGGTTCCTAACAAACGCGAATTTAAAATATTTCCCCATCTCATGGAATCTATGAATCCCCGAATGCATCCCACCAGTATGAAAATGAGCTTGCCATCCTTTCCCAGACGACGGCCCCTTACCCAAATGTGGCTTCAGTATGGAGGTGAC
>Ga0208904_1002443_pt1 | contig 11708 bp, 19 predicted proteins | sample AntAceMetag02UKB_FD_184774 | JGI IMG/M metagenome (GOLD analysis project Ga0208904, IMG submission 184774) | Saline lake microbial communities from Ace Lake, Antarctica - Antarctic Ace Lake Metagenome 02UKB (SPAdes) (version 2) | ecosystem: Environmental > Aquatic > Non-marine Saline and... | reverse complement strand
TAACACCACCAACAGAAGAAGAAGTTTGTGAGGCGTTGAGTGAGTATCTTAATAGAAAAGTTACTTATTACAATAGAAGTTTTTATTATCAATTTCGTAACGAATTAGGTGATGGTTCAAGTTATATTGCAACACTACAATATGACAATACAATAGATTTTGAGCATGCTTTACCATTAAATATAGTTAAAATGATAGTGAAGTTTTATGAGGGGATTGAAAGCAAATGAATAAAGAATTAGAAGCATTAAAACGAATTGGAGTTCTTGAAATAAAAAATAATATTTCGTTTGGATACACGGTGGGATATGGGGGAATTGTTATTGCATCAACAAAAGATTATAGAATTATTGCAGAAGCCCTAACTGAATTTGAAAAACTTAAAACTGATATTAGAAATTATAGTTATTTAAACCATGAAATAATTGTTGCATACCCACTTTACTCAAAAGAAGAAATGCAAATAATGGTTGATAAACTTCAAGAGATTAGTAAAAAACTCTATAAATTAGGCAAAGAAAAATGTTAGACAAACAAGTATTTCTATTAGATGGGTTAGCGAAACTAAGTGCGTTCTACAACAACTTTAACTTTGACATATACAAGGTTGATGACAAGAAGAATATTATTTATGATGAAGATGGAAACCCTATTGAAACTCTGAAAGCAATCGTATGGTATGAACACTTCCAAAGCTTCAATGATACCGATTTTATAATGATGATTAGGGGTTATTGTAGAGAAAATGTATATCCACCACAAGCACCCTCGAACATTACTGAATGGGCTAAAATTAAGTTAGTATCAACAACAAACGCTGATGAGATTTTCGAGGAAGTCGTGAAACGTTTAAGAAGAAATATTTATTCATTGGACTTTGTAAAAGGTTTATATCAAAAAGAAAACAAACATTTGATCGCAAAGTCAATCGAATACTGCACCTCGAATTTCTTGGTGTGGTTCAGCGATAGCACTCAACTTACATACCTTAAAAACGAGTTCAAGAAAGTCTATACAAGACTGATTCAAGAAAATGTGAACAAGGGTATGCTAAGTATTGACAACGAAATGAAACTATTAGGATAAAGGAGAATAAATTAAATGAAACTGATAAAAGGAACAAAGGCAAATTACAATGCAATAAGCAAGACTTACACATTCGAGTTCAGCAAAGATGTGCAACCTAAGAAAGTATCGAGTAGAATGTTTCCATGTTTGATTGGGAAGAACAACTTCAACAGCATTGGGTATGCTATCTTAGAGCGGAATCGACTAATCGAGTTTGAGGAGATTGACAAGTATTATACTGTTCGTGGGGCTATCGCTGAACACATGGCAAACAACGAGCTAAGAAAACAATTCAAGGAAACGCAAGGTGTTAATTTAATCACGAAGTCATTCACACCAAAGCAATTTAAGATGTATGATCAATTTGACATGAGTTACAAGTGGGGCAACGATAAATTCGGTGGAGTATGTGATATTGCAGTAACAAGTCCAGAAAAGTTTAGATGCACAGTAGAGGTTAAAAGCAAGTCGCAAAGTGCTTATGATTATATCGTAACGAAAGGCAAATTACCAGAAGAAGAAGTCCTACAAGGTATGCAACTTGCAGTGCTATCTAAGGTAAACTTTCTTATCATGGCATACGTTTTCTTCCCACCAAATATTGAAAAGAACCTCAAGATAGTCGTTACACCGATGTTAGATGTTGATAAAATTAACGTAGAAGAAATCATGACAAATATAGGACTGAAACCTCAATATGTGGACTTCCACTTTAAGAGATTCGTTATCAATCCTGTTGAAGTTCAAAAACAAATGGACATTGCATACGATAATCTCATGAGGCATACTACGAGTGGTTCAATTCCTGTAATCATGTTTAACGATGAAGAACGAAGTTACCTTGATGAATTTATTGGTATAGACAGTCGTTCAAGTAACGGTAAAATTGTGGTTACTGAAAATGACCTACCATTTTAATAAGGAGAATGATAATAAATGACAAAATTAGAAGAACACATTAAGAAACTGATTGAGGTTAGGAATGACATTGCGAGGGATTATAGTGAACTTGAAAAGGTAAAGCAAGACATTGTAAGAGAAGTGATTGAGAATGAGTTATCTAAAGAAATGGAAATTGATCGTGGTGCGTTGGCTAAAGTTTTGTGGGCATACGAGAAGAACGTGGACTACGAAAAATTAAGAGAGGAACACCCAAACCTATACAAATTAGGCATGGAAGCCCACTTCAATCCAAAGCGAATGTTCGATTGCATAGCCGAGAAAAATCACACATACTTTACCGAGATATTGAGAAATTACACCTCACGAGATGACAAGTATATTTTAAGAACCGTATCAAAAACCAAGCGAAAAGGTGGTAAGAAAGAATGAACTCAATAAAAAATGATTTTAAGGAAAGCACGATTAAACATCTCGAGGAAACAACCAATAAACTTAAAGATGTGAGGCAAGAACTTGTAGTGTATGGAAATTATGAGAAAACACTCGAAAGACAAATCATAGAGGCTTGCGAACTTGCAGACATTCATGATAAAATTAACGGTGTTGAAGTGGTAGAAACTACGATACAGCAACCTATCACAATGAAGAAGATACTTGATTTATTCAACGGAGATGACAAAGCATGGGCATTAGAGAATATCGTGGTAACGGTAAGAATGGCTGAAACCGAAAACAATCTATACTACAACACGAACTTGCAAGATGTGATTAAAAAAGGTGTAATCACGCAACTTGAAACGCTATCAACAGTAAAGGTTAAAAAGGTGGTATAGGTATGAGATACCTTGCGATAGATAAGACAGCCTATGTTATTTCGTATGCGATATTTGATGATATAAGGCTTAAGAGTTGGGGAACAATGCAAATAGGTGGTAAGAGTGAAAATGAGCGGTTACTCGAAATTAAAGGACACATAAATTACTTAATTGATGAATACAAACCGACAACGGTAATCACACATTTACTCGACTTATCGCATGTAAATAAGTTAGAGATTGAACGTATCGTGCAAGTCAAAACAATCATAAGACTTACTTGCATAGAACACAAACCGACAATCATGTATTACGAGTTTAGGACATACGGTTGGGAGTTGAGAATTACGAATAAGAGAGTATTAAACGGTAGAGAGGCAAGCCCAAGTGCGAAGATAAAAATTGCACAAGAATATGATAAACTTATCAAAGATATACATGTAGCAAACGCAGTCATATTGGGCGAGGGCGTAGCACATACAAGACTACAAATAGGGAGAGATTAGAATGGAAAAAGAGAAACAAAATCACAACGAATACCTTATGATGATTTCTGATACTTCGGTAAGTAGGGCAAATAACATTGTAGCAATCTTAATATTTGATTACATTGAACACGATTATGTTCGAGATAAGGTTATATTGTATTCCGAGAAACCCTATGAAACGCTCATAATCAACGTTTTAGAGCATTTTGACATATTTGGCATAAATCTATCACGCATACAAGAAAAACTCGAGCAATCGCTTAAAAGTAGTGTTATAGTGCATAATGCGATACCATTCGTAAGTGAAAACCTAAATAAGTCATCAAGAAACAAGAGAATGTTAGAGATTATGGGAAAAGGGCATTTGCATAGAGAAAGGAAGTCAATCAAAATTGGAACGTTACATACTTGATATTTACGCTTATGACTTTGAGAACCCTACGGTTGTGGTAACATACACGAAAGACCATGAAAGAGGTAACATCATCACATCTTATGGGGTTTGGGTTAAGGAAAGCAAGTCGAAAGACTTTGAGGTTATGAATGTCGCAAATCAATTATTAAGACAAGCATTTATTTATAATAGGGGTGTAACTACATCTCATACGATAAACGCTACCTATCAAAATCTATTCTATGACAAGAATTGGTTGCCCTCAAAAGAACATACCGAGAACTTGCCAACCTTGAAATTGTGTGAAGATAAAGTGCCATACCTCGATTTTGTAAGGTTCACTGAAAACACAATGCAAGATTTTACAGAACATCAAACACTTAAATACATTAAACAAGCAGTAGAGAAAGGGTAAAAGGAGAACTAAATTATGGAAAAACAAATATTAGTAATCACAACGAAGAATAGACTTAAGACTGATGAATGTATAGCAAATGCAAAGAAATTGGAAGAACATTTAGGCAACGAGTTTAAGGTATTGATACTTGACAAGAATGTTGAGAGATTAGATATACTTGGTGAAAACGCCCAAGAAAAAATAAAAGTAACTAAACCAAAAGGAGAAATAAAAAATGGACAAAAAGAAAGCAAGTAAGGTTACGGAATACGAAGTAATTGTTGAGGGTGTAACGATTAACCAAGCACAAGCGATACAATCTATCATTGTTGCGATAAACAACTTCAAGGCTCGTGATAGAGCGCCTATGGAAGCACTACAAGGTGAGGTAGCGAGATTAGATATTGACTTTAGGTTACTTAAGGATATTTCGGTAGAAATGAAATACAATCTAAATATTGAACTCGTAAAGAGAATTGAAGAACGGTTAGTTAGATTTGATAACGAAGTGAAGTCAAAGGAAAATCGTGTTGACAGTCATAAGTCAAATATGAAGTATATTGATGATTTGATCAAGAAAATAAATTTTCATATCAAAGAAAAAATCAACAAGGAAATTGAGAGAGTAACATACACTTATGATTGGGTATATTTTGAACCATTCCTTGACCTTGCAAGTATTACATTTGAAATGAAGATTGAGGAACAACAACCGATACAAGAAGCAAGTGAAGAAACCGCTAACCTCGTAGCATAAATTAAAGAAGAAAGGGTGCGTGCTAAAATATGCAACAACAACCAAATAGTGATGATTACATTAAGCAAGAATTACAAAAGGCACAACAAACACAAGAAGAAACTGAATTCAAAAGGTTAAAGGATAAATCCTTAGGCATAACTGATAAAGAGAAAAAATTAAGATATTCAATCATTGGCGAAATATTGATGAACGTTTTATTAGGACTAATGACACTTACGATTATTGGACTGTCAGAACTTTTATCTCCTGATTGGAATTGGAGTATCTACGCAACTTCAACCTTTTGGATAAGCTACGGTTTAATTCAAAGTGCCTCGTGGTTTGCAAGAATATGGATATACATGACAAGAATGGTTCATCACGAAAAAACTGATACAAACTATGAAAAACTCAATGCAGAATTACAAGTGTTTGTTGATGATGACTTTGAAACTCCATACATTGAAGAAGACGCTGAAATTGATAACTTCAACCGAAAAAAACGCGCATGGATAAACAAGCAAAAGCGTAAAATACTCAAGATTTCTAATAAACATAGAATTACAAATATCTTGCCTTACGTTAAAGACATTGATAAGCAAAATCTTGACACTGAACCGTTTATAATGTCAAGTGATATAGAAGTGAAAAAGTGGTTTAAGTGGGATTTCACATTTAGATTATGGCGTAAAAATCGTTGGGGTAGAAAACAAAAGCGTGTAAACTCCAAGATTACGAGAATACTCAAGACAATTACAAGTGATTGGGTATTAAGTAACATTGATACAATTAAAGTTAAGTATCACAAGGTATCGAGAACCATATTGTGTAATGGGTATGTAGCAACTAAAAATGATGATAACACACCAGACTATCAAAAGAACTCAAGAAAAATATTTATGAAATACACAATTCCAGGCTTTATATTTATGTCATTCTTCTTGGCTATTATCGTGCCATTAGGTGGAGAGTGGGATAAGGGTGGCTCGGCATGGTTTCAATTCCTTACAAAAGCAGCAATAGTGCTCATAAGTGGTGCGTTGATGTGGTTGCAATCTCAAGATATGTTTAATGCAACATCAAAAAAAGCAATGTCTGAAAGAGTATCAACATTAAATAACTACTCTAAAAAACGTGCTAAATTAAATAAAGGAGAATAAAATTATGGAATGGTATTATTGGGTTTTAATAGGATATGCAAGTTTTATATTTTTAAATGTTCAAATTGCAGTATTTAGTAACAATAGATATTTTGGGGTAATAACTTGGATATTTGCTACGCTTACGGCAACGTTGATAGGAATTATTGTTACACCGTTATTGTGTCTTATTTCGTTTTATTACTTACTAACATACAAAACTCCAAAGTATAAAACATTTACAATTCATGAACTAACCGAAGAAAACAAAACAACATTAAGACAATTAAGTTTTCAAGAGGGAAATTTTGTGTCTAACAATAATTTGGATTATGATGGATTTAGATACAATAAAGGGAGTATCATTGTAAAATATAATGGGAGAGTTGGTATGAAATATCTTTGGTTAATGTCAAGAGAGCAAAAATATCTATTCAAAAAAATTAAAGAACTACCAAAAGAAGAACCAAGAAAAGCAAAAGAAGGAGAATAAAATTATGGAATGGTATTATTGGGTTTTAATAGGATATGCAAGTTTTATATTTTTAAATGTTCAAATTGCAGTATTTAGTAACAATAGATATTTTGGGGTAATAACTTGGATATTTGCTACGCTTACGGCAACGTTGATAGGAATTATTGTTACACCGTTATTGTGTCTTATTTCGTTTTATTACTTACTAACATACAAAACTCCAAAGTATAAAACATTTACAATTCATGAACTAACCGAAGAAAACAAAACAACATTAAGACAATTAAGTTTTCAAGAGGGAAATTTTGTGTCTAACAATAATTTGGATTATGATGGATTTAGATACAATAAAGGGAGTATCATTGTAAAATATAATGGGAGAGTTGGTATGAAATATCTTTGGTTAATGTCAAGAGAGCAAAAATATCTATTCAAAAAAATTAAAGAACTACCAAAAGAAGAACCAAGAAAAGCAAAAGAAGGAGAATAAAATCATATGAAGAAACTATTTACGATTTTAATGATTGTCATATTTATGGTTATGCTATCTTCGTGTTCGGTGGACTTCACCGATAGTTCACATGATAACGATTATATTTTAGTGTCAACTTACTATGAGATTGATAGCAATAGCAATACGGTTATCAAAGAGTTTTACGTTCCATACGTTAATTATAATTTAAGTGGTTTGAGATATTACGATATTAGCGAAGTATTAGACCTTGAAGTCGTAGCCCTCACAAGCCAAGTAACATACGGAATGTTTGGCAATTACACAATCGTGTCCAAAACTACACCAATTATGGTTTACGGTGTTAGCACTCTAAAGTGGAAAACTATACCAGAAAACGATTGGATATATAGCACTCAAAGGTTGCAAGATGATGTTTTAGTAACTTATGGAACATTACCTATGCTATCCCCAAACTACGAGTTATATGACACTGTGAGGGTGTTATACGAGGACTTGAACCTTACAGCGTGTTACGTGGTTGTAAAGGTTGATACGAGAACGTTCATTCGTTATGGCGATTTAAGAGCATTACTAATATAAACAACAAAATAACAAAAAAGAAAAGGGCTAAATTAAATGCCCTTTTTTTGTTATACTTTTTTAATATTATTTAACTCGTCCGTAACATTCCTACGTTTCAACTCGGCTTGCATATCTTTTTGTAAGGTTGCGACCTTATCGTATGGTTTGTAAATTAACAGTGAACTATAAGTCGAAACTGCGACTACCATGAAAAGTATAGCGAAAGCCTCAACGAAATAATTAGTCAACAATACAACAATCGTAAGTATTACCATTGTATTACCTAACTTTGAACGTTGATAAGTCGTGCCTAAACTCCCCTCTGCCTCTACGATTGCTTTCTTGATTTGAGTGCGAAATGTGAGTAACATTGCTGTAGCAAAGACAACACCCCAACCTGTGATAGCGTATCTCATTTCTTGAAATGTGAACAAGTCATAGCGATATGCCATGTAACCAAAAGGTATGCCTGCTTGAACTACAAACCCTGACAATCCTAAAAGTTTAGGAACACCTTTCATCTTAACTTTCGTATTCTTCTTATTGACATACAAATAGTCTGACGGAACTTTACGGACTTTTTTAGTAACTATATTATTGTCCGTCATAATATTACACCTCATTCAAAGCGTTTGATAAATCACTTGATTGTTGAGTTATTTCTTGAGTAGCCTTAATATCATTTGCGATAGACTGTTCCAAAACCTTAAATGCTTCGGCTGAAATCGAGGTAGCCTTTTTAGCGAAGTCATACATTGCTTGTTTTTGGTTTACAGGAACATTCGCAACTGCAAGTGCTGACACTGCAATATTCTGCCAAAACACCTTATCATCTTGTTCGGTTTTGATTTGGACTTGTAAAGGTCTAACCACTGTCGCTATGAGTTCACTCTTAAATGCTTCAAGACTATTTTTGATGATATTACTTACATCTGTGAAAGTCCTATGTGCAACTGTCGTAAAGTCGAGCAACTTATCAACTCTCTTGCTTCCCAATCTTGTAGAAACGAATGTGTTATATGCTAACAATACAATCGTCCCACCACTAATACCTAATTGTGTAATTTGTGCCCATGTTTCTGTTATCCAATCCATCTCTTTATCTCCTTTGTATTTTTCTCAATATTTGTATTCATTTGAATATTAATTTCAACTAACTTATCAATTCTAACATCTTGATCAACAACTCTTTGAACTAAATCACCAATCGTTGTAATCTTCCCAACTACACTTGATAAACCATGTATCTCGACACTGTCTAACGGAAAGAATTGCTTAACACCTTTCACATAGGCGTGAACATAGCCGTTAGGGTGTTCTTGCTTTTCGACTGAAAGTTTAGCGTCATGTTTCATATTGCTAATTTTACTTTTATTTATCTCACTCATTTTTCTCATTCTCCTTTTCACTAAATAATATTAACTGACCTAACATTGAAAATATAAATATAACTAATAATAAAATCATGATACTAAATATAAGCCAAAGACTATCACGATAAATGTGATTGTGAATATCAATATAATAATTTTAGTTTCTTTTTTATCTTCCATAACATCACCCCATTGGGTAGAGAGTGCGTTAAGCACCCTCATTTATTTTATAAGCCTTAACTTGCAATACGTAATTACGATATGCAATATAGTCTATATTTTGATTGTCTAACAAGCCTTTATTCAATAATGCTAACTCATCATCATACGTGTATTTCAAATGGATTAAAGCACCAATTAAATTAGTATCTTTAGATATTGTTTGCAATTCCATATCGTATTCATATAGCGTTTCGCCATCTTCATTTACAATCTCTACAATGTTTTCGCATAACTTAATTTCTTTCTTCTTACCCAAATCATTTATAGTAAATTGTTCAGGTCTAACTGTTGATTGTGATTTCATTTTAATGCTCCTTTTAATAGTTTTAGATTAAAATATTTTTTGTATAAAACGTATGAGTTAGTGTGTTTAACCCAACCGTAATAACTTAACATAGATTGTGCATTGTGTTTTGTATGTTCCTTGTTAAATCTAAAATACTTTTTACGCATATTTTTAGTGATACGTTTTCTTATAAATGTTTTATCCCTAGTAAATACAAATCCACAAAAATCAAGTCTCCGCTTTTCTGAATTAAATATTTGCCAATTACCTTTCACTTCAAGCCCCTCTTGTTCAATCTTATTTTTCAACACTACAAACATCTTATGGAGTTTTCTTTTATTACTACTAAATATTACCAAATCGTCCATATATCTAATATAATAATCAACACCTAAATCTTCTTTAATAAAATGGTCTATATCTTGTAAATAAAAGTTAGCAAACCATTGAGATGTATAATTGCCAATAGGTAAACCTTTGTCATGGCTATCTATAATGCTATCAATTAACCATAAAACATCTTTATCTTTAATTAACTTTCTAAACTTACTTTTTAATAAATTAGTGTCTATACTTGGATAATATTTTTTAATGTCTAACTTTAGAATATATTTAGTATTCTTAAAATCGTTTCTAATCCATTTTTCTACTCTATCCTTTGCATAATGTTGCCCTCTACTTGGTATGCTTGCACAACTCCATTTATACATACCGCGTCTAATAATAAAGTTAGTTTGCAACATTAAAGCCCAATGTATAATTTGGTCTGGATAAAACTTAGGTTTATAAATAATACGTTCTTTTTTAGATAATCCATCTACGATTTTACTTTCGTAATACTTACTCGGTATGTAGGTTTTGTTTTTCAACATTTGATGAATTGTTTCAATAACATTTTTTTCGTTTGCTAAAACCCACTTCACCATACGTTTCTTCTTCTTACCTTTACTTGCGTTATAAATTGCATTTCTTATATTATCTTTATCATAGATTTTATCATATATAAATCCTATTCTTTTCATATTAACCTTTCCATGACACTAACGGTGTTTCGAGATTTAACCTACTAAACCGTTCCCTTAATTGTCATTTTTCAGCAAGAGCTGGGGAGAATATTGTGCCAATCCATAGAAAGACGAAAACCGATGTTGTTGTTCGCATTCGTTAGAGTATTATTCACATTCAAATAGGACAAGCCTGCATTAGAAGTGTTATTCCAATTACCACCAAGTAGGAAAAACCCAAGCGAAAAACCACCACGCACAATAAACCCCTTTATATATTTCAATCATTAAAACCTATAAAAACTTAAATCTTAAGGGGGAATTCCCCCTTAACAGCCCCCTTAAGGGCGATAGGAAAGACGAAAACCGATGCCGTAGTGCGCAAGCGTTAGAGTATGATCCACATCCAAAAAGGACAAGCCTGCAGTAGAAGTGTTAAGCCAATAACCACCAAGTAGGACAGTTCTATCCCCTGTGGATTGATAATAATAGTCGGCATAATACCTTTCCGAGCCACCACCTATAACAGTAGGTAACATTAAGAATGGATATCTGCTATCTACGCCCATATCTTTACTATAACCGTTAGCAAGTGCATTTTCATAACTTGATTTCACATAAGGTGAAGCATAATCTCCATCAGTACTTGCTACATCATCATAAGTTGATGGGTCTGTATTTACCCAAGCATAGTTGTTTGAGATTTTAACACCATCTCTGAATTCCCAAGCACCACCATATAAATCTTCTAAACCTAAAGTTTTAATAGGGTGTTTACCATCATTCGCACCATAAGCACCCCATGAAGCATTTACATTTCTTGTAAATCCTGTTTTATAATATCTTGGGTCTACAGTATGAGTAGCAAGAGCAGAAAAACTTGCTCCATCGAATGTAATTGTAGTTTGCCCAGCCTCTGGAGAGTCAACTGTTTTAGATAAAATTGTGTGCATTAGTCCATCTGTTGAAACTAACACTCCCATATCTACTTCAAATGAAGTTGCTTCTGCATTAGATACTATCATTGTTTTATCAACTGTGCTATTTGCTACCGCCGTTCCTAAAAATGTTAAATCTACAACTCCACGCAATATACTTTGCGAGTTCATAGTTGCTGTAATAATTAAATTAGGCACAAACATTAGTTCGTAATTTTCTGGTAAATCTACAAGTCCGTATTTACTATCGGTGTTTGTTCCATCACCATCATTTTTTCTTGCTGATATTCGTGCGTTTCCTCTGGTAATTGAAACTTTAGGATATAGGTCAGGTTTAGATTTTGCAACACCTGCTACATCACTTGCCATGTATTTACCAATATAAGCATAATCAATTTCTCCAGCACCTGTTCTATCAAATACAACTGTGC
>Ga0208904_1002442_pt1 | contig 11711 bp, 19 predicted proteins | sample AntAceMetag02UKB_FD_184774 | JGI IMG/M metagenome (GOLD analysis project Ga0208904, IMG submission 184774) | Saline lake microbial communities from Ace Lake, Antarctica - Antarctic Ace Lake Metagenome 02UKB (SPAdes) (version 2) | ecosystem: Environmental > Aquatic > Non-marine Saline and... | reverse complement strand
CTTGCTTAGCCAAGGCTGGCTGAGAAACTCCTTTAGCAGTCTCACAAGTCATCCACTCAGAAATGTAAGTATAACCAGCTACATGGGCAGCATTCAGCCAGTCAGCGTAATAATTCCATCGGACTGAATTATCCAATTTACGGTATTTTTCAAGCTCTTTTGGCATGTTTAGCCTCCTCCCATAATCATAATAATAACCAGATTAATAACTAATACCAGGAAAGTTCCAGCATCCAAAAATTCTTCCTGAATAACCAGACTTAAGTTCGATTGCCATTTACGCCTTTGTAGGATGGTTGTCCATTGTAAGAATGTCATAATGATTCTCCCTATATCAACTCCGTTAAATAATCAGGTTCCAAGCCAAAATAATCCGCGCAGATTTCCTCTGCATCTTGCATCTGACCATTAGCTAAAGCATCGGCAAGGGCCGTTTGAGCTTCATTAATAAGATCATCTGCTTCATCAGAAGTCATATCATCTCGCCGCATTAAAATTTGTTTAATTGTTCCCATTTTTAGCCTCCTCCATGATGAGACGTTTGGTGAGTGCCCAGATGGGAACAGCAAGATTCTTATAATCATCTATAAAGTAAATAGGATCTTGTGAAGTAAAAATTGGCTTAATATTATTTAATCTCATTTTATTCCAACTTTTCTCCCAGATGCCCATAACTGTATTTGGTGTACAGCCTTTAGAACGACTAATTCGTTCTGCCTGCCAGAATGGTTTAAGGTAATATTTCGGTATAGACATGGTTGTTTCTCCTTATATCTTTATTTGTTTAAGGAACTTGTAGACTGCCGAAGCAGCTTTTTGTCTTTCTTTCCTACTGCCTTCATATACACTTCCCCAAGCTAAATAATGACTACCGTATTGCATACATCCAGTACACTTATCATCGAGGTTAGAAACTGTTCTCCAAGGGCAGTTAGAGCATACGAAGAACTGTTCGCAGAAAGGGCAGTTAGTGGTATAATGCTCTTTGCTAAGTTTTCCCTGTTTATGCAATTTCTTTATAGCGCTTCTTTTATCATTTGACCCAGATTGGGCCAGATATTTCCATAATACCAAGCATTCTTTTACTGCTAATTCATCTTGTTTATGACTCATGGTGTGTTTCCTTTTTTACTTCCAGTTGTTAAATAAGAATAATCACTCTCATAATGATCCATCCGCCAATTAGCGGTGGCCATTGCATGTGAGTGCCATAAGTCAGCGCTACGTCTGGCTTCATCACGCTGAGAAATAACTACAGACAAGGCGATAATCAGCCCTGCTATAATTCCCAGCGTGATGATTATAACTGATGTTCGGATCATTGTAGTTATTTCCTTTACTTAAATGATTTAAAAAGCAGGCCTTTTTTGGCTTTGTTTGCAAGACCTTTATAATTCCGATATTTGCTTGCCTGCCGAGTTGTGGCCTTAACACCTGCCCACCTACAGAACTTGTTAAATTCTTTGTCCATGACTGAAAACTGCGCATTTGTTAATTCTTTTTTCATAATAACCTCCCACTAATTTAATAGTTTCGCCCTGAATTGGGCCGATCAGTTAAGCCTTAACATCTAACCATTCAAAGGGTTTCCATATAGCTTTAAATGATTAGAGAATAGTTATTTCATAAACTTTCATTTTTATATCTCCTCCTTTATCCCTTTTTGATATTCCCTGATCTCTTCTGTCGTATATGTATGCACCTTGCTACTGCGGCCATGATTTGTTTTATAGGTAGTCTTTGTGTGGCGGTAAATAATCCGGCGTAACTCTTTACCAGAAAATTCTTCTACAATTTGATAGGAGTTGTTTATTCGTTGCTCAAAAACTTTTTTTGAAATTTGTCTGGATCTCTTATGCATGATTTTATTCTCCTAAGTAAGTAGAATTAAGCTATATCTGAAACAAACTTATTTTTGACTTTAAGACATCCAGCTTCAAACTTCTTACTTGGTTCACCCTTGCCATCCCATTGAACGAACATACTTTCCAGCATTTCAGCAAGTATCCGTGCCTTTTTTTGCAGGGGCAAATAGTGAAATGGGAATGCCTTACCACTTGCAATATGAGTAATAGTATAATCATCATTCTTCCAGTTTTCAGCAATCTCCCATACTTCAGCATATTCATAAGTTTTATGAAACGCCCAATGTTTAAATGCCAGACAAGATACTTTTTTGTCGCCATCTCTTGTTTTAATGGTAATTTCTGTTTTGTGTGCTTTCATTTTTGTAATCTCCTTTTAACCTTTATAATTAGCTAAGATTTGCTCTCTCAATTCTTTCGGCAAATTGTTCAGCGCCTTAATGGCCTTATCTTTAGCCTGAGCTGAGAAGTCTTTAGTTTTCTTTTCAAGAGAGACTTTTTTCTTTAATGGCTGGCTATACGACAAGAGTTTTTCTTGCCGATCTAATGCCTCATAAGATTTTTTCAACAACAAATATTTTTCTTCCGCTTTTCTGTAATCTTCTTGTAACTTCTGCATTGTTTGAAAAGCAGTTACCAACTCCGGATGTATGGCTGCTTTCTCTCCTTGGATCTTTTCAACCTGTTGTTGTTTTATATCATCCATTACTTTAAATCCTCCGCCAAAACAAACCTTTTGATAAACAGTGCCATTTCATTCAACGTAATCTTGACAATCGGCTTAGATACAATTTTGTACCAATTCTGGCCATTTTTACGTTTGACTTCAATTCTCATATTAATAGGTTTTACCTTGATCCGATATGTGTCATTATTGAAAGTCTTTTTCCAGTTACTCCATCTATCCTGCTGGAAACCAACACCTTTGAGCATGGTCATCAAGGTGTCAAAATGCAACTTCTTTTGTTTTGGTGTCATTTGAAAATTCCTTTCAATTTTAGGTGTTTTTATGGGTTAATCTTTTTTGGGTTACTGTGTGACCGTAACACGTTTACCGTCGTGTGTCAACACTTTTTTTACCTATTTTCATAATCTTTTTACGCTTCACAACTACATCCATTGACTTATCAGATGGATCATTTTCCAAGTTAATCACATGCCGTAAATTTGACAATCCAAACAAGAAGGCAATCCTTAATATCGATGAAACACTACCAAGGGCTTCTTTAGGATATCCCAGCGCTATCAAGCCATCTCTTGCCTGTCCAATGCTATTAACATTCAATCTTGTGGCCGCTACAATAATTTTACTCATCATTATCCTCCTCATCATCACCTAATGTTTTCAAGAATGAAAAGTCTTGTACTGTACTATTCTGTGATTCTGTCACAATGTCTTCTGTTAACCCTGATGAACGATTGCTGACATTTGTTGGTTCATTTGCTGGCGCTGTTGGAGACAATCCTGAAGTTGGCTGCGCTGACTGAAGATTTAGCCCATCAAGTTTTGCTAAGATATTTTTATCCTTCTCAGCAGGGATTCTCTTCTTCTCTCCAGGTATCAGCATCAGTATTTCTGTCATGATATCTTCTGGAATCTCATCAGTGTGGCCCATCGACATCTTGCTGCAATAATCATAGTAAATTAATTGCACCATTTTATGAATACTCGTTGGCTGGTAATTCGGCTCAAGTCTGCGAATTGCCACAAGTCCATTAGCCAGCGCTGGCATGCTTAGTCTAAAACTGATAATTTGTCCTTTCATTTGGTGCTCCTTTCAAGTTAGTGGTTATGGTGATTTATAAAAAAGCTTTGTGTAAACAATAACATAAACAACGTAAAAAGTCAACTTATGTTTCGTATAGATACAAACTGTTTGCTGTTGCTGTAAGTTTTAATCTGGCCGCTGCCTGCTATCATACCAACTGGTTTAACACTCTCAATAGTTTAATGTTCCAGCGCTGCTGGTATGACTTAACTTTGGTGGGAGTGAAGTGAGATGGGTGTTCATGTTTTTACGTCTATAAGTGTACATCACCCTTTGCCCCTAGGTCCGGGTTATGGGTTATGTCTTAAAAAAAATATTTAAAAGAGAACTACCCCCACCACCTACCCATTTAAAGAGGGGATGTAAACTAATAGACGTAAAAACACACACACCCATATCAACCAAAACACCTATATTTATCAAAGCAGGAGCGATTTAAGGCTATGCAACAGGCTATAAGGCTATATGGGTATGGTTTGAGATAGTTCGGGCGGTTTTGGGGATATTAGGGCGGTTCGTGCGGCGGTTCATAAGTGAACAGGGATTCCGGCAGCTTCGCAAGTTTTGTGTGTACTTTTTACACTGTTTACAATGTTTTAATGTATTCTAATTCAATATAATGCTGAATTAAACATCGTAAATTAAAAACTGTGGTATTGATTTTATATACTTTATCTTCTATAAGAATTATTGTGTCGGTAAAATTAAATTTTGTCTTTTCTATTTTATATCCCTCAAATTTTAAAAATTTAATATGTTCTATTGTAAGTATCATTTTATTTTCCTTAAATAGTTTAAAGGCGGAACTGTGGGAGCTCCCGCCTTTGGTGGATGGATGGATTGGTTAGGTTAAGGAATTAACTATTTCCTTAGCCATATCTGCACCGCAAGATGCGCTCAGTGTCGTAATGATCATTGCATTATCAAGACCGGCATCACTCATAGCTTGCGCCATCTTGACATTGGCCTGTTTTGTGGCCTCGGCCTTCGCTTCGGAAACGTTGACCTTTGCTTCAGGTCGTGATACGACTTTCCATTCGGCAGTGTTAACATTTTCCTGCCCAAATTCAGGTGACCAGACATCGTCTTTTTTCATCCCCTTAAAGATAGCCCTGTAATCAATAATTCGTGATTGAACACCGCTTTGCAGGCAGGCATGCAAAACACCTGCATCCTCTGCCCAAGTCAACAATTCTTCGGCATCTTCAAATTGTGCGCTGGTGGGCAGGGCAGACCGTGGAAATGTATGCTGAACCATGCCATGATATTCTCTCACATTTTTCCCGTCCTTGTCAGTTACTGCCGGAACGCTCGTCTCTGTCATAAGGTCATCTAATAATGCGTAAATTGATTTTGCCATGATAAAATTCCTTTATCTTAGAAGTTTGCGGTCAGTGTTACTCACGCCCACCGGATTAATTCCGGCCGTGCCTTAACCGCTTGTTAAATACAACGTAATACACAAAATAATCTTTGTCAAGTCTTTTGTTTAATTATTTTCAAACTATTTTTATTTTCCCGATTTATCCTTATATACCGGGAGACCGGGACCGCCGGACGGTCTGAATATTTGTGTGAATGTGCCGGCCACGCACCCGCACGCACCCGCCACGGCCACGAAACGGCCACGGACGGACGGACGTCCCGTTTTACGGTCCGGTCACGGTCACGGGCCAACAGGCCGCTATATATAAGGAATGCATAGACCGTGCCAACTATGCTATATGTTTCACCTTTTATTAAATGTTTATTCCTTATTAACTGTTGCCGACCACACCAACTGAATGAAAATTACTTTATCTATAAGGTACTATCCCATTCAATGAGGGAACAATTTTTAAATGAACGGAACTCTTAAATAGTCGATGCCTTGATTTTTATATTAAAGATTAGGTCTTCTGCATACATTTGTACTTCGCAGCTATTTTGAACAACAACTCAACAAAACTTTCCACATCCAAAAGAAAACAAAAGACAAAAGAAAACAAATGGCCGTTCATAAGTGAACAATCTCAGCGGCGTAGGGGACGATTTGACTTTCGTCAACTTTAGAAGTGCTTAGATGGGCGGAATGTATATATTGAATATGTGAATAGATTGTGAAAATATAGCGGAGAGGTTACACACAAGTTCCGAAAGTTTCTTTAAAAAAACCTTTTTTTCTCCGACAAAGTGTGTTACCCTGCCATTATAGATAATAATCCAGCTTAAATTATTCCAGTTTTTATTTTATCCAGGTTATTTATGCTAAAACAGTTAAAAGCCCATCATAGAAATATTATCCAAATGTCGTTCAACGGTTTCAGTAATAATGAAATCGCTGCGCGGCTGGGCTTACAGCATACTACTATTTCACAGATTATAAGATCACCATTAGGGCAGGCATACATGGATGGATTAAATGATAAGATGAAAAATACCACCTTGGATGTGCGAAAAGAATTAATTTCCATGAATAGCGGAGCTTTGAAAACCTTAAAAAGGTTAATGGATCCAACGACAAAAGCTCCAGCAGCTGTACAGCTCGGTACAGCGAAAGATGTCTTAGATCGTTCTGGCTATAAAGCTCCAGATAAGCTTTCTATTGATATGACCATGCAAGTTAAAACAGATAAAGAAATTGATTCTGAAATTGCAGCGCTGAAAACATCCATTACTAAAGGACAAACTGAGCAACCGAAACAAGATGATGAAAATTTAGTTACTGAAGAAAATGAAGAGCCATTAAATCCTATTGGTTTTATTAATAATTCTCCTGCCATTAGTTCCTCCTCCGCTAATGGTTCCAAGTCGGCGCTGAAATCTATTGTCGGGGTAGATACTGCAGCGCCGACTCCTCCAAATAAAGAAGAGCAAACAATTTTAGCCGATCCTAATTTTGATCCTTTTCATAATATTGAGGAGGTTTAATGTATCGCGCTGTTAATCAAACAAATGATCTTTCAAGAGAGGGTAAAGAGCAATACTTAAAACTCTTAAAAGAGAAAAATTCCCGAATAAGACAACAGCGTATAACGCAGTTTTATCCTCCCAGTGGTCCTCTTTCCAGAGATAATTACCCTAAACATATGCAGTTTTTCAAACTTGGCAAAACCTCAGCTGAACGCTGTATTATGGCTGCAAATCGGGTTGGAAAAAGTGAGGGAATTGGTGCATTTGAAACTGTTCTACATGCCACAGGGCGCTATCCAGATTGGTGGGAAGGGTATCGCTTCAAACGAGCAATTAGTACATGGGCAGCGGGAACAACATCAACAACAGCGCGCGATATTGTACAATTCAAACTTTTAGGGCCGCCAGAAGATATTGGCACTGGCCTAATTCCAAAAAAATATATAGTTAAAACTACGCCGAAAGCTGGCGGTGTTCCTAATGCTGTAGACACCATATTGGTAAAAAGTATCTTTGGCGGATTTTCTCGGATTAAAATCAAGTCCTATGCTGAAGGACGAAAGTCTTTTGAAGGTACTGAACAAGATTTAATCTGGTTAGATGAAGAATGTCCACTTTCGATTTATACAGAATGCGTAACTCGGACCATGACAACAAATGGTCTAATCATGTTAACATTTACTCCCCTTGAAGGACTCACGGAAACTGTTATGCAGTTCTTGCCAGGCGGCGCGATTAAAGAAAACTTAACTGGAAGTAAATCTTTAATCATGGCTACGTGGGATGACGCGCCACATTTAACAACTCAGCAAAAAGACAAACTGTTCGCCGCCCTTCCCCCACATCAACGCGATGCCAGGTCTAAAGGTATTCCACAGCTTGGTTCTGGCGCTATTTTTCCAATACAAGAGTCTGAGATTAGTGTGTCTGATTTTGCAATTCCTGATCATTGGTTGCGCTGTTATGCATTAGATGTTGGTTGGAAGAAAACTGCTTGTTTATGGGGCGCCACCGATCCGACATCTAAAATTACTTTTCTTCATTCGGAATATTATAAAGGTCAGGCGGAACCATTTGTTCATGCTGAAGCAATCAAAGCCAGGGGAATATGGATTCCAGGCGTGATTGATTCTGCGGCGCATGGCCGCAGTCAAGAAGATGGTAAACAACTTTATAAAACTTATGTTAAATGTGGTCTTGACATTGAAAATGCTAATAAATCAGTTGAGGCTGGATTATATAATGTTTGGCAAATGTTAAGTCTTGGTAAACTTAAAGTATTTAAATCACTGGTTAATTGGTTTGCTGAGTTTCGACTGTATCGCAGAGATGAAAATGGTAAAATTGTTAAAAAAGACGATCACTTGATGGATGATACACGGTATTTAGTTATGTCAGGGCTGGACAGAGCTATTGCCAAACCTCATTGGGAGTATCTTGCCTGGGAAAATTCTGAGCAAGCTAACGACTTAGGTAGAGATATGATCACGGGATATTAACAAGGATAAAGGATAGTAAATGGCAATACCAGAAGACATGATTTTAGATGAGCCAACTGAAGGACAGCGCCCAGTCTGGGGAACTGAAGAACCTGTAGAAGAGCTTATTTCTGCGCAGAGTCAGGCTGATGAAGAGCTCATGCAAGTTATTGAAAAAGAAATATTGCGCGCAGAAGCTGCAGTGCTTATTACCAATCTTGCATCGAAACAAGATAATAATACTATTGCCGATTTGACAAATAAAGTCCTTGAAGGATATAAACTTGATCTGGATAGCCGCTCCGATTGGGAAGAACTAAATAAACAAATAATTGATCTGGCGAAATTATTAACAAAGAAAAAGACTTATGCTGGCGATGTTATTGCCAATGTTAAATACCCGCTAATTATTAATGCCTGTATTCAATTTGCAGCGCGAGCATATCCTGAATTAATTAAAGGTAATGAAGTTGTCAAAGGTAAGGTTATTGGCAGCGATCCAGATAACAAAAAGTTTGAACGCGCTAAACGCATTTCTGATTTTATGTCTTTCCAAGTACTTAATGAAATGCAAAATTGGGAGGAGGATTTAGATCAACTTCTTTTTACCTTGCCAGCGGTTGGCTGTGTATTCAAAAAGAGTTATTTTGATAGTCTTGCAAGACGTAATGTCTCTGAAATAGCTTTCGCTGATGATGTTGTTGTCAATTATAAAACCCAAACACTTGAACGTGCGCCAAGAGTTACACATAGAATCTATTTGTATCATAACGAAATTGTTGAGCGCATCAAATCTGGAATTTTTATAGATTTTGATATTGCTGAACTTGGTCAAGCAACAGATCCTGAAGGCAATTCTGATGAAGAAACTCCACACCTGTTTTTAGAGCAGCATCGCTGGTATGACCTTGATGAAGATGGTTATCAAGAACCATATATTGTTACTGTCCATGAAGAGTCACAGAAACTTGTCAGGATAGCGCCAAGATTTGCAACAGATGGAATTATTCGCAAACCAAATGATGATGGTACAGCTAATCCTGATGGACCAATAATTAAGATAGTTCCAGAACAGTATTTTACGCAATATGTTTTTATGCCCTCTATAGACGGCGGTTTCTATGGCATGGGTTTTGGCAGCCTATTGACAAGTACCAATTCAGCCGTGAATACTTTAATCAATCAGCTTATTGATGCTGGAACTCTTTCAAACAGGCAAAGTGGTTTTCTTGGGCGCGGACTTCGTATTGGTAGGGGCAAATCAATCCAGCTAAAGGCTGGTGAGTGGAAACCTGTTGACGCTACTGGGGATGATCTACGTAAAAATGTTTTTGCAATGCCAGTACGCGAACCATCGCAGACACTTTTTGCATTGTTAGGAATGCTTATAGAGGCTGGTAAAGAACTTGCTGGCATGACAGAAATACTTGCTGGAAATTCTCCCGGCGCGAATGTACCAGCTGAGTCTGTACTTGCCCTGATTGAACAAGGGCTGCAAGTTTATTCTGCCGTGCATAAACGCGTTTATCGCGCACAGTATAAAGAGTTTTCCAAGTTGCGCCGACTTAATGCATTGTATCTTGATCAGATGACTTATCAAACTGTGCTTGATGATAGCGAAGCTGATATTCAGGCTGACTTCTCTACGCATGATTTCGATGTTGTTCCTGTCTCTGATCCTGATAGTACCACCATGATGCAAAGATTAATGAAAGCCAAAGCCATGCTGGAATTGCGCGGCCAAGGCTTGAATGATCTGGAAATTAATCGGCGCTATCTCCTTGCTATGAATATTAGCGATGTTGACAAGATTTTGCCAGAAGAGAATGAACAGGCTGCGCAAGAAGAACAAATGCAGATGCAGAAATTTCAGGCTGAGCTCGCAGAACTCACAGCGAAAGTAGAAAAGTTACAGTCTGAAACCCAGCTGAATTATGCCAAGATTAAAAGTGAATATGGCGGGCAGAACAAAACAATGGCTGGCATTCACAATGATGAAAGAAAACTTGATATTAATGAAGCTCAAGTGATGAATCAAATTCAACTTGGTCGGAGTCAGCAATCAGTTGGTAAAGCGCCGACTGGAGTGACAAAAAGTACAGCGAAAAGGGAGTATGGATTAGAGAGTAACAATCAAATATAAAGGAGAATCATGATTACAAAAGAACAGTTTGTTGAATGGAAAGCAAACCCGGTGACTATTGAGATTTACAAAGAAGTTGAGCGTGCTAAACAAAGTTTAGTTTCCATGCTATCTAAAGGAACAACAATTGGGCAGACTGCCGAAGAGACACATGGCATGACAAATAGAGTAATCGGCCAAATTAACGGACTTAACCAATTGTTAAATTTAACTTATGAAGATGAGGACAATGAAGAGGAGATACCTTATGAATAAAGAAGCTGGAATCATTCCCACAGGCGGCCATATTTTAATTTTACCTGACCCAACTGAAAGAACCACTAAAGCTGGTCTTATCATTCCTGATACTGTCGCTGATAAAGAACAGGCTGCGGCAACATCCGGCAGAGTAATCTCTATTGGACTTGCTGCCTGGAAGGACATTGATGATGGAAAGCCTTGGGCAAAGGTTGGTGATCGAGTAAGTTATGCGCGCTACGCTGGTGTAGTAATGACCGGCCATGATGAATTAAACTATGTTTTGATTAATGATAATGATATTCTTGCAAAACTAGACTTTTAATTCATTATATTAATAACCCCCCCGGGAGATGCGAAGGACGGCGCAACGCGCCGGCCGAGCCAGAGGCTTTTAGCATTAGAGAATAAATAAGGAAAATAAATAAGGAAAAGGTGAAGTTATGACAGAACAATTTATTGATGATATTTTAGCTGAAACTGATGCAAAACCTGCTGATGCAAAACCTGCTGTGGAAACACCAGCTATTGAAAAGCCAGCAGAAGTAGATCCTTTAGTTGATGGGAAAGTTGTTACTGATGAAAAACCAGCAGAATCAGCAGTCCCAGCAAAACTTGCAGAGCCAGCAAAGCCTGCAGAACCAACCAAACCTGAAGTAACTGTAGAAGATTTGGCTATTAAAATCGGTTGGAATCCTAATTATAAGGGTGAAAATTCCATTGATGCTACTACATATATTTTGAAATCGCGTGAAATTCAAGATACTATGCATGATCAAAATACAGGCCTTAAAGATCAACTAACCAATATGCAAGGTTCAATTGATGCCTTGAAAGAGCATAATGAACGTGTATATAAATCTGATGTTCGGAAAATGCAAGGTGAAATTGAAACACTTAAAAATGAAAAGCGTGCTGCAGTAGAACTTGCAGATATTGACAAAGTAGACGCTATTGATAAACAAATTGACGATTTAGAAAAAGACTTAACTGTTCCAACAACAAAACCTACTGAAACAACAAATCCAGTTTACGCTGATTGGGTTAAAGATAATCAATGGTATTTAACTGAGCCTGAAATGGCAACTTATGCTGAAAGTGTTGCTCAGCAATATCAAGGTGCTCCATTAGAGCGAATTTACTCACTCATTCGCCAAAGAGTGGCTGAAGTTTTTCCAGATAAATTTGAATCTCCAGCATCAGCTAAAGCAGCGAAGCCAGTTGGACCTTCCAGTCCTGTTGAAGCACCTACAAATAGTGGACCAACACCAACTTTTACAAGTGCAGATCTTACCCCAGATCAAACGGCAATTATGAATCAATTTGT
>Ga0208904_1002441_pt1 | contig 11712 bp, 14 predicted proteins | sample AntAceMetag02UKB_FD_184774 | JGI IMG/M metagenome (GOLD analysis project Ga0208904, IMG submission 184774) | Saline lake microbial communities from Ace Lake, Antarctica - Antarctic Ace Lake Metagenome 02UKB (SPAdes) (version 2) | ecosystem: Environmental > Aquatic > Non-marine Saline and... | reverse complement strand
ATATCGAACGTGCCGTTCTTACACAGACTAAAATCCCGATAATTTTATCGGGATTGTTTCACGAAACGACCGGGGCGGGTTTTTGACGGTGTATGTGAAAAAGTAGGTATCGGAGACCACAAATCTAGGGCACATATAAGCTTTTTTTATAATGTGCCTCTTGTGGTCGTAGGTGCCTAATTTTTTGCATACAGTAAGGAAAGATTTTGAGTAGAGAGGGGAAGACATAAAACTTTTTTTTATTCATTGTACGGATTTTCCGTTTCTTTCCCATTACGGAAAATTCAGGAAATCCCCAAAAAAAATTTTGTGTTTTTCCTGAACGTAGCGAAAAAACTTGACGCAACAGTCAAAAACCCGCCCCGGTCGTTTCGTGAAACAATCCCGATAAAATTATCGGGATTTTAGTCTGTGTAAGAACGGCACGTTCGATATGTTTTACCCCCGGGGCTTCTTTGCCGGGGGATCCAGGGTTGTTCTATATACTAAATCAGTAGAGATTGGTAGTTAATTAGTAGGTACTTTCGCCAGGTGACAGCGGTAAAAGGCTCCTGAGGGGGCTAAAATAGGCATTTAAAGGGGTATTAGAGGGGTTAGCGGCAACCTTGAAAGGTTACCATGGCGCCGGCTATCACAAGAACGACCACCCAGAGGACCAGGCCGCTGATAATGTCTCGTTTATAATAGCTTTTCCATAGTGGATTTGTCATATGGTCTATTATACCATGGTTAATAGGTACTTACAAGCCAGTGTTTATAAGGGCTTGCGCTTTTACTTAAGTTATCCACCCCGATATAACAGGTTATTAACAGGTTATACAGAAGTTATCCACAAAATTCGAAATTCCGGAAAAATATCCGAAACGCTACACGAAAACACGTAGAACCACAGCAAAACCACAGCTGTGCGTCCCCTCCATCGTAAGTGAGATTATGCCGGTCAGTCGCTTGGGCTCCTTCCCTCTAATGCTCGCTAGGACGCTCGCAATACCACGCCTAGGGGCGTGTAGACCACCGTCTTACCCGGTACCTGAAAGAACATCGATGTTGCGTATAAGCATTTTAGTGCCGGTCAGTCGCTGTCGCTCCCTCCCTCTAGTGTTCGCTAGGCCGCTCACATAACCTCGCTAGGACGCTCGGCGGTCGGCGTAGGTACGCCGCCCGGCATGCACCTCGGCCGGTGCAGCCAAAATCCCCCGCAGTTCTTTTTAAAGCTAAAATCAAAGAACATACAAGCTAAAACCAAGCCTACTACTACTAATTGTTGCACAAAAAAAAATAGAACAGAACAAACAGCAGCTTGAAAGCTGCTGTTTTACTTTTACATCTATTTACTTTTATGCTGGACGCTTTGCGGTTTACACCGCCAAAGCTTATATGATCCGCAGGCCCCCCCCCGTATAAATCCGGCCGGGGGTGTTTAAACGCTCCGCGTTTCGCTGGATAAGCCAGCACCAACACCCCCCCTGCGGTTCCTCCTCGCTGAGCTCGTCGGCTGGGGCCGTCATCTTTTATAGACATAACCCCCCCAGTAACCGCCATCCCCCCCCACTATTGTGTGGGGATGGTCGGTAAAACAGAACAGGAACAAGACCATCCAAAACAAAAAGCTAAAATCAAACATACCAGTTGCTAAAATCAAAAACACTGAAAAAAAAACGTGTAAGTTGCTAAAAACGCGAGATATGCTATACTTTCTATTATGCCAATTGGAACCATACACAATAGAATATATAAAGGGATTATCATTGGCATAACTATCAGGGGCCAAATAGGGAAAGATAAAATATTCAGATTTCGTCGGGGAAACGGTTATTATAACTCTTTAAGAGGAACACAATATCAAGACCAGTTTGATTATTTCGTGCCGCCAAGTATTAACAATGTCGAAAGCGATCCTTATCGTGCCCAATTGACGGCCGCAGTAGTAAAATGGAAATTTGGGCTAACTGAAACAGAAAAGAAAGAATACAACAAACGTGCCACTCGTAGTTTACGCATGTCAGGCTATAATCTCTTTATGCGAGAGGCAATGAAAGGACTGATTTCAATGTATGTTAACAGAGGGGATCCGGCAGCTTATGATTATGTTAAAACTGACCTAACTCTTGATGGAGCTTGGCACACATTGGATCTGTCCTCTTTAGTACCGAAGGGTGCAGCGGCCGTCTTCCTCGTCGGACACCTTGAAGGGGCTGCCATTGATTGGGGTATAAAATTCAAAAAGAATGGACAAACTAACGATGTAAACCATGGAGGGATGGAAACGATCCGCGCCAACATCGAAAGACATCGGTCTTCCATAGTATCGCTTGATTCAGATCGAAAGATTGAATATCGAGCAGACAATCAGGCTTGGACAACACTTAACCTGGCCGTCCGTGGATGGTGGACATAGTGGAAGCTTGTCTAATAGAACTATTTTTAGAAAAGGTAATCCATGAGCTTGGCGCAACTGGTATGTTAGTGGTCGGATTATACTTGTTTTTGGGTAGGCCTTTAAAAACTATAAGTGGAACACTTACCAAGATCGACACCCAGTTATGTGCAATTGTACGTATTAAAGAAAGGGTATAGGCTAATTTTAAAAAAACTGGGCGTTAACTTTAAAAACACTAAAAAGGTTTAAAGCTAATATCTTATATAAACACGAGGTAGTTATGCAATGGCAAAAACAGAAGGCACACAAGAGATTCCCTCTACACTCCTGGACGCATACAGGGCTACGCTGGGTGAGCAAAAACCTAACACAGCCGTTCAAAAAAGATACCCCTTTAGGTTGCCTTCTTCACAAACTAAGCGTGGCGTTCCAACACCAAAACAAAGGATCCAAAGGGATAGATTTCTTCTCGCGCGTAACTCTTTTAAAGAAAGATCTTTTCCTGAAAAGGAAAGATGGTATGCGGCACGGCCGGAATGGTCGTCCCTTCTTTGGTATTACAACTTTTTCGTTATGTCGTCCCTTAATGATGTTTTGGGGGCAGACGCAAGGGGTGCACAAGTGATTAAGAGCATACAAAATAGAACCTTAGAGGTCCCACTGAATGGAACAACAATAACCCACTTTACAGTTGTCGATCCCACAAAGACAGTTGTTATGTTATGGGGTGCGTCATATAAATACAGCACGGATCAGGTGGGGGATATCCCCTATGCTTGGGCTTGGCCAGTGTATCCTATTTGGGGCACACTAAACGCAACAAACATTTCTTTAACCTGGGGGATCGCGGCAGAGCAAGCCGGCCACGTAGCCCTACAAGTAATCGAGTACATCTAATTATGGTAAAAACTACAGGACCTTTATTCAGCCTTGAGGCTCACGGTAAACTAGCGAATACCCTTAACTATTCGAAGAAGCGCAGCGGATCACAGGTTCGCAAATTTCACTATCCTAAAAAGAAAGTTACCGGCCCACAATGGACTCAAAGACATATTATTGGCATGATTACCGCACGATGGCAGGTTATGACAGACGAAGAAAAGGCCCCTTATCTGGTAGACGCTAAAATCGCTAACCCTGTGATCACAGGTTTTAACTATTTTGTATATGTTGCTCAAACCGATATGCGAACACATTTAGGGTTGATGGGGTGTTGGTTATTCAATGAAACCGGTGGCGCGGCAATAATAGACGCTTCAGGTGGCGGTAGTCATGGCACGTTAGAACCTACCTACCCAAGCGACGTGCCTGCCCGGATACCTTCTTTTTCTGACCAATATCATAACGCACTAAGGTTTAACGATACCGCGCGTTGGGTAGGCTTAGGTAGTCCAGCCGCTTTGAAAGTCGGGACAAGCGATTTTACTCTTGTTATGTGGGTAAAGACCTCAACGACAGACGCAGGCGAAAAAATGCTATATGTTTCAAGGGGGGCAACTAAAACTATATACACAGAAATTTATCAGAAAAAGGCCCGCATAGTCTCCGGTAGTGCCTCTTTTCAACACTCACAGGTTATCACAGACGGAAAATGGCATTTTCTTTGTTTTGCATGCGATAGAGATGCAGGGATAAATATATCCGTAGATTTAAAGGCCGAAAGTAATGAGGCAACAGATACAGCCTCATTCGACCCTAACGAAGATGTAGTTATTGGCGTATACGGCGCAACTCAAGACAGTCGCTGGGAGGGGGATATTGACAACGTCATGCTCTTTGACAGGGTACTATCAGCGGCCGAACAAAAAAAGATTTACGAAATAATGCGACGCGGAAAAAAACGGCAACCACGAGTAATTCATTAAAACTTAAAAAAGGGGAGTGAACAATGAAACAGGAATTGCTAAAATCAACAACACGAACGGCCAGGGTAGCAGTTGCAGCTTTGATCGCCGGGGTAGTCGCTCAGCTGACAGGTGATCCGAGGTGGTTAGCACTCACGCCGATGATTTCCGGACTGGGAAAAATGTTGAGGAGCTTCTTCAACTTGCCACAACTACCTTTCTAATATATACTACAGATATAGAATAAAAAAAGAGGAGGTGATAATTATGGCTACAGTAGATGGACCTCTATTTTCGTTAGAGGCAAGAGGTAAGATAGGAGACGCGATCGTTTTCTTCCCATGGAAGGGACGACACGCAGTTAGAAGGTGGCTTAAACCCACGAATCCACGCGACGTAGATCAGAAGCTCATTAGACAGAAGATGGCTTCAATCGGTCAGGTGGTTGGTAAGATATTGGGTGTAAGTACCGCGAATCCAAACGGATCGTACGCTGTGCAGGAGTGGAAAACACTCACGCCGGCGGCCCAGATATGGAACGCATACCTTGTAAAAGAGGCATTGACGGACCTGTCTAGCGATAACGCTTGGACCACGCTTATGGACGCTATCGACGCGGCTGACGAGTTAGCAACTTGGCAGAGTTGTGCGCTCGATATGGAAATGCCGACGTTGTACGCAACGGCGGACCCATACGCAACAGATATACCGCCTGAACACCAGCTAGCAGCTGTTGCTTATGCGGCGTACAAAGCGGGATACAGCGATATCTCCGTGGATATGTCAGTCTCTCCGGACTTGATGTCAACGGATGACGTTTCTCTGTTTGTTTCAATGATGTTGACTGACGCAATTTAAGGTATTAATAAGGGATCGCACGTGCGATCCCTTATTTTTCCTTAAAAACCGCTACAAAACCAAAAGGATCTATTATGGAAAAGGCTATGAACCTTACTTTTGGCGATCTGATAATCATCGAAATCGCCCTCGTTCACTATATTAAAGAACTTGATCTTTCTATGCAGAGTGGACAATATATCTCCGAGCTATTAGGAAAAATCGAGTATGATCTCGCGCAACTTCGACAGGCTGGCGGTGCACAGCTTGGAAACGCCATTCCCGCCCCGGGAGCGGACGGCGCGGCAACCTAAACAAAATGCCAAACGCTAAAAACATGCGGCATGGATACCACGATCTTTGCCGCCCGGAAATACTTGAGCTTATACCCACTACCGCCAAAAAAATACTTGACCTGGGGTGTGGTACCGGAGCCTTAGGAAAAGCCATAAAACAAAGACAGGAATGTCTTTGTCAGGGGGTCGAGCTCAACAAAGAAGCCTCCCAGATCGCGGAGCAAAATCTAGACACTGTCTGGTGTGATAACCTTAACCGGTTTGATCCTAACTTTCTCAATGAAAAATACGATTGTATGGTGTTCGCTGATATTCTGGAACATCTTGTCAACCCATGGAATGTGTTAACGAGATATGCCAAGGTGCTTGCCAATAACGGTACGGTTGTTGTTAGCCTACCTAACGTCGCGCACCCCTCCATAATATCGGAACTTGAAAAGGGTTTATTCAGATACCGGCCGGCGGGGGTCCTTGACATAACGCATTTACGCTTTTTTACTAAAACAACTATCTCTCAAATGTTTTATAGTGCAGGGTTAAAAATAACGGACATAAGGCCTTCACCATCAGCCAAAGACCCTATCCAATACCTTATAACAGCGACTAAAATCCCGACACCTTCAGTCAAGCCGATCGTTACGATCCTTTTATTATCATGGAACGCATGGGCTTATACAAAACAGTGTATTGATAGCATTAAGAAAAATACAAACGTACCGTATAAGCTATTAGTGATCGACAATGGATCAACTGATAAAACCGTCGAAATGTTGCGTAAGGACCCGGAGGTCTACCACATTGAGAATACACACAATCTAGGTTTTGCTAAAGGCTTTAATGTCGGACTTGAACTTGTAGATACTCCCTATTTTGTGATAAGCAACACTGATGTAATTGTTACTAAAAACTGGTTAAAGGATATGATCGATCACATAGAAACTAAGGATAATCTTGTTTGCCTTGGCCCTATGTCAAACAACGTATCTGGACCGCAAAAAGAAAAAAAAGTCCCATATAAAAACGAAACAGAGCTTGAATCATATGCTACACACAGGGCCAAAAATACAATGGACCCGGTAGCACCTTTTAAGCGAATAGTCTTTTTTTGTACTCTATTCAAAAGAAAGGTCTTGTCTTCTTGTGGTCTTCTTGATGAAAGGTACGGGCTAGGCAACTTCGAGGATGATGACTACTGCTTAAAAATTCGCCAAGCCGGATTAGATACAGCGATCGATCGGAATGTGTTTGTCCATCATTACCAGAGTCAGACGTTCAAAGAAAATAAGGTTGATTATAAAGAAACCATAAAAGATAATAAAGCGAAATTCCTGAAAAAATGGAATTTCGCTGCCATAGAAGATTACTTTAAATACCTTGAAAGGAAATAAATAAATGAAAATCCGCACCCCACAACATGACTGGCAAAGCTATAAATTCGGCACTATATCCCTTTGCATGATTATGCGTGATAATGCAAAGGTGTTACCCCGGTGTCTTGATTCTGTCAAAGGACTGGTCGACGAAATTATAATAGTCGACACCGGGAGTAAAGATAATTCAGTTGAGATTGCGCGGTCATACGGAGCAAAGGTGTTCTTTGATCCTTGGCAAAATGATTTTGCCCGGCCGCGTAATATAGGCTTAGAGAAAGCGACCGGACAATGGATCTTAGTAATGGATCCGGACGAAACTATCTCATTAAAGGATCACCATGATTTGAAGTGGTTGACCAGGGCGAAGAACTTTGACGCGTTTTGGATCACTACTTATAATTACGGTCCTTACACTTACAAAATGGATTATAAGTTTGTGCCGGCCGGCGGGGATCCCTCAGGTAAATATAAAGGGTATACACCATCAACAAAGACAAGATTTTTTAAGAACGGTCTAGGGATCGTCTTCGAAGGGTGCTGGCATGAATTGGTAGACTATTACATCAAGAGGAAAGGACTGCGACAAGGATCTTCACCCATCCCGGTACATCATTGGGTAGGTGAGATCTCTCAGAAATCGAGAAAGGAAAAATCAAAGTTCTATCTGGCCATGGGAGAAAAGAAGATCCGGGAGAGGCCTAAGGATGGTCAAGCCCATTGGGAACTTGCTACCGCTGAAATGATTGCCGGTTTGCGCGATCGAGCGATCGTCAATATAGTAAAAGCATACCGTTTAGGTTTTAATGTATTGCCGCAATATTACGCATTGTCAAGATGTCAACGTCTTCAGGGACACAACGAAAAAGCAGACCTTGCTTTCGAAAAAGGTGTTTGTGCTCAATACCCCGCCCTAACTCATATAGACCCAGAGAAAAGACCATTAAAAACTATGATCGACAATGCGTAAAAACTAAAAGGATCTCATTATGAAACTGAAAGTTGTATTACCGGATGAAAAGTTTTTAAATGCCGCACAGCAATTGATCGGAATAGCGCAAAAAAAAATATGGATCTCGACCTTCAAGGCCGAGATCACAACAAAACCGCGCGGTCGAAAGCTACACCAGTTCTTCGACACTCTCTACGAAAAGGCCCATAACGGCGTAGACGCCAGGTGTTTGATGAATAAACCGGATAGAGGAAAACATATCCCAATATCGAATGAATTCGCTATCCGTGACATGGTACGTAATAAGGTGCAGGTCCGTTACCTTCCCCACGCAAGATGTTGTCATTCTAAACTGCTATTGACTGATTCTCTAGGATCGATCATAGGCAGCCACAATCTCAGTGTTAAGAGTTGTAACGGCAATTCAGAGTGTTCGCTCTACCTTCTGGATCCGGAAACAGACAAGACCCTCCGAGAGTTTTACGAAGAAACATGGGAAACTGCAATTAAAATTTGACACCCCCGGCTTTCTAGTGTATATTCTTTCTTAAGACGACAAAAATTAAACAACTAATTCTAATATCAAAAGCATACGGTAGCGCACAAGGGACCTTTCTTGGGCTTTCAGCTCAAAGTCTTGTCGTCATAACCTTGTCGCTGCCGGAGCTTATACACCAACACTAAAAGGGGGAATACTATGGATACATGTCCAGCACACATATCGGGAGACTTGTGGAAATCAAGCTGCATGCTGAGAATTCAGGTCCGGTCTCGTGGAGAACTGGCGAGAATACTTAACAAGCTCGAAGAAGAAGTAAAAGAACAGAACAAAGCAGCAGAGAAAGAAAGTGAAGAAAACGGAGAGGGTTACACTCTTATCGAATTCGCGGAAAAAGAGGGGGATATTGGTTATGAAGAAAAAAGTCAGATAAAAAGTTTGGACCTCCAGATTTCGGACAAAATAACGTCCTGGAGCAAAGGAAATGACGTCTGATGACTGACTTATGTTCACATACAGTCCAAGTTCCGCCAGACACTAAACCAAAACGACATTACCGTAACAAACAAAACAAGTTACATGAAATGTCGGCAGAAGGTAAGGACCTGGCGGGGACTGTATTGCTCGATTGGTTTCAGGGAAAAGAATTCACCGCTGGAAATGCCGACAAGGAAGCACTTTATCGTAAAATAATCCAAGCACTTGAGACATGCGGAAAGAATTTAGTCCACCTTGAAACAGTCGACGACGAAATAAAACTTGCCCGGATCCATTGTAATAATGAGTTTTGCCCCATTTGTGGACAGAATGAAAGCGCTCTACATCTTAAGAGATCCGGGCGGGCAATTGACCGTCTTATATGGTCGCCGATTTTAGGTTATATGGTTTTTACCCTTCCGGAGGAAATAAGTAAGAGCAGACCTAATCGGGAAGTCCTAAAGGTACTTAGTAAAGCCGCTTGGGAAATAACAAAAAAGCATTTTGGTACCCCCGGTGGTGTTGTTCGAACTCATTTTATGGGGGAGACAGGCGGGAAGTTTCACATTCATTTTAATGTATTATTCCCCCAGCAAACAACCACCGGTGAGGTCCCTCTAGAAACCTTAAAAGCCATAAGATCAGAGTGGACAGCCTTTATAAATAAAGAGTTTGCGTCAAATTACACCGTAACAAATACTTACTATAAATTCGCGGTAGAAACAGGTAGACAGATTCATAAGATCAAATATGTTTTTCGTCCCATTGTTACCCCTGACAAATTTATCACCTTATCAGATGAGGATCGCGAATATATAGTCAGTCTTAAAAGCTGGCATAATACGCGATGGTTTGGCAAACTTGCCAACTCTCAATATAAGAAATATTTTAAAGAAATTAAGGTTGAACTTCCGGAGGATTATGTTTCAACAGCCCCCATATCCGGAGAAAAATACTACTATATGGGTATAGTCTCACAAAAAAACCTGAGTTGCAGCTCTTTTCAGGATAGGGACAGTAAATTCCACCAGGTAAGAGCTTTGGACAATAATACTTTTGTTGACCCTAGAACCATGGCCTTTTTAAAGAACTTGGAAAAGTTAGACCCAGAGAGAACAATCACCATATAATCAAAGGGAGGATCCGGAAAAATGGAAAAAATAATCGAAATGAAACTGAGTGCTATAACCGGAAATCTTTATGTAAAAGAAAAAGACGTAAACAGACCGGTTAATACGTTTGTGTGGGGAATGACCGCTGAAGGGATTCCATATAAAGTGTCCGTAATTAGTAAGGCTTCCATGAAGGGGTATTCCGGCAGCATTGTTCTTAGAGCAATTATTAATACTAAATTCCCTGATATGCCTTTAAAATTCATAGACCCGGGAACAACCATAGAGGTGAAATGATGTGTCCTAAATGGAGAGAAAAAAGAAGGCTCTACAAGGTCGCTAAAATATATCAGAATTTTGCTCATATGCTTTGCCAGGATGGTCCTAATCATCCGGAAAACTGGGACTGTGATGTCCGGCTAAAGTTTGTAAGATCCTTTTTAAAAGAGGAAGGGCTTATAAACAAATGTGAGCTGCTTCCTGATGGAATAATGGCTGCACATGGAGATTATGTTGTTGAAAGGGGAATAGTCAACGAAAATAGATATATCAGAATAAGAATGAGAGGGGATTATATAGTCGACCCGGGCAGAAATAATATTGACAATGGATTTGCTCGGACTTGGCCTAAAGAGATTATATGGGAGGACCTACCTCCTAAAACCAGATAGAAAACAAATAAACAACCCCACCAAAAAACACCTAAAAACAAAAAAAAAAACAATTTTAGCTTTAAAAAGAACTGCGGGGGATTTTGGCTGCACCCATAGATGGGTGCATGCCGGGCGGCCTGAACGGCCTCCCGCAGAGCGTCCTAGCGAGGTTATGTGAGCGGCCTAGCGAACACTAGAGGGAGGGAGCGACAGCGACTGACCGGCACTAAAATGCTTATACGCAACATCGATGTTCTTTCAGGTACCGGGTAAGACGGTGGTCTACACGCCCCTAGGCGTGGTATTGCGAGCGTCCTAGCGAGCATTAGAGGGAAGGAGCCCAAGCGACTGACCGGCATAATCTCACTTACGATGGAGGGGACGCACAGCTGTGGTTTTGCTGTGGTTCTACGTGTTTTCGTGTAGCGTTTCGGATATTTTTCCGGAATTTCGAATTTTGTGGATAACTTCTGTATAACCTGTTAATAACCTGTTATATCGGGGTGGATAACTTAAGTAAAAGCGCAAGCCCTTATAAACACTGGCTTGTAAGTACCTATTAACCATGGTATAATAGACCATATGACAAATCCACTATGGAAAAGCTATTATAAACGAGACATTATCAGCGGCCTGGTCCTCTGGGTGGTCGTTCTTGTGATAGCCGGCGCCATGGTAACCTTTCAAGGTTGCCGCTAACCCCTCTAATACCCCTTTAAATGCCTATTTTAGCCCCCTCAGGAGCCTTTTACCGCTGTCACCTGGCGAAAGTACCTACTAATTAACTACCAATCTCTACTGATTTAGTATATAGAACAACCCTGGATCCCCCGGCAAAGAAGCCCCGGGGGTAAAACATATCGAACGTGCCGTTCTTACACAGACTAAAATCCCGATAATTTTATCGGGATTGTTTCACGAAACGACCGGGGCGGGTTTTTGACTGTTGCGTCAAGTTTTTTCGCTACGTTCAGGAAAAACACAAAATTTTTTTTGGGGATTTCCTGAATTTTCCGTAATGGGAAAGAAACGGAAAATCCGTACAATGAATAAAAAAAAGTTTTATGTCTTCCCCTCTCTACTCAAAATCTTTCCTTACTGTATGCAAAAAATTAGGCACCTACGACCACAAGAGGCACATTATAAAAAAAGCTTATATGTGCCCTAGATTTGTGGTCTCCGATACCTACTTTTTCACATACACCGTCAAAAACCCGCCCCGGTCGTTTCGTGAAACAATCCCGATAAAATTATCGGGATTTTAGTCTGTGTAAGAACGGCACGTTCGATAT
>Ga0208904_1002440_pt1 | contig 11715 bp, 4 predicted proteins | sample AntAceMetag02UKB_FD_184774 | JGI IMG/M metagenome (GOLD analysis project Ga0208904, IMG submission 184774) | Saline lake microbial communities from Ace Lake, Antarctica - Antarctic Ace Lake Metagenome 02UKB (SPAdes) (version 2) | ecosystem: Environmental > Aquatic > Non-marine Saline and Alkaline... | reverse complement strand
TTAGGATATATGGAAATAATTTGAAAGAGATCGGTAAATACATGGGGGGCATTTCATATGTATCTATATCAAGGCAATTCAAGCGGGCAGAGGAAGAGATAAAGATGAAGAAAGGCTGTTATGAGGAGATGGTGAAAATTTCAAAAGAGTTAAGTTACAAGTATAAGACCTGACCCCCTAAAGGAGAACGAAAATGCGCGAACGCGAAAATAGTTTTATCGTTTTATTGGCTGTAGGCATGTTTTTAACAATTTCTTTAAGCGCAAGCAATGTTTTTGCTGAAAATGGCAAAAGCAAAGGGAACTGGAGCAATCCTTGTATAGTGGCAAGAATAGGCGATGAGAAGATATATATTTCAGAGATAGAACAAACGGCGAAAAAGCTTGACAACATAAAGCGCACAAATAAAGAAATCTCCCTCAACCTTGGCAAACAAAGCAATGTGCGCAAATATATTGCCTATGTTGCCCTGGCAAAAAGAGCCAGGCGGGAGGGCATTGGTAAAGATAAGGATGCTATTTTTGAGATAGAGCGTGCTGAAGACAAGATCTTAAGCAACAAGCTCCTATCCGATCGGCTTGATAAGATTAAGATCACTGAGAAGGATCTGCAGGTATATTATATGCAAAACAAGCAGCGATACCCGATGAAAGGGAAGATAAAGATCAGCTATATTATACTGGAGAGCAAAACGCAGGCTGAGAAAATTATTGATGCGTTAAATAAAGGCAAGAGCTTTGAAAAAGTAGCGGAAAACGAGCAGAAGGTTAAGCTGGATAACTGGATCTTTATGGACAGCTCTTATGCGACCCAGATCGAGGGCCTCTCTCACGAGACATTGAATGAGCTTTTTTCTTTAGACAAAGGCGGCAGTAGTAATCCTGTCGAAATTCACTCTGAGTTTTATATCTTCCATATAGACAAAAAAGAGCCTGCCATGTACAGTCCGTTTGCAGAGGTGCGCAAGCAGGTAGAATATGATTGCGGAAGAGAGGCAAAGAAGAAGGCCATAGCTGAACTTATCAGAGAAACATTTGCCCAGGAGAATGTGAAGGTGTATAAAGAAGTTCAGTCCTCGGTTACTTCGGGTACATGCTGCATTGAGTAATTTGTCCAAAAAGAAGAGGCAGTTTTGAATTAAAGGGACCTGACCCCCTAAAAAACTAAAAAAGGGAGAGTAAAAATGCGCGAACGCGAAAATAGCTTTATCGTTTTATTGGCTGTAGGCATGTTTTTAGTTGCAGGAATATTTTTAACAGTTTCTTTAAACGCTGGCAGTGCCTTTGCTGAAAATGGCGAAAGCAAAGGGGGCAATGATTATATAGTGGCAAAAATAGGCGATGAGGAGATATATATTTCAGAGATAGAACAAGCACTGGGAGGGCTTAATAGTAACTGCAAGCCGGAGGAATCCAGCAAAGACTGTCGCTTAAGCAATGTGCGCAAATATATTGCCTATGTTGCCCTGGCAAAAAGAGCCAGGCGGGAGGGCATTGGTAAAGATAAGGATGCTATTTTTGAGATAGAGCGTGCTGAAGACAAGATCTTAAGCAACAAGCTCCTATCCGATCGGCTTGATAAGATTAAGATCACTGAGAAGGATCTGCAGGTATATTATATGCAAAACAAGCAGCGATACCCGATGAAAGGGAAGATAAAGATCAGCTATATTATACTGGAGAGCAAAACGCAGGCTGAGAAAATTATTGATGCGTTAAATAAAGGCAAGAGCTTTGAAAAAGTAGCGGAAAACGAGCAGAAGGTTAAGCTGGATAACTGGATCTTTATGGACAGCTCTTATGCGACCCAGATCGAGGGCCTCTCTCACGAGACATTGAATGAGCTTTTTTCTTTAGACAAAGGCGGCAGTAGTAATCCTGTCGAAATTCACTCTGAGTTTTATATCTTCCATATAGACAAAAAAGAGTCTGCCATGTACAGTCCGTTCGCAGAGGTGCGCCCACAGGTGGAAGCTGACTATGTCGAAAAGGCAAGGGAGAAGGCCACAGCTGAAATTACCAGAGAAACATTTGCCCAGGAGAATGTGAAGATATATGAAGACCAGGTTATTGAGCATATGCCGAAATGAGTAGTTTGTGCAAAAAAAAGAGGTAGTTTTGCGGATAGACAGAGATGGGCATTATAAAGTATACTTAAAGTGAAATGGGACAAACAGAACAAGAGTTAAGTTACAAGTATAAGACCTGACCCCCTGAGGGGAAAATGAGATGAGACAAAAAAAACGGGATTATAAAATTCGCAGGAACGGGAAAGCAAGCATAGTATTGCTGACTTCTCTTTCTATTCTTATAGGTCTTTCTCTACTTTTCACTATAAACAGCCTCAGCTCTTATACCCTGGCAGCGACAGATGAAGGGCAGACAGGCACGACAGCCAGCTATAAATCACCTCTTATCTGGCGTATGGATGAAGAAGGGGATTACCCCTTATCTGAGCTTGCCGCAGGCAAGACCTACGAGCTTGCTGATGCTATTGAGACCTCCGGCCTGATAAAGACTTTTACAGCCAGTTGGGAATTTAAAGGCGAGGTAACCTTGGCACTCAGCGCTAATGATGGCGAAAATTACACCCCTGTAGTATTTGGAGTGCCTTTGACATCCGGTTTCATCAGCGGAAATCAGCTTAAATGGCGGGTGAAGCTTGGCCAGGATAGTGAGCTTACCAGGATACAGATTGCTTATACCGATACCTCAGGCGCGGCAGGCACATTCGGCAATCCGGAACTTTCCGGATTTAACTACAGAAAACCTGTTTATGTTGCCAACACCTCAGGCAAGGCCCTATTTAATTATCAGATAAAGGTAGAGATAGAGGAACAAGAGATAAAGACAAAGGCTGATTTCGCGGATATTAGGTTTATTGCGACTGACAAAGAGACGCTTCTGCCCTATTATTTAGAGAGCATAAGAGGAGACGCGCCAGCCAGGATAGCAACATATTTTGTTTTGCTGCCCCAGGTTCCTGAAGGCGGTTTAAAGATATATCTCTATTACAATAATCCCGATGCCGAAGGCCTATCCAGCGGAGAGGATGTCTTTGATTTCTTTGATGATTTTGCGCAGGATGAGCTTGATATGGAAAAGTGGGAAACTTATACAGATTTAGGAGGGGGTTACGAGCTTTCCAATTCCCGATTAAGATTAGACAGAACTAAGATCATATCCCAAGACTACCGATTTAAAAACGGAATAATCGAATATCAGGCAAGAGCTGAAACCGGGCTTGAGAGCAGGTTGATCATCAGGGGAAGCGAAGTAAACCCTGAGCAGGTTGCTTACTCTTCAGCTTACCAGGGCGCTGAGCACTGCCTGGCAGTAGACGGTATTGTGAAGAAGAATCAGAATAAGCCTATTTCAGCAGGAGTCGTGTATAGATATAAAGTCGAAGCGGACAACGATGGCCTGACCTTTAAAAGATATTTGGAATCATCCACTTACGGAGCGGACAATCTTGAGGCAGAGGTAAGCTATACTGATGAAGACGGAATAGAACAAGGGTATATCGGTTTAGAAACAGGTGAAGGCAGCTCTGCTTATTATGATTGGCTGAGAGTGCGCAAATATGTTGAACCAGAGCCTTATATCAGCGCTTTAGGAGACGAAGAAAAGGTCAGTTTAGCGCGATTTTCAGGTACCACCTTAGCTAACAACGGAGACATCATTGCGAGCAGTGCCAGCACCAGCAAAAGCAAGGGCAAAGCAATCTCAACCCTAACCTATACCACTGCCCCTATCTTTACTTCCTGCGATATCAGCATAATCAGATCGTCATTGCGAACAGCTGAAGGTAGCGACGCAATCTCAATAGAAATCTCCGCGGACGGAGGGTTAAACTGGGAAAAGAACTGCGTCAGTGGAAAGGACTATAGCGCTGCCAGCGACTTTACCACAGGAAAACATCTTTTACTGCGTGCCAGCTTTCCGCCACCTGTCATTGCGAGCGACAGCGAAGCAATCTCAGAACTTAAACTATATTACTTTATTGGCCCGACAGTGACATCCGCGAATATCCATTGTTCAGGCGCTACAGGCACAGGCGGGGTATATATGCCGGGCGATACAATGGTTATTGAATGGAATAACTCATCAAGGGGAGATAATAATCCCGATATCTTATCAGTAAGCTGTAACTTCGCGCAATTTGGCGGTGAGAGCGCAGTCAGAATGTATGATGATAGTGATGATATATATAATACTAGTTATGAATTACACGAAGCGATAAATATAACAGCGAATATTATTGTTACAGCTACAAACTTCTGCGCTGTAAGCGACAGTGCCGGATATATCCTTACAACTGATATACCTTTTGAAGAGGCAGCATTGCCATTGCCGGGAGAGGCCATAGATGAGGATGAAGCTTTGGATATAGAGGAAGAAGAATTGGCAGAAGAGGCGCAGTCATTGAGCAAGCAGCTTTATGACGTGGTAATCAAATTGGGTGATAACTACCATCTAGACCCTGAAGAAGACGCCAGGGGCAGTTATAAACATGGTGATGTGGTAATGGTACGGCTTGCAGGGCAGATGTGGTCAGAGACAGAGCGCAACAGCTTCTTAATAGTTCAGGCCGAACTGACAGCAGAAGAGGCCCAAAACTTGACTAAGCCACAAGAAATAGCCACGGATGAATTGGATAATGATGACAAGCCAGTAATGAAAAGGATAGGAAGAAGGGCCAAGAGGGTTGAATTAGGAAAATATGGACTTTCCAAAACAGATAGGCGAAAAGAGAAACTGCGCGAGGTAAAGAATCGTTTGAAGCCTTCAGACCTGAAGAGCGATGTGGTTGAGAAAAAGGAGCGAAGGCGACAATCGGAAACAGAAAGATAAGATGATGTGGATATTATTAAATCGTAGAGTTAAGAAACGCGGGAAGTTGGCATTATGCCAAATGTGTAGGCCTGACCCCAATTTTTTCATTGTCTGTTTTCTGTCTTTTGTCCTCTGTCTTCTGTCCTCTGTCGCGGCCCAGGCAGCTACGGAGTTCGAGTCTACGATTAAACAGGACGGGACAGGGTGTTATACATCCCTGACTACATGGGAGGCGGCAAACCAGTGTGATTTGATAACCAGCGCGGCCTTAAGCCACGGCGGCATTACAGGTACTATTGTTGACGGTAGTTATGTCAAGGGCGCTGTTTCAGGCGCATTTGGAACAGTAGTCCACTGCACCTCCACTCAGATATGTATCAAAGATATGACTGGCACTTTCCAAAATGCTGAGCAGATGAATAAGACCGTATCACTTGATGGCACAATCTCAAGCCCGGCTGCCAATGTAACTGCCTCAAGCGCTCCTGCCTCTGTGATTGCTGTGGCCAAGATAGACGGCAGTTGGACAAGACCGGAGAGTTCTGTTGTAACCATAGACGGTTGGACTACTGCAGTTGATAATTATATCAGGATTTATACCACCTCCGCGGCAAGGCATAATGGGGCGTGGAGCGATGTCATCGGGATAGATGCCTTGGGGACGTGGAGCGATGTCTCCGGGGTATATACCATGGAAGTAAATGGTACCAATTTAATAGATATTAAGGAAAATTATGTAAGGATTAAAGGGCTGCAACTTCATTTAATTAATTCCACTGATATAACAGGAATCAGAGGGATTAATATAGATCCTCAGGTTGCTAACACAGGGATTATAATAAATAGTAATATTATTAGAGGAACAATTAGCGGAACCAGTTCTGAGGGAATAGGAATTTATGGAAATGATAGTGAAATTACCGCTAAAATCTATAATAATATCATTTATGGTTTTATAAATGGTTCTGTGGCTAATAATGCCGGTGTTAAAACTGCTACAGGCGGCACCTACTATATATATAATAATACTATATACGGAAACTACGAAGGTGTTAATGCCAGCGCTGGAACAGTAGTAGCCAAAAACAACCTTTGTAATGGCAATACTACAGATTATTTAGGTTCCTTTTCTACTGCTTCAAGGAATAACCTTTCCGAAGACACCACTGCGCCTGAATACGGAAATTATTATCAGAGCAAACAAGTAACTTTTGAAGATGAAGCCGGAACTCCTCCTGATTATCGTTTAGCAGCTGCTGATGCCGAGGCCAAAGAGACAGGCACATCTTTACTCGCGGACCCTAATGGTTTTTTATCCTTTTCCGAGGACATAAGTGGCGAGACCCGGCCCATAGGGGACTTATGGGACATTGGTGCCGACGAAAGCGGCGATACCACTGATCCTGTACTGAATAGTGTTGTTGCCAGCTCAATCGCTGCCGCAGACGACACCATAGCCCTGACCTTTAATGAAATAATGGATACCTCAACCATATCTACAGGTTGCAGTACACTAGTAATAAAATACAGCGATGATGGCTCAGGTACAAATGCGGTAGTCATACCTACCAGATATGCTACGGTTGTATGGAGCGCAGGAGATACTGTGGCTACCATAACCTTGGATAAAAGTGAATAAGGAAGAAGAAGATGATGAATAAGATAAAGATAATAATAATCGTGGCACTACTTTTTATGATAAGCGCGGGCACAGTTTATGCCGGGGGGATTACTATCCCTTTAGGCTCTACCATTGATCTTAATACAGGAAACGTAAATGTCCCAGGCTTCATTACCATTGTCGGCACATTAGAGGCAAGCACAGGAACGATTACTTTAACCACCAACTGGGCTAAAAGCGGCACCTTTACAGCAGGGACAGGCGCAGTTATCTTTAGAGGCGCCACTCAATCAGACATTACCGGCACTAACTCCTTTTACAACCTGACCATCGATACATACGCAGATGGGGCAAAGACCGTGCGCTTTGGCGCAGGCCAGACCCAGACTATCACCAATACCTTCATTATGACCGGTTATTATGGAAAGATTTTAACCATCTCTTCTACTACATCAACCATCCGGGCAAACCTTACTATACCGGCGTCTATGGAGAATAATGTGGATTTTGTGATCGTGAAAGATAATGAAATAACCGGGTCGTATTACATAACCGCAGCTTCCAGCTCTACGGATGAAGGCAATAACTTTCACTGGATATTCAACACCACTTGCGATTATGCCACTGTTCCCCCCGGAAAATATATCTCTGTTACTGCCAATCTAAACAGTATCAAGGATTTAGTCCTTAACCCTGTGGCCAATACGGCTGTGTACACCGCTACGGCAGTTCCCACCATTGATTCGGTGACTATCACTGATGATAACCCTTCAGCTATCGGCAGTGACATTGTTATTGCCGCGGTTGGCTCGCATTCAAGTGGTGAAACAGCTACTATTGACCTGAGCAGTATTGGCCGCTCATCCACTCAGGCTTTAACCTGGGATGATACAGATAGCTATGATGCTACAGTGGCTGTAGCTGCCGGTACAGCAGATAGTACTGTCACACTCTTTACTGTTGCTATCACTGACAGCTCTGGAAATGTTGTTACTGGTTCAGATACTGCCAATATTGATGCTGTTGCCCCCATAATAACAGGTACTTATGTTTACGTTAGTGGTGCCACAGGAAGTAATAGTTACTACGAAATAGGTGATACGATTCTTGCTGTTTGGGATAATACTGGTGTAGGTGATGGGGCAAATGCCAGTAATGATGATATCTCTACAGCAACGGTTAACTTTATTGAATTTGGTGGTCCAGCAGCAGTAAGTGCTAGCAATAATTCTAATAACTGGAGTGCCAGTTATGTGATTGCCGGTGCAAGAGTAGACGGTACTGTCGAAACTATCTCAGTAACCGCTACGGATGATGCCGGTAACTCTGCTACCGCTACTGATATAAGTGCAGTTGATACCAAGGGCCCTATGCTTCCGGCTGCCAATATTGATGTAAATAACAATGTTCAGCCTAATACCATAACTATGCAGACGACGGAATATTTAGATCCGATCACAGCCGAGGTTGCTTCTAACTGGGTAATCAAAGATAATTCTGAGAATATTACCTACGATATTGCCTCTGCTTCCTTATCCAATGATATTGTAACCTTGAGCTTAGCTGCGGTGGACTCGGCTGATAGCTCAACCTTTATTACCAACGCCCAAATAGATGCACATATAAAGGTAATATTCTCCTCAAGTAATGTTACTGATGCATCATACAATGCCTTTGAAGATGCCACAGTGACTGAGGCTGGCGGCTCACATACCAAGGATAATACCGCTCCCAGTTATACCATTAATGTGACCGCGGATGCTGATAGCAGTGGCGATAATTATGCTCCCGACACAGGTTATGATGATGATACTACTATAGATTTCTCAATGAGCGGGGTAACAGATGCCGGGTGCGGCCTGTCTGCTACGCCATATAAATATAAGTTAAATACCAGTTCCTATTCTTCGTGGACATCAACATCTACTGTTCAGTATACTTCTCAGCCAGAGGCAACTCATACTGTATATGTAACGGTCAGGGATAATTCAGGTAATGAAAGCGAGGATAACGTTTCAGTGGTTATTGATACCAGTGTTCCGACAATGGCAGTTATTACACAACCGCTAAGTATAAATTATGGCACTATAGATGATATACCTAGTATTTTCCAAGGGAGCATCAGAGATAATACAGGTGGCAGCGGAGTAGGCACAAATAATGCGGAATTTACCATTCGTAAACTCGCTGAAAATGGAGATAGCTACTACTGGAACGGTGTTGATAACTGGGGTTCTGCTAATGTAGTGGACGGGTTAGCTACTACTCATAGCGCAACTACAAGCAGTAACACAATTATATGGAGTGATAATATAACTTTTCCTACATGGGTGGATGGGCAGACCTGTTTTATGAGTATAACCGCGATAGATAAAGCGGGTAATGTATTAACTGGAAGTGAAACCGTTTTTGCCTGGGATTCATCATCGGCGATATCCGGCATTTCAGCTAAGGTAGATACAATAATCGGTTATGTAGATACTGAGGTAGCGGATATTTTAGAGGACACCGCGGCTATGGAGCCCAATGTCACCTCTATTTTAGAAAATACTGCTGATATGCAGCCCAATATCGATTCTATTTTAGAAGATACTGCTGATATGCAGCCCAATGTCACCGCTATTTTAGCAGATACTGCTGATATGCAGCCCAAGATCGTCTCTATCTTAGAGGATACAGAGACGACAATACCAGGGACTATTACAACCTTGAGCAGTGACCTGAGCACAGTTTCGAGTAATGTTTCAGCTGTCCTGGAAGATACCGCAAGTTTAGAGACAAAGGTCACTGCAGCCAGGATGGCGAAATTGGATATTTCCGGCAACTTTCAGACTGATGTAATCGATAAGATTACTGATGCCAGTTTTGGTTTAGAAGCGTTAAAAGGCTTGCTGGATGCCATTGATACCTCAACCGATCTGGAACCATACTTTACTGAGTTAAAAGGGGCTGGCTGGACTAGCGAGACCTTAAAAGCAGTGCATGACTATGTCAAGAGCGTAGATGATAGATGGACAGCTACCCGCGCCGGATACTTGGACAAGGTTGCTGATGCTACCTATGGCCTGCAAGCGGTCAAGAACCTGGTCGATACTATTGATACCTCAGCGGAACTGGGTGCGCGCTTTACTGAGATCAAAGGGGCCACTTGGTCTACCGGCGATACATTAGAGGCAATCAGGGATTATACATTTAATGTAGATTCCCGGCTTACTGCTGCCCGCGCTGGATATTTAGATAAACTTAATATTACAGGTAACCTGCAGACAGATGTAATCGATAAGATAGCTAATGCCAACTACGGCTTATCAGCATTAAAAGACTTGCTTGATGCCATTGATACTCTAACCAAAGCCGGCGGTGCTGGGGACCTAGCTGCCATATTTACTGATACTGCTGATATGCAGCCGCGCATAGCAAATATCCAGACCAGTCTCAATAACTTGGTTACTGACCTGATCGCAGCCCGCAGTACAGTCAATGACAGTTCAGCGACTACAACCAGTTTTGTAAGCAGCCTGACCAGCGCAGTCAATGATTTTTATAATGGACAACTTCTCGTCTTTACCTCCGGCAATTTGGCTGGGCAGGTAAGGTCGATTACTGATTATAACGGCGCTACCAAGACTATCAGCGTAGATACCCTCTCATCTGCTCCGGCTAATACTGACAGCTTTACCATCTTAAATGTAGCTACCGGCGTAAGCAGTACGAGCGCGGCCTCGATCTGGAATTATGCCACCCGCACGCTTACAGGCGCGGCATTAGACTCAGGCAGCTTATCTACCTTAGCTAACTTAGGCAGCGCACAGAGCGCTATACAATCTGATATCGTGGTAGTTGACGGCAATGTAGACACATTAGTAAGCGAGATAGGCAATGGTAGGATCACCGGCATCAAGACCAAGACCGATACTATTGACTGGACAGATGTAGATGCCATACTTACTGACACAGCTGATATGCAGCCTAAGGTAAGCACCTTGATCAGCGAGATAGGCACTGACAGGATAACCGGTATCAAGACCGCTACTGATACCATTGCATGGGCAGATGTGACTGCCATACTTACTGATACCGCTGATATACAGCCGCGCATGGTAGATGTCCAGAATAATCTCAATGACTTGATCACTGACCTGATTATAGCCCGCAGTACAGTCAATGACAGTTCAGCGACTACAACCAGTTTTGTAACCAGCCTGACCAGCGCAGTCAATGATTTTTATAATGGACAGCTTGTTGTATTTACCTCCGGTGACTTAGCAGGCCAGGTAAGGGCGATCACTGATTATAATGGTACTACCAAGGCTATCAGCGTAGACGCCCTCTCAGCTGCTCCTGATGATACAGACAGCTTTACTGTCTTAAGCATAGCTACCGGCATGAGCAGCGCAAGCGCGGCCTCGATCTGGAGTTACGCCACCCGCACGCTCACAGGCGCGACCTTAGACTCAGGCAGCTTATCTACCTTAGCTAACTTAAGCAGTGCACAAAGCGCTATACAATCTGATATCGTGGTAGTTGACGGCAATGTAGACACATTAGTAAGCGAGATAGGCAGCGGTAGGATCACCGGCATCAAGACCAAGACCGATACTATTGACTGGACAGATGTAGATGCTATACTTACTGACACAGCTGATATGCAGCCTAAGGTAACTACCTTGATCAGCGAGATAGGTACCGACAGGATAACCGGTATCAAGACCGCTACTGATACCATTGCATGGACAGATGTAACTGCCATACTTACTGATACCGCTGATATACAGCCGCGTATGGTAGATGTCCAGAATAATCTCAATAACTTGATTACTGACCTGATTGTAGCCCGCAGCACAGTTGATGATGATGCAGCGACTACAACCGGTTTTATAACCAGCATGACCAGCACGGTTGATGATTTTTATAATGGACAGCTTGTTGTATTTACCTCCGGTGACTTAGCAGGCCAGGTAAGGGCGATCACTGATTATAACGGCGCTACCAAGGCTATCAGTGTAGACGCGCTCTCATCTGCTCCTGATGATACAGACAGCTTTACCATCTTAAGTATAGCCAGCGGTATGAGTAGCACAAGTGCGGCCGCAATCTGGAGTTATGCCACCCGCACACTCACAGGTGCGGCATTAGACTCAGGCAGCTTATCTACCTTAGCTAACTTAAGCAGTGCACAAAGCGCTATACAGTCTGATATCGTGGTAGTTGACGGCAATGTAGACACATTAGTAAGCGAGATAGGCAGCGGTAGGATCA
>Ga0208904_1002439_pt1 | contig 11716 bp, 28 predicted proteins | sample AntAceMetag02UKB_FD_184774 | JGI IMG/M metagenome (GOLD analysis project Ga0208904, IMG submission 184774) | Saline lake microbial communities from Ace Lake, Antarctica - Antarctic Ace Lake Metagenome 02UKB (SPAdes) (version 2) | ecosystem: Environmental > Aquatic > Non-marine Saline and... | reverse complement strand
TGTAATTGACTTTCCCCGGCAAATATTTCTAGTTGTTTAAAATTCATTTTTAGGCTTTTAAAATTCATTTTTAGGTTTTCCAAATTCAAATTGTTTAATTTCAAAGTCAGTATCTTCCATTAACAAACGTAATTTGTTAAAAGAGTAAACTACATCCAGGGTGTTGCCCGTACCTCTTTTGTTTACAAGTCGCATAGCTCCAAATTCCTTATTGAACTCATCCGTTTCACTTTCAAACAAACTCGCCGTTATATAAAAATCACAATTATCAATTATCTTTTCAGAACTTCGCACTTTATCCGATAAATCGCGATCAGTCTTTTTGCCACCTTTTGAAACATGGCAAATTAAAAATATTAAAATATCCCATTTGTTGGCTAAATCTTTTAACTGTTTTGAATGAAGTGAGTACAACTCTGTTTCGCTCCCTTTGCCTCCCATACCTGCCAGGCCATCCACAATCAAAATATCAATTCTTTTATTTTGTTGCCTGAATTTATTTAAAAGCTTTTCATAACTTTCTGTTTGCAATGAAGTATTTTGTGTTATATGAAAATTATTCCTAAATTTAGGAACCACACTTTTAATGTAAAATTCTTTTGCATCGATTCGTTTGGTTTTATTGTTATGATATTCGAGTTCTAAATGTGAGTTGTACCCGTCATTTGGTTCGACTGTCATATCGATTAACCTGTTGATTATTTGCGTTGCTCCCATTTCCATTGTAGAATAAATACAACTGCCCAGCCCTTGATTGATATTTTCAAAAGCAATATTTAAAGCCAAAAGACTTTTTTTAGTTCCGCTGTAACCAATTACCGGGACTAATTTACCCCTCAATTTGCCTTTAAATTCTTTATTCCACTTTTCAAATTTCAAACTTAATTTATTGTTTTCGGGCAAAATTGATTTATACCAGTCATCAGTCCATTCAGAAATATCTTTGCAAATAAGTTCATCATTTACCAGGGGCAATGTTTCCAATTCTTTGATATTGGCAGGGTAATCGTTCATCCTTTTAGTTTATAATATGCTGTTTTAATGCTCCCGAAACAAAAAGGCATATATCTTTTGTAATTTGACACAATTTCATCAAATAAATCACCGATAATAGTTGTAAACTGGTTGGAATCTCCCAGCCAATCAATCATTTTTTCAGAAATATATATTAATTCTGTCTTGTCCATGTCATTAACCCGTAAACTCTTTACAACTTCATTTAGGAATTTATTGATTAATTCCCGTGTTTCTATATTTGTTTGTTCTTTAAATCTCATAATTTTAATTGTGGTGTTTTATTTTGTTCTATTAAATTTTCATCTTTGAACCAAACCCCTTGCATTTTTTGCTTCCAACTTTTAATTTTGTTACCTTTAGAATCGTGCCAGTCTGCAACATTATAATATCTGAATGCTTTGGAAGCTGCAACATCTGTATATCCATTTTCTTTAAAATATAAAATAACATTTTCGATTAAAGGTGGTGTAAATTCCTTTTTTATCCTTTTATTCTTTTCATTTTCTTCATTCTTTTCCTTCTTATCATTCTTGTATGTGTTCACTTGTTGTTCACTTGTTGTTCGCTTGTTGTTCAGTTGTTGTTCACTTTGCTGTTTATTGTTTTGGTACAAACTCCATGAAAGTACTGTTATTAAACGATTTTTATTTGTTTTTTGTTGTTCGATTTGTTGTTCGCTTTTCTCGAAAAAATTTAAAATTCTTTCAATTTTACTTTCGTTTATCCCAGTTTCGTTTGATAACATTTTTCTTCCTGTGATAAATTGCCCTGGATTAAGTTTGATATTTTTACCGTTAAACATGAATTCTATTCCGGTGTGTGTGACTTTAATTAAAATATGTATCCATAAATGAACATATTCACTTTTTTTATACCATCCCTTATCTTTTAAGCTCCTGAAAAGTTTAATAAATCCGGTAGTATAATTTTCTTGAATATCGTTGATCATATCCATAACGTTGCATGTTATAAGCACAAAAAAAGAAGGAAAGTGCAACAACTCAAAACTGGCGTTCAGAATTCAATCCTTCTAATTTTGTACTATGTTTTAAAATAAATTTTCAATTGATACCAGTTGTTGTTGCTTATTGAAACCAAAGATACAAAAAACAATCGACAAACCACTATTTAGTAGTTATCAAACATTGTTGAAGGTCTTACACCTCCATTACATTCCCAACATTTAATTGAGCCTTTGAGTTTCCCATCATACCAATCAAATTTTGGAACTTTTTTTTTGCCGTTGCAGATTTTGCATTCTTTAATATCAATTATATCTTTCATAACATGCTATCGTTTTTTATATCTAACAGTACTTTTTCCCCATAGTCTTCGGCATCCACCTCTTTTAGAAAGTGTTTATCAAGTGTATATGCTTTATAATTAACTATTAAGTTAACAAAATAGCGCCCACTTTTACTTATAACTGCTATTGTCATTTACTTTTACTTTTTTCATTTCAAACATTTTTTATAAATGTCAAGAATTAAATTTCTCATCACGTCCAACCGTAAATGGGTTTTATTCACCCTTAACAACATTTCTGTTATTTGCCTAATAAATAAAAGTCGCTCCTCACATTTTTCTAATTCCGAAACGCTTTCATCTATATTACAAAGGTCGCAGTTAACCTTGTTTTTTGCTTTATATCCTAATGTCCAGGAATCTAAAGCAATGTTTCGTACTGTCGCCTCCGAAGTGTCAACCCTATCAATAGAGTCAAAAACTGTGTCCAAATAATCTTCCAACTCTTTTTTAATTTCATCCTCAATCATGATATATGTTTTTCAATGTTCGTAATCCTGTAACAAATAGAATCCTGTAACAAATAGAATCCTGTGACATGGCAGAAAATGACATGGCAATAAATGACAATAATATTAATTTTTTCATTTTATAGTTTTTACTACCAAATTAATAAATGATCATCATTTTTAATTACATTCAAAACACGTTCCTGATTTTCCATTGAATATAGAAAATCACGGCTCTCTTTGTTTGTCATTTCGTTTTCTCCGATTACTGTGTAAAAATCGCTATCAAATAAAAAGCTTCTGATTTCGCGTACTGTCATTTTTAAATTTTTCATTTTGTTTTGTTTTGATTATTGTCTTATTGACTCTGTAAATTTACAACTGTTAAACGACTTTTCGGGTGACAAAAATCATATTTTGAACGATTTCTCAAAATAATTCAATGCACTCGTGAATTTAGCAATCCTATTGATTAATCTAACAGCTTTTGATTTTAGTTTTAATTAAAGCCGGGGCGGTCTGGTTAACCGCGTTCCCGGCTTTGCACACAACAATCATTATCTTTTAATAAGTTCAATACTATTTTCAATTTCGTTACCCCATGAATCCCAGCCGTTTATTTTTTGTCTTGCAAATAATTCAATCCTTGGAATGTCTCCGCAAAGTTGTATTATTAAATCCCTGGTTTCTTCTGGTTTTTGTGAATGTTTTTTTACTTTTGAAGTAATAACCGATCGCACGCTTTTTGATAATGGTTTTGGTTTTCCTTTTGTGGCTATCAAACAACACTCACTGCCAGCGCGTGTCCAAAATCCCATGCCGAAAAAAGGTTTCCCGTGTTTTGTGAGTTTCACCCAATTAAAGCCTGACATTGTTTTTAGTTTAAACCCCCATGCCTCAACTACCTTCAACGCCTCCTGCGGCTGAGATCCTACCCACCACATAAATAGGACGCAATTATCTGCAGCAATATTATTTATATTTAATTTGCAAATTTCATCAACTGACATTACGTTGTATTTTGCTTTAGCACCCGAAACCATGCTCCCACCAGTGTTTTTATTATTAAATTTCCATGGAGGATCTGCAAAAATTATGTTGTATTTTTCCATTTTGTTTTTACTTATGCCTTTTGACCGGTAGATACACTCTGCAATTATTATTTTTCCCCTGAGGTTGAAAATACCATTTGAAAGTGCAAGTTTTGAATTTTTTACACGTTTCACATTTACTTAAACCAATCATATAAATCTTTTTTACTGTAAAAAATAGGAATTCCCAAATCACTCGCTAAATCAATTTCTTTCCGCGTACCTTTGCTTTTTCTCCACCCCGGTAAAACAAGTATCCCTTCACAAACAGGCAAAAATGCAATTGAAAATTCTTGATAATCTTCAATGGTTAAATCTTCAAAAAAACTATATTGATAATCCAAAAAAGGACTGAATGCCGCAAACCCTTTTTTAATCAATTCAGCGGCGGTTTTATTACCTCTTTTAATATTCTCTAAAATTTCTAAAATGTTTGAACCGGAATAGGGCCCAGCAACGTAAATTTTAATCCTTGTTTTCATAGGTTTTTATCTCAGTTTGTAATTCTTTCAAAATGATTTCCTTTTCAAATTTATGAAGCTTTCCTATTGAATGCGCCCGAATCATTAAATTTTGATACCACCTTTCACCGCGTTTGTGTTTTATCCATTCCACAAATAAAATTGGTGCTTTATGAGCCGAATCATTTTTTAAAGCATGGCAACCAGCACATAGGCAAATGCCGTTATCTAAGTTCCAACGTACTGATTTATTTGACCGTGAAAAAATATGGTGCGAATTTGAGTATGTAGTCTTAAAACATTTTTCGCACTGGTTACCGGCCTTTAACTTTACAAGTAAGCTCCAGGCATTGTCTAAATTTTTGTCTATACTGTTCATTTTAGCACAGAATTTAGTTTTGTATTAAATTTATTTAGATATGATTTTTGCTCTGGAGAAAAATATTTTAATTCCTTTTCCATTGCTGACTTCGCATGTAATACAGTTGCGTGGCTAAACCCCCCAAATAACTCCCCCACTTTCCTGAAATTGGGGATTAAATAAACATATATTTTTGCCATTGCCATTTGCCTGGCAAATACTATTTCACCTTTTCGCGTATGTAAAAATATGTCATCGTTTTCAATTTCCGTTGCTTCACAAGCCCACGTTATAATCATTTCCACTGTTAACAATTTTTTAAAATCCATGCCCTTACCATTTATTTTATGCCAGTGAATAGTAGCCAAATTATCGGTAAATGTTGACACTATACAATTATTTACAAATATTTGTAAAATCAAATTTGTATAATCAAAACGGTATTTCACAGTAATACCGGGCAAATGATGCTGTATTTCGTTTATTTCCACAGTACTGATTTCTAATTTAATGTCGTTAATAACTTTTCCCATCGGTTTAATTTTAATGAAATTTACAAAATTAATTGTTAACAATCAATTTTATTTTTAATTAATCTCTTTACATCCTTTTTTGTGGCAATTTGTGGCAACTCCGTAATTAATTCAAATACATCGTTAGCCATTAAATCAATTAATGTTTCAGTTACCGAGAACTTTCGCCTTTTGAGAAAATTAATAGTTTGCTTCATGATGGATTGTGTTCTAAATGTCTACTTATAGATTGGTACCCGTTTAATTCAGCCTTTAATGAATCCATTCCAACAACTGCCGCCTTATATTCATCTGCCGATAAATCGGCTTCCATTTTTTCACGCCAACAAATTCCACGGGCAACTTTTTCAATTAATGTAGCAGGAAGATTCTCTATTTTTTCTCCTTCAAATTCTGGAATATGTCCATTTTTTAGTTTCAATATTGTTATCGCAATCATTTTTTCATAATTTGAAATTTGTGTTGCTTTTGATTTTGCCCGGTCTTTGATTAACCGACGTCCGATTGAAAGCATTTCAATCATTTTATTTATTTGTTTACTTACTTCTATCGCTTCCATAATTTAAAACGGGGGGGTATCAATTGAAGGTACATATTCAGTGCCTTTTATATCGCTTCCCGGTAAATCATTTTTTGTTTCAGCTCTTTTTGGCTCGAACATATCGACTTCAATATAATGGGTTTTCCCATACTGGTCAACTTCGCGTTTTTTTACCACTTTCAATTTAATATACTTTTTACCGTTAAATTCAAAAATCTTTTCTTTAGGTAAATCTGAAACACACAAAGCAATTTCAACTAAGTTTCCTTCAAATTTTTCAATTCCACTTCCACAATATTTCTTTTCACTCATGATTTTAATATTAATTTTACAACTTCATTTAATTTGTCTTCCAACTCTTTTATTATTTTTTCATCGCGTTTAATCCTGATTATAAACAATTCAAATTTCGGATGGAACGCAACAAAATCAACCCATTTTCTGCCAGTACAAAACATTTGCCCGTGAACCTGCCACTTATAAATAGGAGGTAATCTGTTTTCATCGATATAACGTTCCATTGTCGAAGCTTTAGTACATTTTATTTCAATTAACCCATCTTCATTTATCAACCCGTCTGGACTTGCTCCGATGTATTCAGAAAACTCCCAAAACCCACCATCTTCCACAATTGTAAAGGTTTCAAATTCGTATATTTTACGGGCAACCGGTTCAAGTTCGTGACCTCGTTTCATATATTCGTTTGAATAACTTTCTTCCACTTCTCCGGTACGGAGTTCCGCGCGTTTTGAATAGATTAGGTTTTTAAATGCCGCCGTCGACGGTTTTGAAAATACATCTTTAAATTGTGAGGCGGTTATTTTTCCGCATCGCAAGGCAAACCATTCATCTGTATTTTGGTCAATTTTGTGATGAATCATTCCGATGCAGTTATAAGTTTAAATTCCATATCAGGGTCAATTTCCCAATATGATTTTAATTCCTTCATAGTTTTGCCACCTTTAAGAAATTTCACGGCCCCGTCGAATTTTTCATTTGGAAGTTTTTTCAATTTCTTTTCAACTAGTTCTATAATTGAAATATCAGCATCCTTAGAATCGTCAATCAAAAACAATCCATTCAAAGCATATTTTCTGGCATAACTTGAAGCTGCTCCGGTTATTTGACTATCGTCCATTCCCTTTTTTTCCTTTGCATGCCGGGCATTTGCAATGACGAAATGTTCGAAATTATCATGTTTAAACATTGCTGTAACTGCAACAAATGTTTCTCCGTTTACTTCAACTATTGCATCTGTCAATGTTAACAGACATTTGTATTTTACACACAACGGCTTAACCGCTTCCAATATATCTTCACAGGAACGATATTTATATTTCCCAAAATTATTAAATTGGTTTTTGGGTGCTTTCAATTCACCTTGAATTTTAATAAGTGTTTCCATTTTTTTAATTTATTATTCGATTTCAAAATATTCATCACAGGACTTACACCTGAAAATATCTATATTTCTTTCACTGTATTGATATTCTATCCTATCGCTTCCACAGTGGGGGCAACATTCGTTATCAATTTCTTCGCCCCGGTATTCTGTAGGATCGTTATGGTATAGTATTCCAGTCATTTTTATATTGTTTTTACTACCAAAACCAAAACCAGTCACATTCCTATTTGTACTGGATGGTCGATTCTATTTTTAATATTATATTTTGCAATTCGCATTTAGATTTTTTCACGCGGACAATCCGCGTACCTTCATTAAAATTTGCTTCGATTTTTAACGTTTGTGCATGTACTTGCAAAACTTTTGCAGGTACTGACCCCGAACTTTCATCGACCTTTTTATAATAATAAATAAAATCGCCTTTTTTAAACATAGCTGTAAATTTTTATTATTGTCTTATTGATTCTGTAAAAATACGACTGTTAAACGACTTTTAGGGTGACAAAAATCATGTTTTGAACGATTTATTAAAAAACCCGCCCCGAAATGAATCGGAACGGGCAATATAGCATGTTAATCTCCTGCCTCTGCAAGAAAATAAGTTTTCAAAATTATAACTATTTTTAATTAACATGCTTTGCAAATATAAGGCGTTTGATTGACAAATCAAAATTAAACCGGAAATAATAAATCAAAAATGCTTTCCAACAAACATGCGATTATAATAATCACGGCAAAATATAGTAAAAGTAAAGCTTTCCTTTTCATAATTGAATTTATAAAATATTTTATTTTCATTTTTTCGCCTTTTTGAAAATAAGACTTAAAAAAAGCGGTGGCAGCCTGGTTAACCGCTACACCGCAATCTTAACAAAATGAATATTATTGATTTTCTGAAATCTCTTTTTTAAGATCCTCAATTTCTTTTAATTTTCTATAAACCAGTGCCTTTTTTATTGGAACGCTTAACAGATTGAAGATCTCTACTTTCTCCTTGTCGGTAAAATCCAATAATATTAAGCTGTTTAGGAAAGTGCTGATCCCCCTCCAACCTCCTCCGGTGTAAATATCAAAATTATAACCATCGATTTCTATCCCGATGTAATTGTCTTTTACCTCTTTTACATCTAATTTTTTAGCCAACAATTGACTTTTAAAGTAATCTTGAATTTTTTTAATTTCTTTTTTCATTTTATTTGTTTTTAATTATACCCAAATATACGACTGTTTCAAATAGTGTGAAATGACTTTTGTCATGTTATTTCCCCAAAACAGACGAATTTTTATGACTTTTGTCAGGGTTAGTAAGTGAACTACCCACACACGGCAGAGCCGATGTGATGGGCTTCGGGTTTCACAGGATATGCACTATTGCTAATGTCTAATTTTCTCCTCCACCTTTGTAATCGACAGTTCCTGCCGATGTATTTTTAATCCTTCTTTTAGAATATTGATACTTGCGTTTTCATCTCTATCTAATTCAGTTGAGCATTTAGGACAAGTCCAATTTATAAATTTAAAATTAATTAAAAAAACCCCCGGCTACCAAACCGGGGGAAAACTAAATCTAAAAAAAAAAAAAACTTACCTAAATGAAAAAAACTTATTCCTTTTCTTTCTGCATTTCTGCAATCGCTGCAAGCGGTACAAAAATCGCATCAATAACCTCGTAAATGTCCGGCAATATATCTGCACCCCATTTCCCAACTATTTTTAATTTTAACCTTTGTAATACTTGATTATCAGTAAAACTAATCATAGGGCCGTCAACCATTTCTCCAACTCCCTTTAATTCTATTAAATCATCAGTAATTTTTTCCTGTTCTGGAACTAAAAATCCTTTTCTTGTATCTTCCATTTTTTAAAATTTTAATTATGATTTATCAAATGTACGTTTTTTAAATAAATTAGTTACCTTTTCTTTGATTATTTTTCTGTTTTTATATAAATATTGCCCGGCGGTGAACAAAACTTGAATAACTATTTTTTTATTCCTTATCAGAAAATCTATTATCGTTTTCATAACCGTTTATTTACAGAATCGATAACATTGCACATTGTTTTGCCATAATCTAATGCCGTAGCATAACCTGCTCTCCATATCGCAATCGCATATTTTTTCGGCGAATAATACCATTTTAGCGCGTGGATATACTTTCGTTTAAGAAGTAGCTTAAAATGTGCCTTAAACGCCTCCTCCGGTGTGTCGAAATATGCAAATTCAGTTTCAATCTTTGACCTGAAACCGCCTTCAATTTTCTCTTCTGAAATAAAACCCTTATGATTTTTATATTCTCCAGTTATTAAATGGTCTTCAAAAGTCAATTCAACTGTAAAAGGCCGCCCCGGTGTGTACTTAATGCCGAAAATATTATTGCCTATGGACTTTGAACCCCACCCGCTTTCTAAAGCAGCCTGCGCAATTATAAACACAGCAGGGATTTTAGTTTTTTTCTCAACTGCTAAAGCGAAAGGGTAGTATTTATTTATGAATTCTTTTGGTGTCATTCAGCTGATTTTTTAAGTTGTAAAATTTCTAATTCTAATTTTTCAGTTTCCAGTTTTGCTACTTTATTTCTCCTGCTTATCAAAACAATATACGTCACGCCTGAGATAAGTCCAATTAAACCCGCTATATACTTTATACTTTCGTCGAAAATTGCTAAATAAGGGGCTGCAAATGAAATTAGAAAACCTGTAATATATGAGAAAAATGTTATAATTTGCCCGATTGTTTTCATATAAATGTCCATAAGATAGATAAACTTAAAATAAAAAAACTAATAACTGTGTAGCCAATAAAATCAGCCGCCCCGATATTCAAAAGTAACAAAATATCAACAACAAAACACCAACTTGCATAAACTATTAAACATATAATCAAACGCTTTAATTTTGGCACTGAAATGTATTTAAACCTAAATCGATTCCCGTCAACAAATAAATATAACAAATAAAAAAAAGTAATTAAAGCAAAATCCTGAGAGGCAAAATATACGAAAGCTGCCACTGCGCTATTTTCAAAGCTGAATGAATGAAATACCAGCCTCAACATTACCCAAATTGCTATGAATAAACCTGTCAATTTCATTTAGTACTCCCTGGAGGATTTTTCGGGCGTTGGTCAAAACTATCTATAACCATTCCTAAATTATTTGAAATCTCTTCCCAATTAATAGGCTTCTCTGTTTCGATGTGAAAATCAATCTCCTCTTTGATTTTTTTTAATTTCTTGATTTTTTCTTTCATAATTTATATTTTAATAAAATCCAATTTGTAAAATCAGTGAAATTTAATTCTCTATGTACCCATATATATTCATAATGTTCGGAAATACTACAACCTCCAGAGCCATAACACAAACAAAAACCGCCTGTAGTGTTTTTATGAATCCTTACATTTGTACTATCGTTATAGCATTCAATTTGGTATTCTTTTAAATACTTTATTATCAATGGAATTTCGGGAGTCTCTAATATGATAGTTGTGTTACAACTATCTTTCAACCCCAAAATTTCCCAGTGAGGAGAATCAGTTAGAAAAGAACCAGTAACAATTCCTAAGTAAGAATCAGTCTGTGAAAACGAAGCAACTGTAAAAAATAACATCAAACACGTAAAAACTATTTTTTTCATTTTAAAAATATTAAATGGTATCCATAAAAAAACCAGGCTATTAATGCCCATAATCCAACGATAACAATAATCACAATTTTGACTATTTTAAGTATTTTCTTGATTTCCATAACTTTTTGATTTTGTCAAATAACATTTTCAAAGGGATATTGATATATCCTTTAATTTTTATCAATGAATCAAACTCACTTTAAGTTTTATTCATTCCTATATTTCAAATATAATCAAAGCAGATAACAACCCCGCGAAAAATCCAATTATAAACATCTTTTTAATTTTAAGTTATCTAAAAAATTTATTAATAGATTTAATAGATTTGATTGTAAAATCAATCAAACTATTGTCCCACCACTTTTTAAATCTTCTCTTTTTTTCTTTTTTTATTTTCTTTTCTTTTTTCATAACTTAAAATTAAATAATTTCATAATCTTTTCACCTTTCCGTAAAATGTACATTTCTCCGTAATATTTCCCTTTTCATCAACTCCCAAACTTATGGTATTGACAAATTTAAACCCATGGTTAAGATGGATATTCAGAACAACGTCACGCGCTTTGTTGTCTTTATACCAAATGTCTCCCGTCCAGTATTGTTTCATAACTTAAAATTCACTTGTTTTTGAGTTTCATAATTCTATAATGGTTTTATTAATAAATGTTGTAATGAATGTGTACTATTTGCGTATGGCATTGCCAATAATGAAGATGTTTCAGTACTTTCATATAAATAGCTAACTGCCATAAAAGTGTAACCGCCGCCGCTAGATGTGTTTAAATTACTATCAGTAACCCAACCAACTGCATCACCTATTATTATTACTAATGGCTGATTTTGATTTGTTGATGCTGATATTTCGCCAAACACGATACAATACATACCACATAAATCGTTTAATATACCATCTACTGCCCTACCGGT
>Ga0208904_1002432_pt1 | contig 11740 bp, 16 predicted proteins | sample AntAceMetag02UKB_FD_184774 | JGI IMG/M metagenome (GOLD analysis project Ga0208904, IMG submission 184774) | Saline lake microbial communities from Ace Lake, Antarctica - Antarctic Ace Lake Metagenome 02UKB (SPAdes) (version 2) | ecosystem: Environmental > Aquatic > Non-marine Saline and... | reverse complement strand
GCTACGAACCATAGCCAGTTCATCATGGCATTACTCCGTGGTTTGCTTATGCTCCACCAAACACACTCGTGAGCGCCTGGAAGATCCCGCCGAAAAAGCCTGCCCAAACATTCGTGGCAAACTCAGCAAACCCTGCACCAAAGAAACTAAAAAATTCCATCTGTTTTCTCCTTTAAAAAACTACTACCTCAAGTCAGCCACAAGGCTGAATCATGTACATTATAAGGCTTCCTGTAACCTAAGTCAAGCAAAAATTGTAAAAACGGCATCTAATCTTCAATTATTTGCTTTCAATTTCCTTTAATTTTTGATCAAATTCTCGGAGTAGGTTTTGAGCATCTTCAGGTATGTTTGTGGGTATGTTAACTTTCACTTCAACTAACTGGTCACCTTGCGGTTTGTTCTGGATAGCAGGCATGCCTTTACCTCGTACTCTAAACAACTGACCAAATTGTGTGCCTGCGGGAATTCGTATTTCTACAGTTTCATCATATAATGTGGGTACTTCGATCTTATCTCCTAGACAAGCCTGGCTAATTGAAATAGCCTTGTTGACAATTATTTCTTGACCGCGTCTAGTGAATACAGGGTCACGTAATACCTGAATAAATACAAACACATTGCCTCTCGGCAATTTCAAATCTTCTTGATGTCCTTGTGCTCCAATACGTGACTGATCTCCCGTATCAGCACCAGGTGGAATTCCTATCGTGAAAGTAGGAGTGTCCGATACCACTCCTTCTCCATTACACTTGCTGCATTGGTTGGTAATGTGCACGCCTGAGCCTCCACATGCAGGACAAGTAATCATAGCTCGCATTAATCCCCCGGCCATTTGCCTTTCTACCTGTCCATAGCCTCCACATGTTGGACACGATGTTCCACTACCACCTTGACCGTTGCAATCAGCACAGCAAGTATATCGTTCAAAAGTGACATCTTTTTTGCAGCCTAATGCTGCCTCTTTCAGTGTGACACGGATTCCAACCTTGAGGCTAGAGTTGCGACGTTCAACTCGCATTCCGCCCCACATATGATGAAAAATATCGTCGGGGCGCATACCATTAAAGCCTTGCGGAGTTTCATGTCCATAACGGTCATACATTTCGCGCTTTTCAGCATCACTAAGAGTTTCATATGCTTCGGCGCAATCTTTGAATTTTTGTTCTGCTTCTGAATTATCAGGATTGCGATCAGGATGATACTTGAGCGCACATCCACGATAGGCTTTCTTTATTTGTTCCTGAGAAGCAGTTTTTTCTATGCCCAAAACATCATAGTAATCTTTTTTCATATTTATTGTGCTCCGTTGATGTGTTTGGCATTGTATTTCTTGATTTCTTGTACGGCTATTTTGTCACAAATGGTATTTTCGGGATGTCCTGAATGTCCCTTTACTAACTGGTATTCAACCATTTCTAACTTATCTAAATGACCTCTGATTTGCTTCCATAAGTCAAGATTCAGGACAGGATCGCCATTTTTCTTTTGCCATCCGTACTTGCGCCAATTAAGACTCCATGATCTCATGCCCTCAAGAACATAGAAGCTGTCAAGAACAATTTTCAGAGGTTGATTTCCCACTTCACGGGTAAAATACTCTAATCCTTTGAGAGCTCCCATTAACTCCATACGGTTGTTAGTTGAATCGGGATCATAACCAGATTCAATGGCAATTGGCTCTGAATTACTCTCACGCAACAGAAATACCCATCCACCAATACCAGGGTTAGGTTGACACGCTCCATCAGCGTATAAGTTGTATCTCATACCTCATTATACAATAGGGGACCGTGACAATCAAGTCACAGTCCCTCTATTCTGAAAGGAAAGGAAACGACATGTCCTGTACTCGTCTCCTCCCGAGAGCGGCGATCGCCGTGTCTCTCTTCGACAATGCGTTGTCGAAGTTAGTCAGACTTAGCCGTAGGAGCAGGCATCCCAATCATCACAGTGTCCACCGAATTCTGAAAAGTATCCGTCAGGACACTGATGTTCATGTCTTCGGGGATATAACCCTTGATGTTTTGGAATGCAACTGCTAAGTATCTAGCAACTTCAATCTTTACAAAGTGCTCGGCTCCAGGGACTGCCCAAGCTCCAAGCTCTAGTTTCTTGGCGGTTGCCTCTGCCTCACCAATTGCAACGATTGCTTGAGCGCGAAGAGTTGATGCGTCTTTCTCTGCCTCTGCGGCAAGAACTTCACGCTCTTTCTTGGCCTCGGCGTCCACTACCATTACGCGAGCAGACTTTTCAGCGGAGAGAATTCCGACCTCTTTGTCACGCTCGGCTTGGACAATCGCCTCGAATTTGTCAGCAAGTGCTGCACTTTTTGCTGCATTTGCTTTGGCAAGGTTGGTTTGCTCTTCCTGCTTGGCTCTACATTCGGCTTGAACCTGGACCAACCGCTCCTTGATTTCGCCAATGTAGGCACTATCAAGCTCGATTCCTTCAATGGCAAAGTTTTCAACGACAATACCACGAGCTGCTAGAGCAGGAGTTAAGGCAGATTGAATTTCCGCTTGCAAAGTTACTAAACCTGTGCCTGAATATGCATCAATAGCTGCGTAAGTGGTTGCAGAACATCTTTGTGAATCGATACAATCTTCCGGGGATCAAGATGGTACATTAAGTTCATTGAAATCTTCATATCTTGGGGATCAACGGATTGGATTTGATATGCATCTTTCTCCCGACCTTCCGCAATCTTCTCAATGCTACTTGGCGTGTTATTCATCACATAGGTCTGCGTACTGATGGGATAAATATAAATTTCCTGGGTGAAGCCGGGAAACAGGATGTACGTCTTAGGAGGTAAAGATTCTGCAATAACTCCCTGTCCCCAAGTCTCTTTGACACCAACCTGATTTCCTTCCACAGTACTGATATCAAACAGTACCCATCCACCAAACAACAGCAATACAACAATTAAGATTGCACGAATTACTAACTTTTCTCCACTACTCACTTTAGTTCTCCTTTTCAACAATTGCCGGTTTACTTGCCTCTAGGGGAGCGAACGCCGCTTTCAGTGCCCCTATCAATATTCCAGAATCTCCACCACCCAAAATTAGAATTTGGGGTACCTGAGCCCCGCCAGATTGCCATGCTTCGATGGCATTTAGAATAAGCACCTGTGGGTTGCCTTTGACGGCTGCTGCTTTCTGAGCGATGCGAGCAGCCTCACCTCGGGCCTTCTCGATTTCCTGCTCAGCAATCCACTTTTCTTTCTCTTTCTTGTTCTTTTCTTCCAATGCTTGCTGTGACATAATTTGTTTTGCTTCAACAGCAAGTTTGAATTCGTCGCGAAAATCAAAGTCTACAATGTTAAGTTCGACTAACTCGATATATCCTCTGGCGAGGCGGTTAGTCAAGTCGGAAATGATTGCTTCTTTGACTATTTCACGTTGTCCGATGATGTCTTCGGCAGTATACTTGGCAGTACCCGATTTCACAGACTCATGTACGGCGGGAACAACGACTCGCTCGACATATTCATCTCCATACTCGTTGTAAAGCTTGTTGATATTTTCTCGCTCAGGACGATAGTTGAGGGCAACAACGATGTCTGCTTCTTGCAAGTCAATGGAAAACGCCTTAGCGTGCACTTCTTCTTTCTTAACTTGTATGTTGCGTGGAATACAATTAACCCAGAACGGAACAATGTGAAAGCCAGGTCCGATCGTCTTTTCGTAGTTTACCTTACCAAAGGTAACCAGAACTGCTTCATTACCTGTCTCGACAGTCTCTAGTGACATTAGTACAAACGTCACTCCAAGGCCAAGAACAACGACGATGGCTGCCGTGATAGTTTTAGATTTAACAGACATTACTTTCTCCAATAAGACACAGTTTTCTTAGTACTTTCCAACAAGAGATAATAGAAAAGAATGCCTATGAAGTCAAGTTAAATTTAACTATGATATATTTGGAAGTTCTTTACAGTTAAACAGTTTGCACTATTCATCCCCGAAACTCCCCGGCCAGGACGAGCGCCTCCGCATCCACCAGCGGAATGATGTCCTCTTCTTCGCACCCTAATACATACTCTCCCTCGCAATCCGGGCACCACACGAAGGGACAGCACTCAGCGACGTACAGCACCAGCAATCCGCAATTCGGGCAGATGGCCAGCAACGTATTGAACAGCCCCGTGGTGGCGAGCGCGGCAGGGATCCGCGAATCACGCCACTGCACGTCGGTCCCTATCATTATATTCGACTCACAGTGTAATTAAGGACATACGCAGTGGCGCAACGCTCTGCAACTCCGGCACTAATCCCCCTTGTCCACAGATATATAAACAGCGCAGCCGCCTTGCTCGCTTTCTGTTCGTCATTAATATCAAAACCAATAGCCCCGTACTTCCAGACTAGCGAATAGCAATCATCCACATATGCAATCTTGCCGTCTGGCATATTTTCAGGTATTTCATTTTTGACAACCTTGGCCTCACCCCACTCTAGGATAGGCTCGAAATCGTGATCGACAAATTCTGGGCTGATTTCTTTCGCCATCGCTTTTTTAACGAGGCTGATGCGGTAGGGTGCATCACAATGACACGAGCTGTTATTAGAACGATAAGGTTCAAGACTGTTCTCCTCGTTGTCTTCTTCTGTATCGTCTCCAGAACAGTCCTGATCATGCAAGAGTCGATGCCATGCCTGACATCCCGTGCTTGACTTCTGTGGCCAAGGGTCGGTAAACTGATGTAATGCCTCTTGTAAAGACTCAATGATTGTCATCTCATCCATCAACTTCTCCTTAATAGCCGAGGTGGGATTCGAACCCACAAGCCCTTACGGGCAACGGATTTTAAATCCGTCTCGTATGCCTGGTTCCGACACTCGGCCTATTGAATCTGCATTCAAAGGAGCGTTAGCCGCATTTTCCCCACCCGTCCGGGCTTTCGTTAATAGTGGGTGCGAATGTCTTTTTTATGTGCCCGTCGCTCCTTTGGATACAGACTCATTTTACGACCGCATGATTGCTCCAAAACTCTACTGATCGAGCATAATCTTCTCGATCCAATGGAACCCCTGATCCACCTTCATCAACTCCCAATGCGTTTCGCATCATCGTGACGGGTGGCATCGGCTCTTCTTCGTTGTGGGTCTGTCCAAGAATGGCTACTATACCATAATCGGCATCGCCAATGTTAATACCTTCCTTCTTCATCTGGTTTGTATCGTACAGCACGATGCAAAGATATTTGGCTTCAGGAAGATCTGCGACTCCAACGGAATCCCAGCTCGGCGCGGGGGCGGGCGATAGACAACTCCGACAATGAGGATTACTCTCAAACCATCTTCCAAGGACAGGAAGCTCATCGTCAGTGCGAGCCTTGAAACCGGAATGAAGAAGGTGTTTGTTTTTAGGAGTGATCTCAAGAGTACCAAGATGAACGTCGTTCATCCAGTTCTCAACGAACAAAAGTTTGCAGAAGGGAGCGTAACCGTTTCTGACGATGCCGCCGCCGGAAGCAATGAGCCCGTTAACTACAGCCTCAAATTTGTCTTGAGGTATCGAGATCGTGGTTCCCGCTCGTTTGGGATCGAAATGCCTGTCAACAGCAAATTGAGTAAGTACGACCTTCATGTTTGTAGACCTCACTAGTACTTAGGTAACTTGTCTTGGATAGTATACCACATTTCAGGCAGAAGTCAAATAGAAAATGGTCCAGGTGGGAGTCGAACCCACAACCTTTCGGGACAGGCTTTTAATCTAATGGTATAGATGCATTTTTACTCGGATATGCGGATTTTGAACAGCAAAATCTTTAATCATTTCTTCATACTTTTCCCAATCCCCACCAGCAAGAGTGCATCCGATACCGCGAGGAAATCCGATGCTATGTATTTCAGGTATTTCGATTATTCTTTGCAATCCTGATTCAAAAGCATTCTTTCTTGCTTGGATTCCATCGAGTCTGCTCGTTGGATATTTAGGTTTACCAGGATAATATTGCCCAAAAATTCCTATGATCAATCGTTGATCTTCTCCATTGCCACTTATAACAATGTTGCCGAGTTGCTCTGATGCATTTGGGGTATGAGGGTATTTTCTATGAGCGTAAACATTGGCATAAGGAAACTTATCGAAGATTGCCTTTGCTAATCCTGCGGAACAGTTAGTCAGGCAATTTAGCTGATGCACAATATATTGATCATCAGCATCAATGATGCTCTGATTTATCGTTTCTATGTTCATGGGATTCTACGTCCTAACCTGACTAAGTTTTTTGACTAAATTATCTCGTTTTCTGTTCAACACTTTGGCTAAATCCTTCTGTTTGACTATGGCAGTTGGGGCAAACTATTTGCAAGTTTTCTTTGCCTTTCCATTCATATGTTAAACGTCAAGGAAACCCCTTGGTCTTTAGCCAAGGGGAGGAATTGACGTATCCTCCTGTTCTCAAAATATTTCACTTTTCTCAAAAATTAACAAGGAATTTACTCCTATTTCTACGTATTTCGTAATTATGAGTAATTTAACCTATAATATCAAATTAAACACTCAATCAAAAGAAGAAGGGTCTTTAGCCCTTGGGTAGTTGATATATACCACATTCCTCACACCACCAGGCACTTTAGTTCTGATACACTGCGAGAACTATGAAATAACTCAACAAACAGCTCTTTATCACTATAATGCGGAAGGTGGGAGTCGAACCCACAAGCCAATGAATCTAAATCATTGAGGTATGCCAATTCCCGTCACTTCCGCAAAATGTTATTTGATAATATTCTTCCGCAAAAAATGTTGTCTGACAATATTTTTCTTTCGGTTCAAAGGTTGTCCATCTTCAGTGTGTCCAATCACATAATCAAACACCTCACCACAGGGATGGCACAAGGCACAATGCCAGTGCTTGGGGACTTGAGGGCAACACCTGTGCTTGCGATGTTTCCAAGAACACCACATCCATTTATATGAGAACATTACGACAGCAAGCAAGTAATACATTCATACTCCTTTGTTGAGTTCAAAAAGTCTGAGGTTGGATTTGAACCAACGATGGCTTACGCCAGCAGATTTGCAATCTGCCCCCTTAGCCAGACTCGGGCACTCAGACACAAACGAAGGCGACGAGAGTCGAACTCGCATAACCCGCCTCGACAGGGCGGTGCATTGCCATTATGCTACACCTCCAAAGTCTCTATACTGCGGAAGGTGGGAGTCGAACCCACAACTCACTAGTTTTGAACCAGTGTCCTCTGCCAATTGGGATACTCCCGCTCACAGGTGCTAAAGGATTCGAACCCTTGCCAACTGGGTTGGAGCCAGTCATGCTACCGTTACACCAAGCACCTAATACAAATACAAGACCAGTCTAGTACATTGCCATTGCCATTATGCTAAGTCTCCACACCTATAAAACCTCCAACGTGTATTGCAAATGGCATGTACCATTTATTAAAATCAACACTCATGTGAAAGGGCAAAAACCATCTTCGCACTTTCCATTCTTTCGGGGAATAACTTGCAAAAACTGTAAAATGCTTTTTTGACCTACCCAAAGTAGGTTTTCCCCAAGCGAGATAAGTCGCAAAATGTATTCTTGGGTAGTATACCAGTATAAAGTGTAAAAACCAAGCATCTAGTTTCCACACTTTTTCCTCTAGTCTCTCATCGGTTTTCTCCTTTATTTAGAAGTACCTAAACATACCACGATCTGCCCATAAAAGTTAAGCAGAAAATTCTCCTGTCAAATCAATGGCCCAGGAGGGAATCGAACCCTCAACCCGTAAGAGGGACCAGATTTTAAATCTGGCGCGTTTGCCATTTCGCCACTGAGCCTAAGTGATGGTGAACATTGGCGGTTCTCGCACTATGGGCTTGCATGGGGGCATTTCAGCCCCACCTCCAAACCACAGTCTATTGCTCATCTGTGATCCGTTCACCATCAAAGTTGTGGACAGCGAAAGTTATCATCGCTGAAAACGAATGGGCAGGGAGGGAATTGAACCCCCGATGTTACCCTATGGGACGAGTTTTACAAACTCGTGCGACACAACCAACAGTCGCCTCCTACCCTAATAAGGAAACCAAATGCGAAAGTTTGCATTGCTAAAGTTACTCACAGAGTTAAAATCTGTTGCCTTTTCCAATTTGGCTATCCCGCCATGTTTAAATGGTGGCGGGAGTAGGAATCGAACCTACATGTTTGTATGCAATAGCTAATAGGTCGCATACGGTTTCCTGATGCGGTTGAAGGGAGTCGAACCCTCAAAGGCTGCTGCCCACAGCGCTCTCAACGCTGCTCGTTTACCAATTTCGACACAACCGCGTAGGCAAGTTTAACTTGTCAAAGAGCATTACTTCAGAAGGTCAAACATTTTCAAGTCGCCAGCACAAAACTCACGTAATTTCGCAATCCACACCTTCGTCTTGATCTTAAACATGACAGGTGTTCGTTTCTTTGCGCGTGCCTTGCAAACGACCCCTTCAAACGTCATTCCTTCCAACAGGCTGTTTCTTACAGCCTCCTCAAACTGTGGTCCTGCTCGCCCGGTATGAATCAACTGAGCGATGTCTAGTTTGCCGACCAACTTGAGGTAATCAGGAGGATCAAGTAGCCCTTTCTTGTAGACATCAATGTCGAAGAGCCAAACGTCATGATCCTCATTTTCAACGTGTTGTCCAGCGAAAGAACTTGGACCTAAGAACTCGAAGAAACAAGTTACTTTGTCAAAGCGATCTCTACGGAAAACTCGTTCTAAATCGTCCGTATACTTATTCTGAATGAGCCCCACCGCTTTTCCAAGTGGGTGTGAGCCATCAATCAGGACTCGTCTACTTCCGAATTTGAAGAACCCATTTTTACGGGTCCATTCTGCTCGTATCTGGCTTCCATCCAGCTTATCAAACGCATATACGTCTAAGGAATGCTGGACTTTTCTCGAAATACTTGGATATCCTTTCACAGTGACTCCAGCACAAAAAATCCCAGTAACTTGTTAGGCTACCGGGACTTACTGAAAATCATTTCAATGAGAAGTCAGGTAGCCATGGCCTCCCATAGATAATCAAGGTCGTACAATGAATCACATAGCCATAAGAACATTGGTCTGTTTCCTATTTGTTAAAACCTGACGGTATCACCCGCCATCTGCTACTATTATACCTTCTCTACGATTAAAGTCAAGGTAAATCCTTGTTTTTCTAAAATTGTACCCGAAATACTCAGAAGGTACTGTAGGTGCCTTTCTGTATAATACACTATGTGCGTATATTCGATGCTTAACCATCGGCTTCCTGACGAAAAATCAATCAAAATTGCAGATCACTACGTTATTGACTCTGCTTTGCGTATTGATCCTCAAGTGATGGTCATAAAATCGGTTGGTTCAATCGCAGAAGCTCGCCCACTCAAATATGATTCGGATTTTGATTATGTAGTATTATCGTCATCTCCATCTGTACAAGGCATTTCTGTCGCCAACAAAGATGGACAGAAGTATCGATGTGTGAATAACAATGTTCCTCGTCCGCTTCAAGTGCATTGGTACAGTTTGAATAATCTTATCGACAAGGCTATCAACTTTGATTTTGGTGATCACTTATGGCATCTTGCTCAAGTCTACCAATATGTTGTCTGGTATGATCTGTACTCAAAACACGAGCCTTTATACATAACACAACATGGTAGAGAGTTTATCAAGAAATCACCATTGTTTATTAACAGAGATTCTGTGTTGTATGTACTGCGATCAGTCGAAGTTACATCTGAATTGTTGAATTCAATTGACAGGTGGGTTGGATGCCATTACAAATACGCAAAAGCTAATTTAATGGGATTAGAAATGTGCATCAAAGCGATCGAAGGGACTTTATTCCCATTTGATGTTCGTACTGTACCCAACATGCCAAACAAAACAAAGTATAGACGAATTAGTGACGATTTAATCCATCAGATCAAATCTTATAATCTAGTTAACATCTTTGCACCTCAAGACAATGAGTCTATCACTTTGTTGAAAGTATGATGTATACCTATTCAATCAACGATAAGAAAAGTCCTACTGATCTAGAAGATCAGGAAAGGGCTAATAGATATGTCGTACAGGAAGTATGTAGAGTTGATCCTGGTGTCATTTTGATCAAGACTATAGGTGCAGTACCAGAAGGAAGATTAACACCGACATCAGATTATGACTATTGCGTTTTTTCATTGTCTCCATCTGCATTTCGTTACTCTGATCAAGTGTCTGTCCCGAATGTTAAGGGCAAATGGAGATGCCTTGATCCTGAATTATCTAGACCTTTATCGGTGACGTTCCTCACTGTTAATGAAGTCCTTCAAAGAATTCTAGCATTAGATTTCAAAAGAGAGGACCATCTGACTTTTTACATGTATTTCCATTACGTAGTTTGGAACTACTTATGTTCTAATAATCCTCCACTTTATGTCAACGATAAGGGTGAAGAACTGCTAAATATGGCGGTGTTGTTTATTAATAGGGAGACAGTGGAACATGTCGATCAATTTGTTAAGAGCGTGCATCCTTATCTCACTCGGGATAAGTGGGAAAAATGGAAAGTGTTTCGCAAGCATAGTAAATCGGTTTTATATGGTTTGCAAATGTGCAAATGGGCCATAGATGGCAATCTATTGGGGTTTGATATAAAGTTAGTTCCCCATATCCCCGCCTCATTTGATGCGTATGTTGAGGAATATAAATCGTTGGTGCATGAAATAGATCACGACTTGATAAAACAACTTCCCCCGATGGATAGGATAAGTGTTACCGACGCAGTTAATTTTTTCTCTTGAATTATGCTCCCAGTGGCTCAAAACCGCCTGTCATGTACACTTTGTCTCGGTCAGGCCAGCCGTACAATACTTGATGGATAAACGTTGTAGACATTTTCACATATTTAACTTCATATTTAGAAGCCTCTGCAAACCATTTCTCCCATTCATCTTCACTGAGCAAATGTCGTATCTTTGCAATTGCCACGGTCACATATGAGTAGCCTGCCCTGAAAACCCTTTGTCCTCCACCTATAAATCCTCTGGTAGGTACTTTAGCAACCTGTTCTATGTATTGTTTGAAGTAGGATGCCGAAAGGGTGTGATATTTCTCTATGTGTCGCATAACAAACAGATATTCTGCTGCCCAGAAGAATGGGGTCACCAACTGTTTCTGATTCCCATGATGTCCCATCGGGACTACTAGATGCTGAAGCTCATCTGATACTTCATGTCGGGCTAAATCGATCGATCTGTGGTAACGAGCGAGCATTTCATCACATTTTGATTCATCGTTAATGAATAGGTCTCCATATCTGTGAGCCGCGGTTTCACATACTAACGCCGCCGCAGGATATTGAGACATACGAATAAGATGATCCATTAGGAGACGTGTGAATTGAAAAGAGTTGGACCACTTATCTTCATCGATGTTTCCATCTATCACGTTAGAGACGTTGAAAATCCCCCCAGGTTGCACATTAAACATAGACCTGACCCATGAGGCTTTGGTATGTACCAATTTGGCACTCGGTGGCACACCCAAGTCTTTTCTACGGAGCATCAGGTCGGCAAACCATTGGGCTACTTCGTTCATGTCTTCATATGATGGGTTGGTTTGTAAGTATTTGAAGACGATGAAACCCACTCCTCTCAGGTCATGATGGAAAGTTACCGGTGCAGATTTTGGTAGTTGTATAGTGGCACGTATGTCCTCTTTAGTTATACTGTGTTTCATTGGTTAAACGTCAAGAAACCCCTTGG
>Ga0208904_1002431_pt1 | contig 11742 bp, 22 predicted proteins | sample AntAceMetag02UKB_FD_184774 | JGI IMG/M metagenome (GOLD analysis project Ga0208904, IMG submission 184774) | Saline lake microbial communities from Ace Lake, Antarctica - Antarctic Ace Lake Metagenome 02UKB (SPAdes) (version 2) | ecosystem: Environmental > Aquatic > Non-marine Saline and... | reverse complement strand
CATTAGCTAATTTACTATAGTTACAAGAAGAATGATATATTATGATATCACCCCATTGTTTTTTAGTGAACGGAGACTATAAGCTCCCGCCAATCCCAAGGTCTTAAGATTCAAAGCACCAACATGGTCCGCATCGTATGACGCATCGCATTTCAAGCATTTGAATGATTTTCCCTTGCGATTTTTCCTATCAATGTTGCCACAATCGGGACACCGCTGTGAAGTGTATGCCGGATTCTTGAAATAAATGGCGATACCCAACTCTTCACAAATCTGTTCCAGACGATTGCCGACCTTGGCATAATGCCAGAAAGATAGAAGTCTATTCATATTACGGCGAAACTTTCCCCGTTTCACATTTTTAAGGTTCTCTAGCACTATGGCCTTTATTCCCGTGAAATTTAATTCTTTTAAACAACGATTCTCTTCCGTTGTAATATAATGATGATATGATTTTCGCCGTTTGCCAGCCGATTTGATGCTACCCGATAGGTTTCCGATATCCTGTTCATCGGATGTGTAAAGCATCGACTTGTATCCCCTATCAATGCCCATAATGTCACCCACGGTTCGCAATTCAGGACGTTCTTTTTCGAAAATAAGGTCAACAAATACACCATTGCCATCGTAACCCATTCGTATAGACTTGCCCATCTCCCAATCATCATATCGTTCCATGTGTTTTGTAGTCTTAAACGGCACGACTATTTTTGGCACACCTGAACCAAACTTGATACACATATCAAAATGACCATCGAAAGCTTCTATTGTCACAAATCGACTATCCAATATCGCCGTGTGCTTCTTGATTCGGGGCATGGTATCTCGCCCTTTCACGACTTCCTTCGCCTGTTTAGCGATGCATTGCGCCAATCGGGCCGTAACTCCAAACTGTTCCCGTATCCTATCCGTAACATCCTTCGACGCTAGTTCCGACGATTTGTTCCCTTCACTCCAAAATCTCGTGATGCTATAATTTACAGCATTGGTATAATTATTAAGAAAATTATGAAGGTCTATCAACTTGCCTTTGTTGGCTTTTAGATATATACGACTGGTTCTTCTCATCCAACCAGAATGAGTTCGTTTATATCTTTTTATCATGTTCTGACAACCCCTTAATTATTTATGCTCAACCGAATCGCCTCGATTGCTTTTCGGCATAGTCCTGAGAAATTAATCTCCGGGTGTTCTGCTAACCATTCAAACTGCTCTTTCTCTATTGTGATTATCTTCTTTACCTTCATATCCATTTCCTCCGTTAAGGAGGGATGCGACAAAAAGATTCCTCTGTAAATCTTTACGGTCTCCTACCTCTTCCGATTTTATAGCTCCACAGGAAGTACATCTCAAATCATAAACCTTACCGACATGTTTACCAAAGAAACCCTCTACAATCCTCTCCTCAATTATGACCCACTTATGGTTATGATATACAGTTCTCCTTCCAAGAATTTTATCAAGTATCCTTTGAGCGTTCCCAGACCATACGAGCCATATACAAACACAGATTAATATAATCCAAAACGTTGCTTTCACCTCTTTCCGATGATTATGAGACCAACAGCAGTTAACAATCCAGCGATGACGACAGCTACTACCTTTTTGTTTTCACGGAGGTATTCCTTCGCCCTCTCGGTTCTTGATTGCCATACAAGTTTTCCATTCTTGAAAGTTGCTTGGGTCATAATTGGTGATGGTCTTATATATATATATACCTATCTATTATAACCTTATCATAAAGGCTCAATTTTTTCCAATATTCACTAAAATACTTTGTCATAGACCCGACTCCTTGTTAGCTTTCTCTTCAAATCTTCTCCATATTGCAGTACTTAGTTCAGCCCATTTGGGGTCCGGCATATCCGGGTCTGGCCCATCCCGTGCTAACCAATTCCCGTGAGAATGACCACACAGATGATACCAACCTCTGCCTGTCGGGAATGGTATCGGATAGAAATTCCAATTATCAACTCCAACATTGATTGTAGGAAGTTCCATCATTCTTCTATGTGATAGAATAACACCATTATTTTCATCGTTCTCATCCCGAATTATCAAATGATTTTCATGAACTTCATCAAAACCACTGTCCAGCATCGCTTGTTTACCTTTATCGTGATTTCCAAGAATAAGAATTTGTTTCCCGTGTAGTTGTTCCCTAAACCATCTAATCTTCTCTTTTCCACCAAAACAGAAATCGCCAAGATTGTACACTGTATCTTCTGGCTTCACTACTTCATTATGACGACGAATTATTTCATAGTTCATGTGGTCTACATCTTTAAAAGGACGTTTTTCATAAATCAAAATGTTACGATGAAATCCGTGAAAATCTGCTGTTACCCACTTCATTTTATCACCTATCTACTTTATAAGGATACTCATTAATTCCTTTGAATGAATCATACAAAACACATAACGGGCACTTTTTTATTATAAAATCTATTGGAATAGCAAAAAAATTACACTGACCATCATGCACCGGACGTTTATATCTTGTTTTATATGACTCATGTAATGATTGAAACCACAGCCTAAAAACTGGCGTAATTATAATATACCATCTTTCTTCAATATCAACATACGGATAATAAATAATATGTAATTGTGGAGTAGCTTTAAAATATTCACCTTCTTTTACTTCTTCTGGTTTTCTTCTTCTACTAATACCATTATAATCCATGTAATATGGTGGAGCATTATAAAATTCTAATAGCATATCATAACTCGGATTTCCATCTCGTATCCTTTCTTGTAAGTACACATTGTCAGGACATCTACTTTTTTCTTGAATCGCTATTATGCTTCCATCAAAAAATTTGGCTTTAACATCTACACCTTGCACAACATCACTATACCATTTATCATCATAAATGTATTGTTTTTCTTTACTTTTTTCTGGTCTATTGGCATCTTTAAATCCACTATTATTTTTCGTATTATGGGGCCATATTTTTCTATATACAGATTCAAATCTTTCTTCCATCATTTCTGCATATTCCATCTTTCCATACCCAATACACTCACTCAATCTCATTCCCCCCATCTATCTTCCCATATTGAATCTATTGTTGATATAGGGGGCATAAATCCACCTTTAAGATATTCATCACGGTCTATTATCATTTTCTCATAATCAGGCTCTATCTCGAACCCCAAACCTATCCTCATTATTTTATTACAAACCTTGATAGTAGTTCCTGAACCTAAGAATGGGTCAAGAACTATTGCTTTTTCTTTTGTGGCAACCTTTATGAGATGCTTCCACAAACTGGATGGTTTTTGTGTAGGGTGTAATCTTCTGCCTTCATCGGCTACACTGTACTCAACAACATTCTTTGCCTGTTTCTCATTTTTTTGTTTACTTCTAGCGTATTCATAATTAAAGTAATGTCTATCTCCTTTTCTCGCCCATAGAATTATTTCAGTTGACTGACAGAATTTATTATGTTGTAATGTAGGCGGTGGATTTGGTTTTACCCAAACAATATCATTAATAATATAGAAACCTAGCTCCTTCATATAATAACCGATATATGGATAGTTATGATGTGTTCCTGAGACCATTATAGTGCCTTCATCTTTCAGAACCCGTTTTGCTTCAATAAGCCAGTCTTTCGTGATATTCTTCATATCCTCAAAACCATCCCATTTTTCATCAAACACTTTGCCTTTTCCAGACCTGCATACATATCCTCCTCCTAGTCCATAAGGCGGGTCAGTGATTATGAAGTCAACTACACCATCTGGTATTGACTTCATTCCTTCAACACAATCCATAATCTTGTATGGTGTGTTCGATTTCCACCACTCGGGCAATTTCATAAATTTATTCCCCATTATGTCATTAACCAACACATAAAATCGTCAACTATATCTTGGTCAAGTGTAAATCCTTCCTGACCGTCTTCAATCATCTTCAGTACCAATTTTAATCGCCATTTATACAGCGGTTTATCATTCAGGTCTAATCGAAGGTCAACAAAAATTCCTTTCTTGTCACATAACTCAGCGAACTCGTCATAATCGAGGTCAAAAACCGGGTCACGCCCAAGAATTGTTATGCCACATTTATCCATTTTATTCCTCATCCCCAAAACAGTTCTATTTCTCTTTTTCCAAAGAGAATGTAAAGACTCCTACCTATCCAAACAACTCGAATCTAAATAAATACCTTTATAGTTGAATTTGGAAGTTTGTTTACGATACCATAACGAAAATATCCAGAAATTCCCCAAGTGTTTCTCTAACATTTTCACACCCTTGATTTAATGCCCTGTGGCATAGGTAAGCCAATCATCATTTTTAAACTTTCTCGGTCCTTCAATAGAGGCATTTCGTGTTCCATTGGTAACTTCTTGCCGATTTCTTTTGATATGAGGACAAAATTTCCTCTTGCTTTGAATATCTTGTATATCGTTCCACATATCGAACAGCTTGTATATCCATCTGTATCCTCTTTCTTGAATACATGGTCACAAATTCTATCCGTGAACATGTCATTCCTAAAAATAAAGTCCTTTACCTTACTATGTATATCTATTTTGTACATTACACCAACTGCAGTGGAAAGAACCTCGATAGTATTTATTTTAAGGTCCCATAGTCTGTCTAACTGCTCTTGTCTAAGTCCCACTTGCATCACCCAGGACATTTATCACAAATAGGACATTCGCCATCCTTGATTGGCATCCCGCAGATATTACAAACCCCTTCATCCTTCGGTTTTGGTTGATTTTCAGGATTCCACATACCCAATACCTTTGCTTTTGCTTCTATCATATTATATACTTCAATTGAATAACTGGTTTCACCGCATTTATCACATACGTTAGCTTCCACCATACCAAAATCTACCTCTCTGTGAAAATATTGAACCATTTTATTTGAAACATTTCCTCCACAGGTGCTACAAGTATCGATTTTCTTACCATTATACCAGACTTCACCACATTTATCACAGATTTCTACATAAATATTCGTTCCATCTTTTTCAATTATTTGTTGTTTCATCAATCCATCTTCACAACTGGAGCAGTTTGGTAGGGTTTCTTCAATCATTTCGATTTCGCCCTCTTTTTCAATGTGTTCCGGTGCCCAATCTTCATTATTTATAATATCATCAACAGGAGTTTTCCTCTTTCGCTTGGTTTTCTTGCTCTTCAGGCATTTTAAATTACATTTGGAAAATATATCCTGATTTGTTTCATTACAAACCCTACATCTCTCTTCTTCTTTACTATATAATTTTCCGAAGCACCAAGGTCTCTTGCCCTTTTTGATTGATTCAATAGCTTCTTTTGTTTTTGTTGTCTTAAGACACTCGTTATAGGTTTCGGTATTTATTTTGGCACAATCTAATATACACGCATCAGATTCCTTATCATATTTTCCAAAACAAGAGGCTCGGACAACTTGTGATTTCCACTCTAAGTTATCAGAATAATAAGCATTGCTCACCATAATAATGTCCCCGCCTTTTGCATCTTCACTATTAGGTGTTTTAAACCGAACTTTCTTTTCAGATATAACTATACAGCTAAGACTGACATCTTTTTGAGTCCTCCGATTAACACCATTGACGATGATAGCCTTTTCTTTTTCAGGCATCTCATTCTCCAGCCAACATTTCTTTGGAAATGCCATCTGCCTAGTATTATATACTTTGTATTCTATCGGTATGACCATGTTAAGTCTGGAATCGAATGTATCCTTTAAAAGCTGGATATTTTCTTCAATTAACCGGACGGCTTTACCGAGTTCTCCCACATACCTCGTCAAAAGCATGTCATCTTCATTTAAACTCATCAGCCATGGATAAGAACACCTATTATTAATAACTTTTGTAAACTTTGGTTCTGTCTACCGACAAATGGAACGAAAACGAGTCATAAATGAGTCGTAATGGAACAAAAATAAATCTGATTATTCAGAAAGTGTTTAATTCAGGGCATGATACGAGGAACCAAGGAACCAAGTTCCCAACTTATTTCACTACCTAGATAGTATCTAGATACAGAAGTAACCAAAATTCCCACAGGAACCGCAGTTCTCAATTTTATGTACCAATAAATTGGTAAATACTAAAAATTTGGTATCAAGCAGGAACTCGGGTTCCCAACGGAACTTCCGTTACTCTATATAGACTAGTATCTAGGAAGAAGAACTAACGTTAAAAAGTTCCGTGGTTCTCCGGTCCATAGATTTTGAGATGTTTCTTAAGAAAACCTTTATATAATAGTATATATAAATAGATATCTTTATATATAATGCCATTCAGACATAATTTTCTGATGGAATCTGATAAAAGAGACCTTCCAAATCTTTTAAATATATCTTATCCATTAACCTATCTTATGGCAAACAATGATGATTTCCTGAATCGTATGAGACCATCCTCAATATATGACGAATTACGGGAACCACCAAAATCATGTGTTGTTTGCGGACTGAAATTAGCATTCTTCGAAAAATGTCCAAGTTGTTTACGATACGGAGGACAATAATGTTTCAAGTTGAATGTCCTTACTGTATGATGGGGTTTGAAGACAAGTGTCACGAGGGTTTAGTCACTGAATTCTCAAATCACCTCCTCCTCGAACATATCGACGAAGCCATACTACAGATAACTAACAATATGATTGATGGAGATAAAAGAAATGCCACAATTTATGAAGAAACCAATAATAGTTGAAGCGAACCTTGTAACAAGGAAAATAACCATTCATACTCTTGAAGGAGATATGACTGCCGATGTAGGTGATTGGCTGATTACAGGAGTGGAAGGCGAACAATATCCATGCAAACCAGACATCTTCGAGAAAACATATACGAAAATGGAGGATTAAGATGAAATTCGAAGGTATTGAATACGAGAAATTTGTGGACCCACAGGATAGACCAAGCCAACTATGGAGAAGGACATCCGATGATAAGTTGGGTTTCTTCTTAAATACTGAATTCATGACTATTGATGAAAAAGCTAGTGGGATTGAACGATAATGAAATGTGATGAGTGCGGAAAAAATTTTCCACAAATAAAAGTAGCATATTTCGACAGTTGCTCAATACATGAATTTGACCAAGGATATAAGAAACCATCTGTAACTGTGGACGCAATCATGATTAAAGAAGGAGAAATACTACTTATCCGGCGCGGAAAGGAGCCATTTGCTGGTTTGTGGGCGCTTCCGGGTGGTTTCATTGACTATGGTGAAAGCGCCGAAGTAGCTGTTTTAAGAGAAGTTAAAGAAGAAACCAATATGGATGGTATAGCAAAACAATTCAGGGTTTATTCAACACCCGATAGAGACCCAAGAGGTCACACTATATCGATAGTATTTGCTGTCAATAATACATATGGTGTAGAAAAGGCAGGAGATGATGCCAGCGATGTTAATTATTTTCCACTAAATGACCTTCCGCCTTTAGCATTTGACCATAGACAAATAATTAATGATTATAAGGAAACGAGGAACCGATAATGCCAAAACAAAAATTGACGATTAAACAAATGATGGACAGGGCTGAAGTCAAGTTGTCCAAGTCTGAAATAGATATGGAATTAGAATCACTTTTAAGGTCAATCGGATACACAACAGTAATGGATAGACCTTATATTGACCACCGTGAATATATCAAAATGCAGGAATTGATGATAGAACAGGGATGGAAAGTAGTTGAAATCAAAAGTGGAGACTACAAAATACGACACAAGGACCAGATAGCGATGGTCGAAAGGAAAGCAATGGACTTTCTTGGAGGCCAATTTAAAGGTAATTTGATGTTACAGCTTAAAGAGATGTATGCTGAAAGTCCTGACGCCTTACACCACCTTCTAATTGTTGATAGGACATTGGGCGAAGTGGTATCTCAGGCTGTTAAACACGGGGTTTATATCAATGCTGTGTATGCCTTTGTAGCTTCATTGATTGCACACGGTTTCTATCCCGTGTTTTCGGGAAGTACAGAGAATACCGCAAAACTTCTTGATGTACTTCGGAGGAAAGTCTTTGAAGTAGAAATGGGACTGAAACCTATACATCATAAAATAAAGATTGAAGGTGCGACAATAATAACGTTCCCTGGTGTAGATGAGAAAATCGGGGTGTTGTTAGCGAAGAGATTCAAAACTGTCGAAAATATGTGCAAGGCTTCTGTCGATGACCTGCAGGAATTACATGGAATTGGACCAAAGAAAGCAATTTCAATTTACGATTATCTTCACAGTGACCTTAGAAACATGTTCAGGGTTAATATACCGAAAATAGAGGTGCCGAAATGAGTAAAACATTATATGGAGATGCCTTCATTTCTTTAGGTCTAAAATATGTATCATGTGGAGACCCTGATGAAATGCATGATATATTTGATTTGGCTGTTAAAAATGGTGCAAAGAGATATGAAGACATGCCAATTTCACACCCATTAAATGTTCATCAGAGAGTCCTTAATGCTCTGGATAGAGATGAACGATTTAAAAAAGAATACATTCATTATACTAGAATAATAAAACGACCATGTAGAATTTTTTCCCTAAAGGTGTTGAAATGTAAGGGAATACCAATAAACACTGCTATAATGAACAATTGGGATAATGAAGAAGATAAATGTTGGGATAAGGTGTAAAATGAATAAAACAATGGTATGCAGATTGTGCGGTGCCGAATGGGGCGGGGATGAAAATGAATGTCCTCAATGTGGTAAGGTTCAAACTGAGGGTTGGCATGGAGATTAAAATTTCACCAATTAAATCATGCCCTCGCTGTCAAACAGACAGTCTTCAGACAGATATAAATCCTGTCCGTAAACTCAAGAAAGGTTCATTCAAACATGAAAACGGAGACAAACGAGAACACAAATGTAGTTTTTGTAATTGGTGGTCTAAAGCGGTTTATTCTTCAGGAAAGTGGCAATGGAAAGTTGCTGATAAAATTACTGCAGACCAACGAATTAAACTAGAAGATAGAAAAAATAAACTCCTATATAAAGATAAATTTAAAGGAAAACCAAACAAAAAGAGATGATAAAACAACAATGGATTCTTTGGCGGGATATTAATGAACGAAAGTAAAGAAATATTTTGGATGTCTTTTGTAGTTGCTGATTTGATGATTCTTGCTTTCCCATTTTTTGTTATTAATCATACATTAAGTATTATTATACTTCCACCGTTATTTTTATTGGCTGGATGGAGTTTATCTGTCCAATATGAACGGGCAAAAAAGGAGGAGGATGAAATTGAAAGAGAAAGAAATAAAAATGTGCAAAACCGGGCACCACCCTGCTATTAGTCCACAAGACAATAGATGTGAATATCATTGTGATTACTGCGGATGTACTTACGATAAATTTTGGGAAAGACAAGGTGAGATTCCTGGTTATATGTACAAGGAAATGTGGCAAACGTTTGCTCGTATGATAAGGACACATGACCATGGATTGATAATTGATGTGAGAACAGTTGATGGAATTGAAAACGATGTTATTGAGAGATATCAAAAGGCAGGACTGACTGAGTATAAATGTAAACATGAGTGGAAAAAGGTCGGTACTATTGTCGGAAAAACAGAACTTCAAGCGTTGGAATGTACAAAATGCCACACAGTACGTTTTCCTGAAGAGGTGAAATAAATGCCAGGAGGAAGTGGTTCTCCCGGATGGATTTTTATTTTAATAGTAGTAACAATGACAATGAGGTTGAGATGTTGATGGAGGAATAAAATTGACTGAAGTAATAGAAATAGATGCATATGAGCATCATGGAGTTTTGGTGGCCGTAATTAAGGAAGTACAAGGTAAGCATCGGGAACACTGTCTTTGTCACCAAGGGTGTAAAAAATTCAAACCCGGAAAACCAGATAATTGTGTTTATGCACAACATAATTATTCGTTCTGTTGTATGCCGGGCGGACCTATGGTTATGCCTGTGTATGAATGTGCTGATTATGAATGAAGGAAATATTTTAATATTAGAATGCATATAACCACTTGCAAACAAACGGTGATTCAATGGAAGACAAAGGACATCCAAGGATAGACCACGAATTCCCCTTCAAATACCTCAAGATTAACACGCTTTGGAAACGAGAGGATGCGGGTAAGAAAAAAGGTTGCATAATTCCAGGCGATTATTCCGAGGAGGAGTTCAAGTCTATTAATCGTTGGTCCGTGATGGAGAAGGTCGATGGCTGTAACACAAGAATTGTTTTTGAGAATAGGCATTATAATGATTATGGATTGCCCTACGAAAAACCAATTTATACCATAGAATTTTATGGAAGGACCGATGATGCTAATCTCTCACAAACACCACATGTAGAAGAACTTTTAGAGAATACTTTCCAAGTCAAAAAATTCAAAAAAATGTTTAAGGGAGCAGAACATGTTATTCTTTTTGGTGAAACATATGGAAAAAAGATACAGGAACCATGTGGCTCACGTTATCTCGGCGATGAAGTAGGATTTATTCTCTTTGGTGCTTGGGTTGATGGGTGGTGGTTGCAGAGACACAGCCTTGTTAATATTGCTGAAAGTCTTGAAATACCAATAGTTCAAGATTTCGGTGTGTTGACAAAGGAAGAAATCATTAAGTTGGTTTCATTAGGCCCGAATAGTGCCCATAGCGAGACACCACAACGTATCGAAGGTGTTGTGTGTACATCATTTCCTATGATGATGTATCGTGGCACAGACCGGCCCATAATGTTCAAGTTGAAGTGTAAGGATTATGAACGCCTTGAAACAAAACAAAAGGAGCTGAGGGGTTAAAATGGTTGCAGTATTAGATAATGAGGAATTGACATATGAAACAAATTATAAACCAACAGGCTGGGTGAAAAATTGAATGATTTTATCAGACTTAGAAAAAATGGAAATGATGTCAAGGTGACGGTTCCATGGCACCCTGAATTTGAGTGTGGTTCACTAATTGAGGGGTTATCGGTAGTCGCAGAAGAAAATGGTGTTTCTTTTGACTTTCCTGAAATCTCTTATGTAACCGTTGGTAACATCAAAGATACACGAAAAGAAGATATATCTGTCGCCGTTGACCTCATGCACGAAAGAAGGAGTAGAGAAATAACAAAAGAGTGGAGAAGGGCGTATAAAGAGCAATATCAAAGTTCAAGAGAAAGCCTGGATGATTTGTGGGAAAAACATAAACTGTCTGCCCATAAGAGGAAGAAAGCTGTAGAAGACTATGTTGATGCAAAAGCTAAATCAAAATTATACGATGAAATGAAAGAAAAAGAAAAGGAGGGATAAATTGGCTGTATTTGTTACACTATGTTTTTTGGTATTGTGGATATTTTTTATATTAGCCATATTCATTGGTCTCATTATTTTTATGATATGGGCTACAAAGAAAAGGAAAGAGCAATTCGATGATTATGTCGATACAAAGGCAAAGGCTAAATTGTACGACGATATGAAAGATAAAAAATAATTATAATAGGGCGAGCCCCTAAAAAGGGAAGTTCCTTTATAAGGAGAAAAGCGGGCCTGAAGGGGTTCGAACCCTTGACCTTACGGTTAAGAGCCGTCTGCTCTACCTGGCTAAGCTACAGGCCCGACATGTTGGGATTTGAGTGTATCAACATTTCACATTTAAATGTTGCCATAGCCAGTAAAAGGTCGGTACTATTGTCGGAAAAACAGAACTTCAAGCGTTGGAATGTACAAAATGCCACACAGTACGTTTTCCTGAAGAGGTGAAATAAATGCCAGGAGGAAGTGGTT
>Ga0208904_1002428_pt1 | contig 11748 bp, 6 predicted proteins | sample AntAceMetag02UKB_FD_184774 | JGI IMG/M metagenome (GOLD analysis project Ga0208904, IMG submission 184774) | Saline lake microbial communities from Ace Lake, Antarctica - Antarctic Ace Lake Metagenome 02UKB (SPAdes) (version 2) | ecosystem: Environmental > Aquatic > Non-marine Saline and Alkaline... | reverse complement strand
GTGCTCGGAAGGCAGTAGTCCTGTTTGCGGCATGGCAAGTGAGCAGGACACCACCGGGATCTGAGACCTGGGCATGTATTCATGGGGGTAGTTTGGGAACTTGGGAGGGCCAATTGTCTCTTTGTAAATAATAAAGTTTGGGAGAACTGGCCAAGAGGCGAACTCCTGGCGTTAAGGTGGAAGCTCTTGCCCCTTAATCGAGTTTCTTTTAGAAGATAACGAAGAAGGAGAGCTTACAAGGTATCAGGGGAGGATAGCGAAGAGCGAACAAACCTGAGATGGGCTTTTGGTAGTCTTAGCGGATCATAGTACCGCTGGTCGTAGTTTGATCGGGAAGGTGGGGAACCGATATCCAAAGGACCCACTGTAGGGAAGGTGAAGCCGGATGTAACGTTTACTGAAAGGAAATATAGGAGATACTCTGAGATCACAAACTGTATCAACGAAACTTCAGCGAATTGCGGAACAGGCAGAAAACTATCCGGAAATGGTATTCAATAACTTGGCGCATCTCATTGACCTGGATTTTCTGGAGGAAGCTTATCGTCAAACGAACAAGAGAAGCGGGGCAGGGGTGGATAAGGTCAACGCGGAAGAATACGCTGAAAGTCTCATTCCAAACCTGATGGATCTACTGCAACGATTGAAAGAGAATCGCTATGTGGCTCCCCCTGTGGAACGTGTTTGGATCGATAAGGAAGGTGGGAAGAAACGACCAATTGGAAAACCTTGCTTTGAGGATAAAATAGTTCAACGAGCGGTGGTGATGATATTGGAAGTCATCTATGATCGAACTTTTCATGGATTTTCTCATGGCTTCAGAAAGGGACACTCTCAACATCAAGCGTTGCATGAGTTGAGAGAGTTGTGCTGGAAAACGAATGTCGGATGGATAGTAGACGCGGATGTGAGTGGATTTTTCGACAACATCAGTCACGGCCTTTTGCAGGATTTAGTTAAGCGAAAGGTCAATGATGGTGGCATATTGCGGTTAATCGGCAAATGGTTGCACGCCGGAGTGGTGGAAGCGGGAACGCTTAGTTATCCCGAAATGGGGACACCTCAAGGTGGTGTCATCTCACCGCTGTTGGCCAATATATTCTTACATTATGTTCTAGATGACTGGTTTATCAACGTTGTCAAACCTCGAATGAAGGGTCGATGTTTTATCATTCGTTTTGCCGATGATTTCATTATTGGCTGCGAACTAGAGACAGACGCCAAAAGGGTAATGAATGTCATTCCGAAACGATTTAATCGATTCGATCTGACGATTCACCCTGATAAAACGGTTATGGTTATGGTTAAAAGACCGGCAATGGCTGTTAAAACCAAAGATGGGAACAGTACGTTTGACTTCTTGGGTTTTACGCACTATTGGACAAAATCGTTAAGAGGTTACTGGGTAATCAAGCGAAAGACGATAGGTAAACGTCTTCGACGATTTATGAAGGCAATGTGGCAGTGGTGTCGGAGTAACCGCCACGAACCGCTAAAAGAGCAACATAAGTCTCTCTGTTCTAAGCTGCGTGGTTACCACCAGTATTATGGTGTACGTTGTAACTACAAGGCGCTGGAGACCGTGTATGAGTATGCTCATGTTGCTTGGCGTTATTGGCTAAGCGCGGTGTCACAAAGGCTATGTGAATCTGGATAAGTTCGCGAAATCTATTTTGTCGGTGTACTCGCTGCCCAAACCCAGAATTGTTCACAACATTTAGCGTAACCTGTAGGATAGCAAAAGTTACGTGCCAGACGGAGTGTCGCTTGTCTGGTTAGATATTGGCGCAGAGCTTATATCTACTGAGGAACCGTATAAGGGAAAGCTTTACATACGGGTCTGTGGGGGGAGCGGCGGGTAACCGCTGCTTCTACCTGGACCTGTTTTTGATTCCCAAACAGATCATTCCAGGTGCCAGCACCGCTTTATTTCTTAGAAAATACTCAGCTATTATGAAGAGAATATGGCTTTCCGGCTCTCTCAAGACGCACCTATTCCTTAAGACGATTTGATTTCCAAATCCAGCTACACTGAATAATTCAATTACGCGGCATTACGCCATTCGTAACGATGCTGCAAGCCACCGAGTCTGGGCAGAGACATAACCTTTTCTGCGTCGGAAGGTTTTATTTGAACGGTTCTCCCTGAAGGTGAATCCCGATCTAGGGACAAATGACAGCGATCGTCGTTGTAATAGGCGACATATTCTTTGAGTAAACGGTAAAGATGGTTTTCATTTAGAATGATCACACGATTGAGCACGTCACTTCGAGCACTTAAAACCCAGCGTTCGGCGACTCCGTTTTGCCAGGGACTCCGGTAGGAAATTTGTTTTGGTTTGATACCCAGCTTTTGACTGATAAACCCTTTTACCCTGGGAGAGAAGGCCGGGCCCCGGTCAAAAATTAGATATTCGGAAGCCGAGTCGAACGGAAACGCATCGCGAAGCTGTTGAATGACCCACTGAGCTGTCGGGGAAGTCGTTGTATTGAAATGGACGATTTTTCTTCGTGAATGGTCGATAATGAAAAAGACATACAGCAGGCTGAAATTGACGGTCGGTACAACAAAGAAATCCATTGCGCAAATAGTGTCTCGATGATTTGTCAAGAATGTCTTCCAGGATTGTTGTTTCCTGGTATCAGGATGTTTGGATCTAAAGGTTCTCAGATAACGAGAGACAGTCACTTCTGAAACATCGTGAAAGCCGAGCGTCAACAACTCGGAATAGATTCGTGGAGCTCCCCAGTTATTCTCTGCCGCCATTTGATAAATAAGATCCCTGATTTCCCTTTTTATTCTTTTCCGTCCCGGTCGTTTGTTTTGAGAAGAGATATTCGCCCAGTGTTTTTTGAAACGTTTTCTCTGCCAGTCGATTACGGTTTCCGGCTTTACGATGACCAGATGATCTCGCCATTTTCCCCATACTTGTTTTAAAGCTACCCAGAATAATCGATCAATGTTGGCTAATCGGGGCTTCTTTTTTTTGGTGTGATAAGCCGATAGTTGTTGCCTGAGTGCCAAATTCTCCAGCACTAAATTATCCTTGGATTTGAAAATTGCCAAGGTGATGACAAGGAGAAATGAAAGCAGTCGGATTAGGATTTGATACATTTTTTGGTACACTCCGTTTAATAATTTGTTTGAAGTGAAAAACGTATCGGGATTTTGTGATATTTTCAATCAGGAATGGCATTTGATAACTGATTGAAATTATGAAATGATGTTATTTTGACGAGAGACAGGATTTGATAAACAAGGCTTGCGATAGTTGGATAAGCCATAAATGAAGGAGTAGCGCTATGACAATAAGTTGCCGGAAGAAACATCCGGATCTATTGAATTTGAAATGGTTTTTTATTCTTTTACTTGTTTTGTTTGTTGTTTTTTCTCCGCTGATATCAGTGGCAAAGGAGTATCATATTGCCATGATTGGGCCGTTGACAGGATCCAGCCCTATGAATGGAAAGCACCATCAGCAGGGTATCATGCTTTTGCTGGACAAAATAAACGCTGAGGGCGGTATTAATGGGAATCAAATTGTTCTGGATGTACATGACGATCAAAACAATAAAACAATGTGCCGGGAAAAAGCGCTGGAAGTGGCGACAAAAACCCAGGCACTTGCTGTGATCGGACACAATTACAGCTCCTGTTCAATCAGCGCAGGACCTGTTTACAAAGAACATGGATTAGCAGCAATCAGCCCAAGTTCATCTGATCCTGAAGTTACGATGGACAATGATTGGTTCTTCCGCACAATATACAACAACAATCTTCAGGGGCGGTTTCTCGCCAACTATGTAAAGAGTATTTTCAATGCTAAAAAAGTGGCCATTGTTCATGAAGATCTGGCTTACGGAGCCTATCTGGCAGATATATTTGAAAATACATCAAATCAGTTAGGAGTAAAGGTCATAGAGAAGCTTGAAATTAAAACCAAACAGCAAGATCAGGAAAAAGCAATTGAAAAGATTATTCAACGAATTAAAGCAATAAAGGATCTGGATGTTATCTTTTTAGCCACTCACGCTCCGGAAGGTATCAAGTTTGTCAAACAGTTCAAAGATCTGGGGTTACGCATCCCGATTATCGCTCCCAGTACCTTTGCTTCAGGTGCTTTTGCCAATGGGTTCAAGGATTTTCCCAAAGAAAAATTGATTTCTGGATTTTATAATAACGGAATTTTTGTCGCATCCCCGATAATATTTGATGATGCCAATCAGAAGGCTCAACGCTTTAATGATGAATACATTCAGACCTATCATGATAAAACAGACTGGAGAGCTGCATTTGCGTATGATGCTGCTCAAGTATTGGTTGAAGCTATAAAAGCGACCGGTGTCAGCGGTGAACCTGAGAACCTCAAACAAGAGCGAAAAGCTATTCGCGATTACCTGGCTGGACTAAACGGAATTGAGAAGTCTGTGGAAGGAGTAACAGGGTTCAACTATTTTAATCAGTCCGGGGATCCACAAAAGCCGATTTCCATTGGCGTTTTACACAACCGGAATATTATCTCCTCTCTTACACAATTGAGGCCTGTACGCAGCCTTGGAGAAATCGCAAATCTTGAGAAGGCGTTGCAATCAAATCGCGTTCTTCAGATAGAGGGTCAATATATGTACCAGACCCAGGTGGTTTATACGGGAATTGAGATTAATGAGATCAGTGATCTTGATGTGGACAATCTTAGCTGCACAATGGATTTCAATCTCTGGTTTCGCTATCAGGGGGGGTTTGACGTATCGAATATCACATTTCTCAATGCCGATGAACCGATCAAACTGGCGAATCCCATTAAAGAGTATCAGCATGAGCGGATTAATTATCGATTGTATCATGTCAAGGCAAAGTTTAAGCTGGATGCCTTCAACGGTATCCGCCCCTATGGAAAGCATTCGCTGGGCGTCCGTTTTTTACATAACGACATGACCAAAAACAACCTTATTTTTGTCAAGGATGTGGTTGGACTCGGAAACAATGATGGCGCATCAATGCTCAACGCCGAAAAGAAGTCGGAACTGCTGAATCCGGTATATGGGTGGTCGATTCAAAGCATGACGTTCTACCAGGCGGATTCGTATAAAAGTATCAAGGGGGAACCGAAGTACCTGAACGCCCCTGATGGGCTGCTGACCTATTCAACCTTCAACGTTGAAGTCCTGATCGGAGAAAACAAGGCCACAGTCAGGGGGATTATACCCGGTGGAACCAGTATTTATGTTTCTGCAACCTGTTTATTTGTTTTCCTTATCCTTATCATCGGCACCCGGATTTCTCATATTAGAATAACTGGAAAACCAGCGCTTTTCGTTCAATCCCTGCTCTGGCTGCTTTTTCTGCTCTCTTTTGAAACGGTCCTGGCCGGATTGATGATTGGTAAGATTGATACCTATAAGATTGAAATGATGACCGTTGTCTTTGATGCGCTGTGGTGGATTATACCGGGCTGGCTGATCGTGCAGGCTGTTGAGATCCTTGTCTGGCAGCCTCTGGAGCATAAAACCGGACAGATTATCCCGACCGTGATTCGGCATATGACGGCTTTTCTTATTATGGTTCTGGTCTGTTTCGGTGTCATTGCCTTTGTGTTTGACCAGAAGCTGACAAGCCTTCTGGCAACATCCGGTGTTCTAGCCATGATTATCGGTTTGGCGATCCAGATGAATATTTCCGACATTGTATCCGGCATTGTTGTTAATCTGGAACGCCCATTCAGAATTGGCGACTGGGTTAAAATCGGGTCGACACTTGGCCGTGTTGAAAACATTACCTGGAGGTCGACGAAAATCGCGACTGCATTTGGAAATATCGTAGCGATCCCCAACAGCACTGCAGCCGGGGCCACAATTACCAACTTTAACTTTCCGAATGACGAATACTATCACGGGTTTACCGTTAATATCCCAACAGAGCACAACCCTGACGAGATTGAAAAGCTGCTGGTAAAAGCAGTATCTCAAGTAAAAGATATTATTGAGCCCTGGGTTATGCTGGCAGGAATATCGGACTGGTCATCTGAATATTGGGTTTATTTTCGAATCAAGGACTACGGTGCGCGGAATGAATTCCTCCAGGCGGTCTGGAAGAGTGTCTGGAAAACGTTGAAGGCTGCCGGGATCAAGCCCGCCATCAGAAGACATGCCATTCATATTGAAGGAGAAACAGAACCGTTTCAACCCCTTCCTCCGGCATAGTTCGAATCAGGTGATTGCTGATCGATGATCTATCTATTGCGGTTGGTTATTTTGTTTTGACCGACCGTAACAAGTCTGATTGCGGATTGTAGATCTGGGTCGAGTTCATTCCACCGTGTCCGCCAAAAACATACATTTTATTGTTGTACACGGTGCTGGCAAAGTTAAATCTAGGGGTTTTAATCTCAGTTCCTGCAGACCATTCGTTCTCATCCGGATCGTACACCTCAACAAGACTTTCTGCTCCTTTGCCACCCACAATAATAATCCGGTCTTTTACGACACTGGCTGCATGGTAGTACTTTCCGGTTGGCATTGGCGCCCTGAATTTCCATTCCCCAGTTTTCGGATTAAATGCCATTACAGCTGTCTGCTTCCCCTTCCTGTTCTTACCTCCGATAATGTACATGTTACCCTTCACCAGGCTGCATGTATGATAGTATCTGACCTGCGGCATATCAGGCAGCGCTTGCCATTTTCCGCTTCTGGCATCGTACATTTCGACGGAAGCTATTCCTTTCCAGGTTTCATTTTTCCCTCCAAAGACATAGATTATGTTTTTAAGAACACAGCTGGCATGGCTGAAACGCCTCATGATCATGGGGGGTTTGCTTTCCCAGGAATCAGTTCTGGGATCGTACGCATCGACATTTGGTAACCCGGATGGATGGTTTTCGTTGTGGCCTCCAACGACATATATCCTGTTTTTGATGAGAGAACTGGTATGATGATCCCTTGGATATGGCATCGGTGATATCTTGGTCCATTTGTCCGACAAGGGATTATATTCTTCTATGGATTTCAGATAGTTTCTGCCATGGCCGTATCCGCCCAGGAGAAATATCTTACGCTTGAAGGTGGTAGCGGTCATACCGGATTTTGAAATCGGCAGCAGGGCTTTTTCTTCCCAAGCTTGCCCTGTCTGTATAGGGATGACCGGCTTTTTCCTGTTCTGAATTTTGTTCAGTTTAATGATCTGCTCCGAATATCCCCGCTCTTCAAGATAAAAACTGACTTTCCGCTTCTCGTAACCCCCCTTTTGAACCAGAATCGCATAGGAACCGGCTGTCCGGTTGTAAGTCTTATCTTTTTCCCGGTCGCCATGTGCTTTATCAAGCCTGGCGAAACCCAATAAATCGGTCTGACCGTATTCCTCTTCCAGGTTGTTTTTATTGATGACTGTTATTCTGGCGTTGCTGACATTCCCACTCATACCAACGACCCTGATCGAAAAATCGCCGCCCTGATTTGTCAGGGTCTCATCCTCTACAATAATGCCTGCCCCAACCACAGTTAATGTAGCAAACATTGCTATACCGTACTGCTGTAGTTTGTTCTTAAGTTTCATTTTCAGTAAACAGCCTACAATCCAAAAAAGCCCTTTATTTTATTTAACATTTTACCTGGAAGGGAGTCATCTTTCCGCGAGTTCCCCTTTTTCGACTCGGTATCTTTTTTTCTATCGGAGAGGACCCGGCTCAGCTGCTCAACCACCTCGGGACGTTTCCGCAGGATGGGCTCAATGTCGATCTTGGTTATTTCGAACAGGGTAGCGTTTGTTTGAGCCAACACATTTGCTGTGCGGGATTCACCTGTTAACAGGGCCATTTCACCAAGATACTTTCCTGTACCCAGGTGTGCCACTGTAAGTATCTTATTATCAGGAAGTTCAACCTCGACCTTGACTGTGCCGTCGACAATGATAAAGAGAGAATCTCCGGAATCTCCCTGTTTTACAATAAAATCACCGCTCTTATAATTGCGAAGGTGCATGTGATCGCGCAGGTATGATTTTTCTTCCTCCGAGAAGCCTTCGAACAGGTCGATATTATTCAGGATTGATTTTGCGTCAACAACGCTATCAAGGGATCTGACCTCCCTGTCCTCAATGAACCGGACCTCCTGACGCTGAACACCCGGTTTAATGCCGGCCTTTTGCAGGCTGGTCCAGATACTCAGCCAGACAGCTTGCCTGTTAGCGAATTTTTTCGCCATGTTGTCCGACCACCAATATACATTATAGACAGCTGATGAGTCGTTTATGGTGGAAAAACTGACAATTGGCGCCGGCTCAAGCAGAAGGAAAGCATTCACGTTGAGAACAGCGTTCAGCAGCAATTCCTTAACTTTGGCAGGATCGTGTTCCGGCGCCACATGCACAGCATTCATATCGCGATAGCGGCCGGAAGGCATGTTATAATTGTAAATCATTGACTCCGCCGCCAGGCTGTTGGGAATACAGATGATACAATCGTTTCGATCCTGGACCCGGGTTGTACGCCAGTTGATGTCGACAATGATACCTTCATCCTGTCCAGCGATTTTTACCCAATCGCCCACCCGGTAGGGGTGTTCAAGGTTGATCGCTATTCCGGAAAAGACATTCGCGATATTCAGTTGAATCGCAAGCCCAACGATCATCATCAGAACGCCTGAAGTGGCCAGCAAACCCGTGATTTTAAAATCGAGAACAAATGCGATGATTCCGAATAACGCCATCAGGTAGAAGAAAAGAGAGACCGAATTTCTTACCAGTCCGGGAACCTTACGTTCTGTCTTAATTTCGATGGGGTCAAAAATATATTTCTGGATAATCTGGTTGATCATTTGTGTTGGAATAACCCACCACAGTATATCAAATAACAAAATGAAGGCGTCAATGTAATACCGGTCTATGTGTCCCAGCAGGCCATTGACAATAAAGCTTTCACCCAGCAGAAGAAAAGGAAAGAACAGCAGCGACTGAATAATCCAGCTTGATCTCATCAGGGTTATTCTGGTGTTCGCTCTTTTCTTTCGGGTTATCTTTTCCTTTACTTTTGCATCATCAAACTCTGTGTCATCGTCCAGATAATACGAAAAACCAACAATCCTGTTTTTTTTGTCCGGTACTATGATTGGATGAATGATTCGTAATAGAATTGTCATCACCCTATCTTTTCGGATACTCACAACGCCTATCAAAAGTGCGGCAAACAGGAAAAAAAGAAGATTCGCATAGTTAGACGGTATAGACCTGCGAATCCCAAAATCACCTTTTTTAATAAGGATTTTTGCCGTAAATCGCGAGTGCTCAACGGTTTTATCCTTGTGACGCAGGTACTTGATGCTGCCAAAAGTCGCCTTCTTCGAGATATTCTGGTAAAAGGAAATTCTCTCAATAATCCAGTCGGAGGCTGAACTCAGAATTTTTAAATCCGTCAGCAGCTGACCACGGGTGATATCGATGATGCCCAATTCATCCTTGATATAAAGCAGTTCATTCCGGGTCATGGTTTTGTGCCGAAATGTGACCCCGATAACGTGCTTGCCATATTCCGGGCTTGAGAGAAAATCAGCTTTGAATACTGCATCTACCAGATATCGTCGATAAACCATTTGATCGACAATTTCCTCAGTTACCGGTGTTTTCAGTACAACCGGTTTTAAGGCGTTTAAAAACTCAACCTGATTAATGTCGATTTCTCCATGGTTGTACCGGAACCAAAGATAGAACTTAAGTTTAAATAAGCGGTTATCCATATCCAGGTCACTGATCTCCAAAAGGTCAATTCCGGTATGGATAACGCTTGTTTTATGATAATATGTGTTGCCAATCTTCATGATCCGGCCTTCTTCCAGATCCGTTTCCAGGGTGCTGATTTCCTTGGCGGCGGTAATGGTCTGAAACTGGAAAAGAGCTGGAACCAGTTTTTTACGGTTGTATACACCAATTGCCACTGGTTTGATCGCGTTTCCTTCACTGTCAAAATAGTTTATTCCGGTTACACCTTCAATTCCGTCTATTGGAGTTGATAGAGTTACGAGAAAATCCCTTATTTTTTGACGGTCTGCCTGTAAAGTTTTGGGATAGCCATTCAGACCCGCTTTTTTTATCGACTCCAGCAGCACTTTCAGTGAGTCAAATGTATACGCATCTTTCCAGTGCGGTTTTCGGTTAAAGTTCTGGCTAAACGTATCCTGAAATTCCTGACTTTTGACATTCCCAAGTTCGAAAAGAATGGGAGACACCACATACAAGCCGTCAATGTAAAAGCCCGGGTGTATTTTCTCTTTAGGGTAGTTGTTGAACAGCTCTGGAAAATCAAGCTGGGAGAATTCATGTGGTGTGATGACCGGGTTGGTGATCTTTGCATCCCTTAACAGGCGAATAAATTCGGCCCCGTTTTGAATTCCGGAAGCAAGAAATATTGGACTCTCCTCCTTATTTTTTTTGATAGCATCGACGATCTTTTGGAGCGTCACCTTGATTCCAGTGTCATCAGCCGCAAACTTCCATTTTTTCTTAATTGGAACCTGGCGGGTTTTGATAGCATTTTCGAAATACCCGACCAGGTCTGTACCATATTCTGTATCCTCATGCACAATAAAGACGGACAATGGCTCAAATACATTGTTAATATAATGCGCTAAAAACTCACCTTGTATTTTGTTGTTGAACACAGTTCGGAACTGCCAGTCATTTCCATTTACCGCTCTTTTACTCAGTGTCACCGGACTGAGTATTGGAATGCCATGTTTTTTATATATTTCGCCGGCCTGGATTGTACACTCGTCGTTATTGTGACCGATAACAGCTATAGTCCTGTTATCGGACGCAATTTTCAATGCGATTTTTTTTGCCAGTTCAGGCTTGTTGTCATCATTATATTGATCGAGAATGATTTCTTTGCCCAGCAAGCCACCGCCCTTGTTAACTTTATCAACCAGGAGCTTTAGAGAAACGGTACCGTTTAGATCAGCTTTAAGTCCCCCAACCACGGCGATGTGAATGGTATTGTTATTTATTTGATTAAAATAGTGAACAAGAAGAAATGGATATGCCACTACAATCAGAAAAATGAAGGTCTTTATGGTTTTTGTCCAAGTCACAGTTTTCTTTTATGTGGAGGTTGATGTCTATGTGAAAAGGTCTAATATCGTCTCCTGATGCCATTCCAGCGAAGGCCGGAACCAAGTGCGAGATGACAATGTCAGACTTTTCGCAAGCGGTTCAAAATTTATTGTTTAAAGATACATTGTAGTTGGTTGATTTAACGAATAATAGAAACCTATTGCCGCATGGCAGTTTTATCCGGATCTTTTACAAATTTTCGGATCAGCTGACTACCGTTCAACTCCATCGCCAAGAAATTGATGCCGAATCCCCTGGATAAATCCGTGCTTCCACTATTAATCCAGACGACTTTACCTTCTCCTTCAATTGGTGATTTATCACCTGCTCCCTTTAACTGTATTTCAAATTGCTCTTTCATCTCCACCGTTTCGTCACTGACAACGTAAATACCACGTCTTGACAAATCTTCTGTTGTTGTCGAAATCGTCCGATTCTTGTTTTTTATGACCACATCAAGTGAAACCAGGTATCTTTTGTCCTGCTTCCACCACTGTGTTTTCGGGTGAAAAAATGGAATTCTGATTTCTTTAATCAAGAAAACCCAGCAGTGTCCGGTTAGGAAATTGCAAACAGTTTTAAAAGAATGTTAAGAAAAACAGCGAACCAGTTATTTTCCATATTTCGAGATTCATTTCGGATCTCAATTCTCA
>Ga0208904_1002422_pt1 | contig 11761 bp, 14 predicted proteins | sample AntAceMetag02UKB_FD_184774 | JGI IMG/M metagenome (GOLD analysis project Ga0208904, IMG submission 184774) | Saline lake microbial communities from Ace Lake, Antarctica - Antarctic Ace Lake Metagenome 02UKB (SPAdes) (version 2) | ecosystem: Environmental > Aquatic > Non-marine Saline and... | reverse complement strand
TACTTTCTGTAATACCCTCGTAAACTTCATCTGTCTGAGGATGCAAAGATTCCTCTTTCTTCAAGAGTTGTTTTTCTGTAATAATCTCTTGATTAGCTTCGCTAGCAGCTGTTTTGGTATCTTTATCTTTCATATTTTCTCCTATGCCTTTTTCTAAAATATTATTTTGAGAAAGAACAGCTTCAATATTAATTGAGCCTGTTCTAATTTTTTCCTGCATATCCTCGTCAGGAAAGCCGTTTACACCGGATATCTTATTCAAATTATCTTTTTCAGTTGAAATATCCTTTATTTTTCTTTCATTTTCCGAAGAAAATTTTGGTTTAGTTATTGTTCCTAAGCCTCCCATATCTCCTGAATCGAATCCTCCTGGTTTTGATTGCATATCAACAGGTGGTTGTGGGGATGCTTCTGGAGATGGAAATGGCTCTGGGGTTTCTCCTGATGCTTCTGCAAGGTCAACCTCTGGAGGAGAAGGTAATTGACCGTATCCCATTTCTGTTAGTTCATCAGAGAATTCTTGTATTTCTGCTATTACTTTAACTATATCTGAAACATACTCATAAGATACATTATCTTTTTGTTTCATCATAGACTGAGCTACTCTCTCTAATTTTTCCATACTTTCTTTAAGTATATTTAATTCTTTAACTCCACCTATCTTGCGGATATTATCAATATTCTTTTCAACAAAATCTGGATTACTTGATTGTTTAATAAAATTATCGATTGTCTTTTTAAGTGAAGCCACTTTCTTCTGAACTTCAGGAACATGAAGAATACAACTCACTCCACAATCATGACAAGCTGGATTAACTACAAATGAATTTTCAATAAACTTAAGTCCAAAATTATGTTCAAATATTTTTTGATTACTATGAACCAATTCTTTTGATCCTTCTTTAACAGATCCACATAAAGGACATTTTTCATCTATGTCTACTTTACTTTCATGATATTTACATTGAATAACTCCGGAAAATTTTCTATTTTTTCTATTTTTAACACAATCGCAATATTCTTCTGATGTGTGAGCTTTATTATGACAAACAGAACAAATAGACGCTTCAACGCTGCATCCCATGCTCGTCCCTTTAATATATCCCTCTTCTATTCCTCTTGCCAATTCTGGATAAGCTACTTTATCTACTCTTCCAATAATAAAGATACCTCCCTGACCCTTATCATACCAAGAATGAACACAATCTCCCCTGGCTTTTTCAACATCATCATTTTGATGATTTGTAAACAGGGGAACTCCAATAAATGTAGGAGCTGCTAATTTTAATTCTTTTTCACTAAAAGCATCTCCATTATCATTCGGTTCATCTTTTTCAATTGCAAATATTTTTATATAAAGATGTTCTGGATGATCTTTTGTGGCCTGTTTAATATCAAAACCTCCTAGATCTTCAGTTTCTTTAATAGAAGCTGTTTTAATTTGATTAGGAAGATTATAGATATCCCAACCTTTAGGATTATTAAGAGGTTTTATATCTCTAATTGTTAACGTTGCTGTCTTTTTAAAAGCCATAATTATTATTCCTATTTATAAATTAATTATTTCGCAAGGACATTCCTGCCCCTTTTGCTTTCTTTTACCTTTGTCTTTATTCTTCTTTTGAAAAGAATCTTCAAAAGGTCCTGTTCCATCTCTTTTCTTTCTTTCTTTTTTGCTAGATTCTATATATTTTGCTGTTTTTAAAATTTTCATAATTATTTCCTTTTTTAATATTGTGGTCTCATTGGATCGGGAGAGCTTGGTCTATTATAATTAGATTCTGGATAATCTTGAAACTCTGAAGAACCTCTCTCTGCCTCTTCTGTATATCTAAGTTCTCTTTGTTCTGCTTCACAATCTTTACACATAGGGTCTTCCTCAATATTAAAATATTCTTCTTCATGTTTAAATTCTGCACAAAAACCACATTGAATTATATCTTCTCTATTTTTCAAAAAGGATTTAACTTCCCTCCATGTCCATCCTTCTCCGTATTCAAAATCCATCTGCTCAACAAGCCATTCTGTATTTCTATCATTTATACTACCTCCTAATCCCTTTACAACATCTTTAATAATTTTTTCTTCAGATCCGAATTGAGCTTTTTTTATATATTTTGCAGTTTTTAAAATTTTCACTATATTCTCCTCTCAAAACCTGTGTATTTCTCAGCCTCAAATGAACCTTTATCTTCTCTGTCTTGTTCATCATAAAAAGCTTTTACTTGTCTATCTTGTTCTGCAACAGAAATCCCTCTATTCTCTAGCTCTCTTCTATAAACTGAAGCTTGATCATAATATTTACCTTCGTTAACACTAACTTGAGATGCTTCTATCGCATCTTTTAGAGCATATAATAAGGAATCAGTATCCATATTAGAAGCTTTCTCTCTCTCTTGTTCAAAATTAACTTTATAAGGATCGTAATCCCCAAATGTGTTAGCATATTTTTTAGTTTTTAAAATCTTCATTTATCTTCCTTAATTAATTGATACGGTCATATCATATGCATCTAAAGGTTGTTGAACGCTTCCAGCACCATAGGCTATCATAATACCATACAGTTTGTCAGGTTTCCCTCTTTTATTTACAAAATCAATCTCAAACTGCCATCTTTTTCTAACAGGATTCCCTTGCTCATCTTTTTCATATTTAGGAGGAGTACTTAAGTCCCAATCAATATTCTTATTATTAAAGGCATCCCAAACCAACTTTGGACCCTGCCAGTATGTATCAGTAAATTTTCCATTAATAGGTAAACTATATATAAGTTTTCTTACTATATTTCTAGCTTGAGCTTTTGTTTTTCCCTCAAGAGGGTTGAACATCTGTTGTTCTTCTATATATTGTGCTGTTTTAAAAAGTTTCATTTATATTTCCTAATATATATTTAATGAAAAACAATATTTTTTCTCATCAGTTCTTGTATATTCTTTAGCTATCAAATTACCATAAATAGTATCTGGTCTATTACTATTATTTACAAAATGAACTTCAAATGTCCATTGTATTCTGTGGGCTTTATCACTTTCATCCTGCCCGTTCTGAGTTCCAGTCATAGTCCATTTAAATCCATATTTATCAAAGATATTCCAAAGTCTTTGAGATACTTCATAAGGATCTAATGCACATTTTCCTCTTAATTTAGATCCTATCATTTTATCAAGCATACTTTTAATTTCCGAATGGGATCTCCCATTAAGAAAATGATACTTTTTTTCTACCTCTTCATAAGCTGCTGTTTTTAAAATTATCATTTATTTAGAACCATGTCCACAATTCGGACAAAAATTAGTTTTAATCATAGAAGTTTGTCCACAATCAGAACAAGTAAAGATTTCCATCTCTTCTGCCTGTGCTTCTTTTATTTGTTTATCAGTAACACCAAATGTATAATTTTTATTATCTTTTTGTCCACATTTAAGCATATTATTTCCTTTTATTATATTTTCTACGTTCTCTGTTATAACCGCCAGTCATAGAACTCTTATGATTTTGTTTTTTCTCTTTTTGGTGCTGTTCTATAACCCTTGAACGAGATCGATGCGTCTTAATAGATGAATATCTTCTATTAGGAGTAACTATAATAGCATTCTTTCTTGAATGAGTTCTCCACACAGGGAGATACACTTTTGAACGATGAAAAGAACGACAATGCCCTTTGTGACAAAAACGATGCCCCTGCCTATAAACAATAGTTCTATCTCCATCATTACATCCAGTTAAAAATGATAAACTCAATACAGTAAACAATACTAACAAAATATTTCTAAAACTTTTCATAATTTCACCTCTTGCTTTATTTGTTAAAATAAACAAAAAATCCTTTATATTTATTTTTATCCTTTAACGTGTCTAGGAATTTTTATTCTAGCTAAATCATTCATAGTATAATGAGGAACATCTCTAGGGAATATTATTCCCCATTTATCGTTAGCGTGGCTGAAGGCGGCTTCTATGGTTGAAAAATATTCTCCGCTTGGGGCATAAATTTTAGCTTTAGGATCATCAGGTAATTTTTTAACTCCAGAGAAAAACCTCTTTTTACCTTCTTTTGTCAAAGCTGGTCCAACTACTACAAAATAATCAGAGTTAGTTGTATAGTCATGACCTTCCCATCTTTTATAAGAACCTTTTCCGAGATCTCTTTCAAATCTTTCTTTTAATTTCTGGGATCTTTCATGGTAATGTTCTTTCCATTCTATTCCCCTATCTTTTATTCTTTTTCTTCCCGCATATTTTATAGTCATTTTTTATTTTCCTATCAAATATAAATAACCCAAGTTTTTAGGTAAAGGTATAATATTAACTCCTACATCATCACAACCTAATATAAACTCATCAGCAGATGCGTATTTCTTAAGAGTATCATCGCTTGACCTCTTCTTTAGATCTCTGCTAGCTTCAATTAAATTAGAATGGACAATATCTTTAATAGTATCAATATGTTCTTCAACAGCATCTTCTCTGAATCTCAGAATTCTCCAACCAACGTTGGCTAACTTTTGATCTCTTATTTTATCCCTTTGAATGAAGTCGTCTCTTTGGTGCCAGATATCTCCATCGCAATTATGACTTATTATGTTCCCAACAAGATAAGTATGATTATCATCTCCATTTCCCTCTGTTTCAAAATTAATTACATCTCCAAAATATTCTTCTTCTTTAATATTCTTAACAGGAACATAAAAATATTTATCATCTTCTCTATATTGGGGTTTTTCCTGTTTTCTATTTGAGATTGTAACTTCCCATAAACCTGCTGTCTTATATTCTTTTCCACCTTTCCCAATTTTACATATCTTACCTTTCTTCCTCGAATTATAAATACAAGCAAATTTATTCATTGAAAAAGATAAAGATTGAATATCAAGTAATAATTTCTTAGAAGAAGAAATTAATCTATAGTCTCCATTCTTTCTCTTACATCCATCTCCATCACAAAAACCATCTATAAATAATTGTTTAAACTCATTTGATAAACCAAACAACCATTGAGGCATCTTTTTATCCGGAGCAATTTCTCCAAAATTATCTTTAAAAAATCGACACAATCCCTTACTCGAAAAAACAACTCTTCTAACATGTCGTTCTTCATTTACATAATACTGTGCATTAAGTCCAAAAATCTTAAACATTATATCTGAAACTTTATTAGCATAATCTACCTCATCAATATGGAATGAAAAACTAATGTTACCATTAGAATTCCCTTCGGCAGTATAAATTCCCATTAACCAACAAAAATCTTTTGTTATTTTAATTTTTTCCGGTAAAATATTAGCATTGTGAGCTTTTCCATGATAAGGAGTTATATCTATCTCTTTAATATTATTATTTATAAGCTCTCTCTTTTTAGGAATAATCAAAAAATCATTTTTACAAATATCTTTAGCTTCTTTAAATCCAGCAGATTGAATATCAGGAATAACATACTCTCTAGTCCTAGTAATTCTTGGTTCGTCCCTTTTTACTCTTATTTTTTTAGGTTTACAAATTAAAAATGGATGATTTTTAGTTACCCTTAAAGGAGTCATCCCCATAGCTTTTATTGACAATATTTTATTTTCATTTTTATTAACAAATTTTCTTTTAATCTCTACTTCTTTTCCTGTCTTGCCTATTAACTTTTCTCCAACACTAACATCTTTGGCTGCTTTAGAACCTTTTGAAGTAGAAACAAGAGTTTCTGGATGTAAACATTCTACGCCTATTCCAACTTTAGGATAAGCAAAGTCTATAACGAATGGATTGTCTTGTCCTGGAACCTTAACAGAAAATTGTGCAAATAGAGGATAAGGAGCATTCATTCCCTGAAGAGTTTTATACATTTGTTGTTCTAATTTGGTAAGTTTTATCATCTTCATAGGAGTGGGTTGCTGTTCTTCTTGTTTCCCAACTTTGCCTTTTTTAGTTATCTTTGGAAGTTGGTTTCCAGCAGCGGCTCCCATGCCAGGAGTACCACCCATGCCACCCATATCACCGCCCATGCCACCCATTTCTCCCATGCCAGGCATGCCGCCCATTTCGCCACCCATGCCTCCCATTTCTCCACCCATTCCACCCATTCCTCCCATGCCACCCATTTCTCCACCCATAGCTCCGCCCATCGCTCCACCTCCCATACCTCCTCCAAGCATACCTGAAGCAGAAGCTGCAACCTGTTCGTCTCTAATTTTTTGAACTTCAGAATCATAATCAAGATCTAACTCTTCAAGAATTGTCTGTGCAGATACAATGCCCTTATCATATAACTGCATCATTGTCTGAACTTTCTGTGTATTATCTCTTAACTGAAGATCATTCCAAGATAATGTAGGATATAAATATACTGTTCTTCCTAAAAACTTAGACTCTTCTTCGTCTATAAAACCCTGCATCATAGCTATAGGTAAAAAGATATGTTTTTCAACCCATTTTTTAAGTTTATTTCTCCAGTTATCTAGCCTTCTAATTAAAACTTCAATACCAACTTGGGCAGAATTGTATGATGCCATTTCACCATTAAGAATAGCTTGATTTAACATTAAACCATCAAGAATTTCTTTTCCTATTTGTTCCATCTCTTGAGTTACATTATGTATCTTGCCCTCAGCTCCGTACCAATCATATTCAAAAGCATGGTGAGTTACAACAGTTAAATTAGGGTCATTAGCAACCGCTGATAACTGCCCAACAACGCTCTGTAAATCATCATCAGTGGCTGGACGATCTTTATCTCCAACCTTGACAACTCTAACAGGTAAAATTAATCTTTCAGCAATAATCCAGTTAGCTGTCATTATTTTTGTTTTATAAGCCAACATGGTAAACAGTCTCTGAAGCATAGAATTTCCATAAGTTCCGTAACCGCTAGGATTATGTTTAATATGACTTATAGAACGATCGGATAGAGGAATTGGTTGACCTGTTGCAACTAAATCAATTAATTTTTGAGGCAAACTATCATATATTTTTTTAGGCTCTTTTCTTTGTATTATCATTTTTAATTCTTCGTCAGCTTGTAAGTAATATTCAGGATTAGAAGCAAGAGGATTTGTTCTAACTTCAATAAAGTCAGGATTCATCACTTTTATAGACTTAAAAGAACCGTCTGGATGATTACAAATTTCTCCTTCTTCGTCTTGACCAGAACCCTTACATACTGGACATTTAATTTCTAAGAAAGGAAAAACGTCTCCAAGTAAAAAATACTCATGACTTATTTCATTAAGCTTTTCAGCTAATTCTATATTTTCAGCAGTTTCTTCATAATATTTAAGGATTTTTCTATTTTTACATTCTAATTTAAATCCATTCATAGAGAAGTTGGAATAAAAATCTACACCAGCAGCTACTTTTGGCTCATTAGCATAGTAAAATCTGTCCCATTGATAAACTTCTCTTCTCTTACTTGCTATTTGCCAATTTTGCGGAGTATGCATTGGAGAAAAGAACATAGGTTGTGTCCATATGACATTTGCTCCTGAGCCTGCGAACTGAGCATTCTTTGTTATAGGAATTGAAACGGATTGTGATGTTGCATATTTTGTGCTTTTATTGTCTACAGATGGCATATTATAAGCCCCTGAAGCTGCTACCATTCTTCTTTTATTCACAGGAGAATTATCAGACATTTTAAAATTTATAGCCATATTTTGTTATCCTTTATGAAAATATTATCCATCTATCATTAGATCTTCGCAAGACTTCATTACTTCTAAATCTCTATCGACATATTCTCTACCTTTTCTTTTATTAGCTATTTCACTTAAATCTGGACATTGTTTTATTTCTTCAGAAATAAAGGTATCTTTCACTCTGACATCTTTTTTATCTTTTTTCTCTGCCATTTTTCTATTTAGATTAAAAGAAGCTACAGGGGTATTTTTTGGAAGGAATGCAGGATTATTAGTACTATAAGGATTATATTTTTTACCAGGTTTGTCAGGAGTGAAATTTGTTAATTCTGTAGCAGGATCAGAATTAACAAAACCACATTTAGAGCAGGTCATATTAACAACTTTTTCACTATTTGGATCTGCTTTACCTAAAATATTACCGCAACTTTTACATGTATATTGAGTACATCTACTCTCTACATCTCCAGGTAATTTCATAGGTTGAAGAGGCTTAAGAGGTTTTATTTGACCAAGCCGTGTCAGTCCAGTTTTTTCTCTTAATTTATTTAGTTTAGCTTTTATTTTTTCTTTTTTAGGATCATCTTCAGAAAGATTTTCAAATAATTTATTTAATCTTTCATATTCTTCTGTTATAGAGACTTTAGCAAACTTTTTTTTTTAGTTTGAGCTTCTTTCCAATTAAAAGGTTCAGTTCTATCAACAACTGGTCCTCCTTCTATATCTCCTTTTGCTCTAGCTGCTTGCAAGCGAGACTCAGTGTTCCCGTATTCTGGAAGTATTGGTCTTCTTCTTTGTCCAGGTTTTAATTGAAGATTATTTGTTTCAGGTATATTTTTATCTACTTCAAATCTCTTTTGTATATATCCACCAACCCAGTTTCCTTCTTTATCTCTATAAGGACGAGAATATTTATCCATAATATTTTCACGCCAAATAGTTTCATAATCTATATTCCATATTCCACCGATATCTTGACCCCACCCCTTATTTCTTTCAATTATATGCCAATCTGAAACAGGCATTCTATAAAAAGGATCAATTCTTTTTTCATCTGGACCATATGTTATAGTATTATCAACTGATTGATGTTGTGCTGTTTTTGATAAATTAAAACTTTTATTTTCTTTCTTTACATCTTGTTTTGCCATCTTTTTAATCATTTTATTTGTTTCTTCTATACAAGAAGTTACGAAAGGAGCATACATTTGATCTTTACTTTCAGGATCTGGTAATTTTAATTCAGGAGGTAATATTTTTAAAATATTAAGTCCAATTTCTTCTTGTTCTATTGATGTTTTACTGCTCCAATCTTCTTCAGACAAAACTCCTCTTATATAATTTTCATGAGCACCTTCATTTATATATCCAATAAGAATATCAGATGCCTGACCATTTCCTATTCTATTTACCCAATCTCTAACATCTGCTCCATCTTTAAACCTAGGATTATCGCTTTCCATTTCTTGGATTTGCCCTGGTTCTTGATTAAACTCATCTTGCATTTCCATCTCATCTCCAATCATTTCAGGATTGTCATTAAGTCCCATATCATCCATAGGAGGTTGTCCAACAGGTGGCATACCTAATTGAGCTTTTTTTAAATTAAAAACTTTCTTTTCTGTTTTCATATCTTTATTTTCCTTTTTATTAGAAGATGTCAAAACAACAGATTGTCCTGGTTCTACTTCTGGAGCTATCATTTGTTGTTGCATTTCTTGAGATTGTTCTGTGACATCAAGTTGTTGCTGTATTATTTTTTGTAACTGATTAAAATCAATAATACCTTCTTCAATAAGTCTATTTTGATTTGCATATTGATTTAAAGCTTCTTCTGTTGGCAAATTTCCTGTTTGTTTAACCTGGTCAAGCATATACTGCATAAGAGTATCATAGTTATACTGCTGATTAGCATTTTGAGCTTTTTTATGTTGTCTCAAATTAAAAGACATTAATCTTCCTTTTTATTCATTAAATTATCAAACATTCTATTAACCATACTTTTAGTAGAGAGGTATTTTCCATCATTTCTCCACGATTCATCTCTTTCAGCTTCTTTTTGTCTTTTTTCTTCAGACAAAGCCTCTCCTGCTGTTTTTTCAGGCAATCTTTCAAAATCGCCCTTATCAAAGATGCTCATAATATTATTATTTTTCTTAAAGCCACCTTCTTGAATAACTTTTGATCCACCTGCTGGAGTTATAGATGAAGCTCTTAACACTCCAAGCTCTCCGAGTTCTTTAGAAATATTTTCTGCTTCTTTTTCTCTAGTTTTCTGAATAGACTGTTGTATAATTTGCTGTTCATTAACTTTTTCTTTATCAACTATTTTAGATAACTTTTCAATCTTATCTTGATCCCAAATGGTATTTGAAGTTTCGCTTTTAAGATATTTAGAAGGTCCGCCTGTTTCCAAAATTTCTCCAGCCCTGGCGGACATAATACTTTTTGCAGATTTTAATCCATTATCTTTAGAATCTAGTTTTTTACTTTTTTGTTCTTCTGAAATTCTACTAATTCTTTGTTGCTCAGTTTCTTCTGCAAATTTCTGAGCTTCTTCCATTTTAGAAGTATCTTCTTTTTTTAAGAATTGTATTTTATTTTGATCCGACATTCTTTGGATAGCCATATTAATCTCCAATTATACTTTTTAATTTATCCATTATAGTTTTTTTATGTGCTGTTATCATCTCTTTTAGAGTATAAGCTTTAACAGGTTTAACCTTTTTAGCTTGTTGCCCCTTTGAAGGAGCTCCATAAACCTCATCAAGATTATCATTAAAACCTGGTTCTTGATCTTCTTCTGAAGTAACTTTCCCAGAAGTAAAACTTATTGTCCATTTACCTTCAGACCTATGGGCACCAGTAAAATTAAGTCCAAAACTATCTCTAATTTCTTTTACAATTTCTTTAAGATCCTGAGCTTCTATAGAATCAGTAGAACCTGTATTTGGATTAGGATATTTTTTATCTGGAATTTCTATTTTTACGTTTTCTGTTCCATCGGCTGAGATATCTTGATCAACGAACTTGGGCTTATATTCTTCTAGTCTTCTGCCTGGATAACCATAACTTTGTAGCTTCTTGAAAACATAGTCTGATAAAGTTTTCTTTTTATCACTTTGTGGAGACTCCATCTCCTGTTCAACAGGTTGTTCTAAAGACATAGAATCATCTTGTAGAACTTCCTCTTCTAGAGGTTCTTTAGTCAAAGACTCATCAACCAAAGGCTCTTCAACACCAGGTACCGGAGATTCTATACCCTCCGGTACTGGTTGATCATAAAGAGGATTCTCTATATTTTGTGAAACCATTAAACGCATTTTCCCTGCGGGTACGATAGTCATTTAAAACTCCTATATTTATCAAAGATTACTTATCAGACAACATGGCATCAACATAATCTGCTGGATAAATCTTTTTCCAATAATCGCTCAACCAGCTCTTACTTTTACTATCTAAATTAGCTAGTCTAACAAATTTCTTTTGAGAAGAAGCTTCTTTTTCTTCATCTTTTTCTTCTTTTTTATCTTCAAGAGGACATTCTTCTCCTTTTTGTTTCCTTTTACCTTCATCTTCATTTTTATCTTGAAAAGATCCTTTAAAAGGACCAGTCCCATCACGTTTGCCTCTCTCATCTTTACCAGCAGTTTTTTCTTCTTTGTCATCATCTTTTTCTTCTTTGTCATCATCTTTTTCTTCTTTGTCATCATCTTTTTTATCATCTTTGCTCTTGAATTGATATTCTTTAAGAGCCTCAGGCAATTCTCCTGCCTCTTTAACTTCAGCCTCTTTATCAACTTTAGGCTCATTAACTAACTTACCCTCTGCCTCTGGCTGTCCTGATGAATCTGCCTCATCCTCTTCTTTCTCTACCTTGGGGCTTGATACTGAAGAGTCATCTTTCTTAGCACTTGGACCGTTCTTCGGCATAGTTGTTGATTCTCCTGTCTGATGCAGTGGTTCAACATCCAGTTGTCCACTTGAATCAGCTTCATCAGCTTCAGCAACTTTTACAGTTTCATCTGTAGAGGCGACCTTAACTTGTCTCTTTTGGGCATAACTAGCCACAATTTCTTCAAAGCTTTTTGCTTTACCTGTAGAAATCTTATTCGTGATAAACTTCATATCTTATCTCCTTA
>Ga0208904_1002414_pt1 | contig 11801 bp, 8 predicted proteins | sample AntAceMetag02UKB_FD_184774 | JGI IMG/M metagenome (GOLD analysis project Ga0208904, IMG submission 184774) | Saline lake microbial communities from Ace Lake, Antarctica - Antarctic Ace Lake Metagenome 02UKB (SPAdes) (version 2) | ecosystem: Environmental > Aquatic > Non-marine Saline and Alkaline... | reverse complement strand
AGTTGATTAAAAAATCTCCTTCTTGTTGGGTCTCTTTTACATAAACAGAAAGTTCCTGGAAAGGTCTTTTTATTGGGTGAGTGAAATAATTAAAATCAATAATAGCGAAAAACACTAACAAAACAACAACGCAAATTTTAGATAAAAGCTTTCTCTGATTTGAAGCAAGAAGAAGCATGGCTCCAGGGATGACATACAAAAGATATCGGTTAAAAAATATCGACTGAAATTTTTGAGAGACTAACCAAGCAAAAGCGACCGGTAAGATGAACCAAGAAACAAGAAAAAGACTTTTTTGAAAACTTTTTCCCCACCGTCTTATTATGAGGATAACAGCAGCGACATAAAGGGCAGGGATAGCAATTGGGTGCTTGATCCCAGCGGCTAAGTATTCAGCCAGCACTCCTCCGAAGTCTTTTATGGTTGGAGTTCCCAACCAGAATCCGCCACCAACCCTGTTAACTTGGTTGTAAAGAGGAATTGCCCATGGAAGATAGAGAACACCAATAGCAAGAAACGACTTGAACATCTTTGTGGCAATTTTTCTCTTCCCCCAAAAATATTCATACAAAAACCAGATTCCTTGTACAAGGAGGGCAAAGATGGCGAAGTGATGAGAATATATTGCCCAAGCGGTTGCAATCACGTATCCAACCCATTTTCGTTTTAGGAAAAAATACATAGAAGCAGCAACACCAAGAGCCATAATAGAATACATTCTTCCCTCGAAAGCATAGGTGAAAAAGAATGGATTTAAAAAAGAAAGAGCTGCGCCAATAAGTCCTGTTTTTTTGTTCCATAAGAATGCGCCAATTTTGTAAACAAAAAATATCGTTAAAATAAAAAACAAAAAAGACAAAGCTCTAATGGCAACTTCACTTGATCCAAAAAGATTAAACCAAAAATGTTCAACAATATTGTAAAGAGGCGGATATGTGTCTCTGGCTGAGACGTCAATTATTCTAAGAAGTGATGCTTTTGATAAAACGGCACTAAAAGCTTCGTCCCCCCAAAGGCTAGCGGAAAATTGATTGGGCATTAATTCAGTATACAATAATTGCAAAGAGGATTTGGAGATGTAGGGTAGAGGTAGTTCTATGAAGAATAAAAAAGGGGAATTAAACCTTTTCTGTTACTCGATATTCTAATCTTTTTCCTAACATGAGCATGGTTTGGGCATGAAGAGCAGGAAAAACAGACATCGGTAGTGTCACTATTGGTAAGGTTACCCATTGGATTAATTCTTTTATTACCTGAAAGATTGTTTTTGGTTTGGCTTCTTCTGGTCTCATAGCAAGGTCGACTGCAACCATAACAACAAGAGCAACAAGACAAATTGTTAAGACTGTTTGGGAAATTTGAGGAAGACTGAATCCAAGAGATGTTCTTGAAAATGCTGGATTCATAATTGCAGGTAAGGTGGCACCAAGAGTTAGAAGGAACCAGTTAGTAGACCATATGATATGGGTTTCAACGATCTTAAATATTCTGAATGCGCGAGTCATGAGGGGGATTTCTGGGTGCCTCATAGATTCTTTAATAGCATAAGGCAAGTCGGTAGCGCCCCAAGCATGTCGTTTACACTGTTCATATCTGTTTTTAAGCGAGCCAAACCAACTCTTTGCTTCGGGGGCATCAATGCTGGTTGGCAGATAAAGTGGCTCAACATGAATAAGCCCTTTGTTTTCAAAAAAGGTTTGAAGAAAGAGGTGCCAGTCCTCAGGAATTATATCTGTGTGCCAATAGCCAACGCCATGCAAAAGCTTAAAGGATAAAGAGTAACAAGAATAGTTAAAAATAAGTCTGCTTGGTTCCTGTAAATCAACCAAATGAATTGCGTGACCAACTATGCCAGTCATTTTGATTGGGAAAGGTACACGATGAAGATTGTTATACCAAAAAATTGGTGATTGCCAGAATTTAAGATAGCGATCAGAGTCCATAGCGAAATGATGAGTTAAGCTAGCAAAATATTTAGGATGAAATTTTGCATCGGCGTCGCAAGAGGTTATTGTTACGTGTTCTAAGGGGATTCCTTTTTTGTCTATCATTTTCTTGGCTTCCTTGGCGGCCCAGGCTTCGTTTGCAGCCTTTCCTCTTATTTCGCCAACAATATTGTCAGGATGATAGGTGGCAGTTAAAAGTCCAAAATGCTTTTTGTATTTCTTGATAAGATTATTAGCTCTTTCTTTGGCACCCGGTGCTCTTGCTTCCATGGCCAGAAAGATAAACATTGATTTTTTATCAATTTGTTTTTGTCCAGCAAAAGCGTCAAGGGAGTTTGAAAGCACCTTCTCAGACTCATTGTAGTTAGGAACAACTATGACATGTCTTACGTCTTCCCAGTTCAGAGAGTTTGTTGTTTTTTCCTTTTTCCATTTTTTGGGCCAACTAATGGTTTCCCAGTCTTTCAGTATGAAATACCCTTTAAAGGCAAAGAAAGCAGACTTAAATGATTTGTAGAACCAGTAGGCTAAGAAGGCAATTATCCCGTAGGCGACAATATTTGGAGCAAAAAGTCCACCTATGGCGGGAGCTAGGATTATTGACCAAGCAAGGAAGCCTGGAAGTATCTCCAAGAACCGATTAAATTTTTTCTCATACTTACCTAAAAGTAATTTTTTCATAATTTTGGTATCTTTGTGTGCTTAGCCTAAGTGTTAATTTATATCCAAAGTATTTTACACCACAGGCTGATTTGCTCCAAATTTATACAAGACGAGGGAAAAGTGGTTCCCCAGATTTTATTTTAGGTCCCTTAAACTGTTTTTCGATTTTTTCTGACGTTTCTGGTAAAAATGGTTTTAAGTTGTAAGCAATATTCCTAATAGTTATTGTGGCGTCCTCAAGACATTTTTTTAATTCGCTGCCTTTTAATTCCCACGGTCTTGTTTTTTCTATTTTTCCATCAAGCTTTTTTATGTCGGCCCAAATAGCCTCTAGGGCTCGATCAAATCTGTAGTTTTTGAAAGCAGTTAGAACATTGGTCTTGATGGATGTTTTGGTTTCTTCGAAGGATATTTCAGATCTTTCGCATAATTTTGCAACTCTAGCGACCAAATTACCAAGACCGTTAGCTAAGTCAGAATTATATGCATGTTTTAATTTTTCCTCGGAAAAATCACCGTCTGTGAATGGATTAAACTTTCCCAAGAAATAATATCTAAGAGTATCCGCACCGTATTTTTTGATTAAATAAAGAGGGTCAATTACATTTCCAACGCTTTTGGATATTTTTTGTCCATTAACAGTGAAATAGCCGTGAACGAAAATAGTTTTTGGTAACTCTAGTCCAGCAGACAGCAAGAATGCTGGCCAATAAATTGCATGGAAACGAGTGATACCCTTACCAATTACATGGACATCGGCGGGCCACCATTTTTTGTAATTGTCTAAATCCCATCCGAATCCAATACCTGACTGATATATGTTTAATGCATCAAACCAAACATATATTCTTTGTGTTGGGTCATTTGGGACAGGAACCCCCCAGTTTTTAGCTCTTTCGTTTGTTCTTGATATGCTGATGTCATTAAGGCCGGTTTTTAGAAAAGACAGAACTTCATTCTTTCTTGTTTCTGGAATAATTTTAAGCTTGTCTGTTTCGATAAGTTGGATCAACTTTTTTTCGTATTTGGATAATTTAAAAAAATAATTTTCTTCAGCTACCTTTTGCAATTTTTTTCCGGGGTGTTCATGGCATTCTCCGTTTTTGTCGAGCTCTTCTTTTGAATAAAAGGTTTCACAACCAACACAATATAGTCCTTCGTATTCTTTTTTATATATGTCTCCTGATTCTTCGCATAATTTCCACAGTTTTTGACTTGATGCAAAATGTTTTTCCTTATTTGAACCTTTTTGCCAGATATCAAATTCAGTATTTAGTTCATGTGTTAATTTGTGAAAAATCTGGGTATTCTTATCAACAAAATCTTGAATCGGTATGCCGGCTACCTCTGCTGCCTGAACATTTTTAAGTGCGTTTTCGTCTCCACCAGATAACATTAGGGTTTCTTCACCCAGAAGCTTGTGAAATCTAGCAATAACGTCTGTTTGTACAAATTCCAATGCATGACCAATATGAGGTGCGGCATTAACATAAGGGATAGCTGCGGTGATATAGAATTTTTTCATAGTAGTAACAGTGTACAGAAAAACCCCTTATTTGTTGAGGTTGAATATGGTATTCGAGAGGGTGTTATTCTCCAATAAATTTCTTAATTTTGTCCGCCCATTGATTGGCCCACTCTTCTGCTTCTATTTTTTTTATAGCCAAACTAAAACCTGGATTGCTCAGCAACGATGAAACATCGGCAATGGTGGCGCTTGATACCTTAATGTTGTCTCTTATATTCGAATAGCTTCTTCCTTTTTTAAGCCAATAGGCAACAGCAAGTCTTTTTGCGAATGTTTCTATTTCGGCCTCTGTAAAGAAATTATTTAAAAATGTTTCACCCTCCTTTAGGTTTTTAAAGTCACCCAGAGTTTGAGCAAAAGTTTTTATAATCTGCCTTTTTAAAGAAGGATTGAGTTTTCTGTCTGATGTTCTCATGATTGTTTACTTAACTAAAGCAGTACGTGATTATATTGAGGCAGGAGCTAGCTTGCAGTATAGCAATTTCTATTACCGAGTCAAGAAACTAGTTTAACTATTTTTAGAGAGATATATGTCAATCGTGACTCCTAAACCTGTTAGCAGCAAGAGATTGATAATATTGCCAACACCTAGATATCTCAATACGAGGAACACGACTAACATAATGGTAATTATCAACCCCCTTTTAGAATTAGCGAAAAGAGAAGAAAACGTAAAAAGGGAGGCGATGAACAATAATAAAAAAAACAAAGGAATAACTCCGGGTGACGTTGGGTTAACAAAGTAAATAATGCTGGCAAGAGTAACCCATGTGGTAAAAGTAATTACTAAGGTCGGGAAAAAATTCTTTCTTCTTCCAACACCACTCTTTCTTTTTTTTGCGGCACGAGTTTTGTTATGCTTGTTTGTTAGCTTTTTCTTCACGGTTATATTTTACTCTATGGTCGGAATTAGTGGGAAGGGGGTGTGATAGAATTAGGCATATGGATCCGATAATCGTGCTAGTAATTGTTCTAGGAAGCTTTGTGATTCTAGGTGTTTTAATTAACAAACGACTAACAGACTTAGAAAAGGGACAAAAGCCTTCAGATGAGCTCTTGGAAGTTATAAAGATGCTTCAAGAGGGATCAAAGCAAGACAGAAAAGTATTACTCAGCTCTCTCCAAAAAAACACTCAGTCACTTAATGAAAGATTAGATACAGCATCGAGGGTTATAGGCAAAGTACAAAGAAATATAGGAGAGATGAGCGAGATTGGTAGAGGGATGAAGGATCTTCAGGAGTTTTTGCGAAGTCCAAAAATTCGAGGAAACATTGGCGAGCAGGTTTTAAAAGAACTTCTTGTGCAGATACTTCCCAGGAAATCTTTTAACTTACAACATACATTTAAGTCCGGAGCAATAGTCGATGCTGCGATAAAAACTTCGGCAGGAATAATTCCAGTTGATTCTAAGTTTCCAATGGAAAATTTCAGAAAAATGATGGAAGTTGAATCAGAGCTGGAGAAGAAGACTTACGGTAAGCAATTTGAACGGGATGTGAAAAAACACATAGACGCGATTTCTAAAAAATATATTTTGACAGAAGAGGGAACGATCGATTACGCATTGATGTATATACCATCAGAGGCTGTTTATTATGAAATTGTAAACAACCCTGTGCTTTCTGACTACGGGGTAGCGAATAGGGTATTGCCTGTTTCACCAACTACTTTTTATGCATACTTAAGAGCAATATTGATGAGTTTTGAGGGGCAGAAAATTGAACAAAAAGCACGCGAAATACTGGCCGCAATAAGAGCGATTCAAAAAGACTACAATAAGGTGGAAGATAATATCTCTAAACTTCAGAGACACTTAAACAACGCTTACAATATGATGAACAATGTTCTAACCTCCTTTAATCAATTAGGTCAAAAAATTGCATCGACTCAAAGCTTGGGTCACGGAGAAAAAGGGGAAGCAAAAAAACTAAAGGAATGAAAACAGCAAACGGATTTACCTTAGTTGAAGTGTTGGTAGTTATTGTTCTTCTGGCAATTTTGGCGGTTGCTGTGATAGCTACCATTAATCCACTCGAGCAATTAAGGCGAGCCAAGGATTCGTCTCGCGAGCAAAATGCAGAAACATTGTTAAGTGCCATAAACAGATACCAAGCAACTCGAGAAGACAATCCTGCAATATTCGATTCGGCAGACTCCGTTTCTTGCGAAGAAATAGTTCAGAGCGCCCCCGTTTACGATGCTGGTTCCTTAGAAAGCGAATTATCTTCTTGGTTTCTAAAACACATTACGGAAACAGGTTCGGAAATGTATGTTGGTTTTGGTAGTGATGGAAAAGCTAAGGTGTGTTACCAAATTGAGGCAACGGCCAATAGGTCGAAAGTTGCTGATGGTGGATGCAGCATCCTTCCTTTTTTTTACGCGTGTCTTCCAAGATAGAGTTCACACTTTCAGAAAAGCTGATATAATTTTTAGCGAATGACGAAGTCCACTGTAACCAAAAAATTAAACAAAGAACAACTAGAGGCTGTTAAGTACAAAAACGGACCTCTTTTGGTGATTGCGGGAGCGGGCACAGGTAAAACAACGGTAATAACAGAGAGAATAAAATACCTGCTTCTTTCTAAAAAAGTAAAACCATCTGAAATATTAGCACTAACTTTTACAGAAAAGGCTTCTCGCGAAATGGAAGAAAGAGTAGATATGGTGATGCCGTATGGATATACGCAAATGTGGATTTCAACTTTCCATGCATTCTGCGACCGCATTTTGAAACAAGAAGCACTAAATATTGGACTGGATCCGAAATTTAAGTTGATGACACAAACTTCGTCTATTCAATTCATTCGCAAAAACCTATTTGCTTTTGATTTAGATTATTTCAGACCATTGGGAAACCCCACGAAATTTATTTCTGGAATGCTTCAGCATTTTTCTAGACTTCAGGACGAAGATATCAGTCCCCAAGAGTACTTAAAATATGCAGAAAAAATCGCTAAGAAAAAAACAAATAAAGAGGACAAGCTAGAGGCAAAAAAAACAATGGAATTGGCTAGGGCTTATGTCATTCACAACGAATTAAAAAAGAAACAGGGGCTAATGGACTATGGAGACTTAATTATAAATACGCTGACGCTTTTTAGACAACGTAAGAATATATTAGCCAATTACCAAAAACAGTTTAAGCACGTATTAGTTGATGAATTTCAAGATACCAATCATGCTCAGAACGAACTGGCCATACTTCTCGCGGGAGAAAGGAAGAACATAACAGCGACTGGTGATGACGACCAAAGTGTATATCGTTTTCGTGGCGCTGCAGTTTCAAACATTATCCATTTCAAAAAAGCTTTTCCAAAAGCAAAAGTAATTGTTTTAACAAAAAATTATCGCTCAACCCAAGAAATTCTCGATAAGGCTTACGAGATGATTCAAAACAACAATCCGGACAGACTAGAGGCCGTGGAAAAAATTGATAAGAAATTGATTTCTCAACGAAAAGTGAAGGGGGCAGAAGCTCAATTTATACATGTAGACAGAGTGGAAAACGAGGCGGACCAAGTTGCTAAAGAAATCATTAAATTAACAGATGAGGGGGAATATGATTATGGAGACTTTGCAATTTTGGTGAGAGCAAACAATCATTCAGAGCCATTCATGCGAGCGTTGTCACGAAGGGGTGTGCCTTATCAGTTTCTAGGACCAGGTAGGTTGTTTAAGCAGCCCGAGGTAATTGATTTAATTTCGTATCTTAAAGTTCTTAATAACTTTGAGGACTCTGTTGCATTTTACAGGTTGTTGTCGATTGATTTTTTTGGAGTATCTCCTAAGGATTTAATAAAAATAGGGAACCACGCAAGGCGATTTAATCTTTCGGTGTTTGAAGCATGCGAGAAAATCGACAGCATTTATGTTGTGCCCGAAACAAAGAGAAAAATAAATAAAATAATGACCATAATCAATAAGCACATAAATTTAGCGAAAAGTGAATCTGCAGGCCAACTGATTTATTACTTCTTAGAAGAAACGGGTCTTTTGCAGAGATTATTTAAAACTGATTCACTCGATGTTGAAAAAAAAGCTAAAAATATTTCTAAATTTTTTGACAAGTTAAAAACATATGAAACTGATAATGATGAAGCCAGTGTGTCATCTGTGGTTGAGTGGATCGACTTATCTAGCGAATTGGGAGAATCTCCTCTTGCTGCGGATGTTGATTGGAATGAGGTAAACGCAGTTAATATTTTGACAGTTCATTCTAGTAAGGGCCTGGAGTTTCCTGTAGTTTTTCTGGTTAACTTAGTCGGGCAAAGATTCCCAACAGTTCGACGACGCGAACAAATTCCCATTCCCGACGTTTTGATTAAAGAAATATTACCAGTTGGCGACTACCACTTAGAAGAGGAAAGAAGATTATTTTATGTTGGCATGACAAGGGCTGAGGACTTGGTTTATTTCACGGCAGCTGATTATTATGGTGAAGGAAAAAGAGAAAAGAAACTCTCTCCATTTATATTTGAGGTTTTTGGAGAAGCTGCTATTTCGGACAGGTTGGCAATCGACAAGCACGAGCAACTTTCATTTTTGGATTACAAGTCTATTGACAGTCAAAAATCTGAACTAGAAACAACAAAGCAAAAAATGACTGATCTGCATGTTGATTATCTTTCTTATTCTCAAATTGCAACTTTTAAAATTTGCCCGCTGCACTACAAGTTAAAATACATATATAAAGTACCTACGCCTTTTAGTGCTCCGTTAAGTTTTGGTATATCAATGCACGCTGCGCTTAAAGATTTCTATACAAATTTTAAAAAAGAGCAAAAACACGATGAAAAGTTAATACTGGCAGCGCTAAAAGACAATTGGACTAGCGAGGGTTACAGAAATAAATTGCACGAAAAGAAGATGTTAGATAAAGGAAAGAAATTTCTTTCAGAATATTATAAAAAAGAATTTAACTCCAAAATAGTGCCAGTAGAGCTGGAGCAATCTTTTGTTGTTCCGCTAAAGTTGCCCAAGGGGGAGCGGATGCTCAAAATAGGTGGCAAGATGGACAGAGTGGACATACTTTCTGGGGGGAGAATTGAAATTATTGACTATAAAACTGGCGCAAATCTTCCGACGCAAAAGCAGGTTGATAGCGATTTCCAGCTCACCTTTTATGCTCTTGCAGCGGCAAATATTAACGAAGAACCCTTTGGAAAAAGCCCGGAGAAAATACAACTTACTCTTTACTACCTTGATGGACAAAAGAAACTGACAACAACCAGAACAAAGGAAGAGCTGGAAGAAGCAAGAAAAGAAATCTTTACGTGGCGAAATAAAATAGAAAAATCTGATTTTAAGTGTTCAGGGCATATATTTTGTAAAACTTGTGAATACTCGCTACTTTGTGGAGCGGACAATAGATAGTCTTTTTTGAACAGCTTCCCCCGTTAACTCTCGCAAGGCGTCTGCGGTAATCCATCGGGCAGCCTTGGTGTCTGTTTTCCTAATTTCCTGGGAAAGTTTGATGGCTTCTTTGTTCAGTTTTTTATTTCTTTTTCCAATTTGCCGGATGGCCCAGTTGACGGCTTTTTTAACGTAGTTTCTTTCATCACTTGAACCTTGTTTTATTGCGGGAAAGAATTTTATAAATTTAGCATCGGAAGCACTTTTATCGTGTATGGCCAAGCAAGCCATTAGTGCGTAGCCAGCTCTTTTTTCATATTCTGGTTTTCTTTTTGTCCATTCGATTGCTTTTTTGTGGGCGTAAGGCGTTTTATCAAAAAGATTGGACAAAACTAAGTCACAAATATCCCAAGAGTCAAAGTCTTTTATCCAATTGTCCATTTGTTTTGAGGTTACTAGTCCTACTTCGTCAATCAACCCAGCTAAAAGTCGCGCCTCATGAATGCCTGTTTTCCAAAGCTTAAGAGCGAGTTTATGATTTTTGCCGGTTTCTTTAGCCAACTTGCGCAACTGAGGTATGGAAATACCTAGTGCCCTTTTGGGTCTAATTCCAAATCGTGCCATTCCCTCAAGGTTTTTTGGACTGGAGAGCTTGTTAAGTTTTTTTAAGATTTCGTCTGCCTTTTCCATTTTTTGAAAACTATTGATGGGAGCATTTTAGCAAATGCCCCTGGATATTCAATTTCCTGACCACCAAAAGATTTTTTAAAATGAGTAAACCCCTGCCAACTCTTATTTGGAAATCTGTCATCATAGATTCCTTCAAAATCAAGAATTTTTGCTCCAGCGGCTTTTGATTTTAATATTCCTTCCCAAATTATTTTATATTGAGCCAATGATTTTCTCCCCTCACTGTTTGAAAAAGCTTGCCAGTAGTATGAAATTTTATCTCCGACAAGAAATATGGCCCCAGCGGAATTGGTTTTTGTTAAAAAGAAGAAAGCATTTTTGTTAAAAGTTTTTTTGAGTATTGTTAGGCTTGAAAGTGAAGGTACGTAGCGCTTTGTATTAACGGCATTTTTCCACGCGGTTCTAAATTCTTTAAGATCTTTTAATTGGGGTTCCGATAATAACATTTTATCAGTTTTAAGAATTGCGCGTCTTGCGTCTTTTTTCATTCCCCTTTTTAATTCATCTGTGGTTTTTGTTAAATCAAGATGTAGTGTCTTCGAAGGCAAAAAGGGCCCTTTTGTTTTTCTATATTTGTTGTTTTTTAAATATATCGCATCAAGTTTGCTTTTGGGCTCAATAATTATTTGCAGTGCTCGACATTTTGATGCAAGTGTCTCTATTTTTTTAAGTGGAATTATTTCTGGTCTTTGAATTTTGATAATAGAACCAAATAGGGGAATTTTCTTAACAAAACAATTAACATGATTTATTTGAACTACGTTCCAGCCTCTTTTGCGCAAGTATTTTCCGTATTGCGAAGTTTGTCTAATGTCAATCATAGCTTAGAAATTTGGACGAGTAAGTGAGAGTTTTGTTCGAAGGCGAAGAGCTTTCCATCTAATTATTTCTGCAAGGCGATAAATTCTATAAAGGGGACTAATAACTAAATCCCAAGTTCCTACAAATTCTACAACTTTTGGGCGATATCCTTCCTTAAAGCGCGTAAATCCTTTTCCTATTTCTCTTCCCCATAAATCAAAAGTTTTAAGTCCTAAGTTTTTTCCATATTTTATTGCCTCCCACATTACTAAATTATTTGCCATTACTTTTTTATGTTTATTGGATGAAGCGCCATAAGGATAGTAAAGAAAATCTTTCCAAACAAAGACAATCCACGTCGTAATAATCTCTTTTTCATATCGAGCAACAAGGAGCCTTGCAATTGGTTTTTTATTTTTTTGTATCATGTCGGTGTGTAGTGTTTTCCACATAAGGCGGTGGTATTTTTCGGTGTGTGCGTAGAAACCTTGTCTTTCTACTGTCTCCCTGGTGAGTTTGATATACGCATCAAAAGCCTCGTCAGAGTTATCTTCCTGTACGCTAACCCCCTTACGTTGGGCTAAGCGTATGTTGTAGCGAGTTTTTGGTTGAAAGCTTTTTATAAGATCTTCCTCACTAGGAGTTAGATCTATCCAAAAGGTTGTGGGGGTGAAAAGAGTTTTTCCAACTACGGCACCGTTTTGTTTTAAGAGTTCTATCGGTTTTTTGCTTTTGAGAATATTGGGTTCAAGCTTAACAAATAATAGTTTTTCTCTTTTCCCTATTTTTTTAAGATCGGTAAGAATTTTCTTTGTAGGA
>Ga0208904_1002412_pt1 | contig 11813 bp, 12 predicted proteins | sample AntAceMetag02UKB_FD_184774 | JGI IMG/M metagenome (GOLD analysis project Ga0208904, IMG submission 184774) | Saline lake microbial communities from Ace Lake, Antarctica - Antarctic Ace Lake Metagenome 02UKB (SPAdes) (version 2) | ecosystem: Environmental > Aquatic > Non-marine Saline and... | reverse complement strand
AGAGATATGTGACAAAGGACATCACAAACTACATCTTCGCAGTAAATATGACAGGACCTTATCATAATTCAGTTGCGGATCATCACCGTTGGTGCTACGATTATGATGAGCTTTCTGATAGGGCTAAAGGATTTGAATATAGTTCGTTTGACCACCAAGAGATAGTCAATGCTGGATTGGAAGGTAAGATAGCAATGGACTGGTGGATTTTGCCTCTTAAACTTAAACACAAACAATGAAGAAAAAAGCAGAAGACTACTCTATTTTAATAGAAACAGTAGCAAAAAAAGACATAAAAAAAGGGGACAAAATTAGAATAAAGCTAAAAAACATAGATAGTTCGCTAGAAATAGCAAGAGGAGAAATAAACAGAGGCACACACTTTCTTAAAAAATAACAATATAAAATGGAAAAGATAGGAATCATAGTACCAGCAGTCAATTGCCTCAAGTATTCTAAGCAAACACTGGACTCGATAAAAACTAAACATCCTTATGAGATTATCTTCGTAGACAATGGTTCAACTGATGGAACAAAGGACTGGGTTAATAGTCAAAAATTACAAAGCTCAAGACCTTTTAGTTCAATCACAGACCCTCAAGTTTCTGGATTAGCAGCGGTTTGGAATTTAGGAATTGTCGAAGCCAGATTAAAAGGATGCTCTATGTTCCTAATATTAAACAACGATATCATTTTATCTCCTGATGCTATCGATAATCTAGCCAAAAAACTTCTTACCAGAAAATATGTAATGGTAACAGGGGTAAATCAACAAGAAGGATGTGCACAACCTGAGGATATGTTGTTGAAAAACACAGAATATGTTGAGGATGAGCCAGACAATTACCACCCAGATTTCTCTTGTTTTATGATAGATGATAATACTATTGACAAAGTAGGTTGGTTCGATGAAAATTTTATAATTGCTTACTTCGAAGATTCAGACTACCACGCTAGAATTGCTTTAGCTGGAGAAAAAGCAGTCTCAACCATCTCAGCAATTTACTATCATTTTGCATCAAAGACTATTCAAGGAAATCCTCAACTAAAAAAAATAATAACGCAAGCCTTCGAACATAATGAAAAATATTTTGAAGAAAAATGGGGACATAAAAACGTTGGTGACGTTCCAGAAATGTTAAAAAAATATAATAAAAATCCTTTTGGTAATCCTAAGAAAAATTATAAAGATATAACAGATAATTATTTAGAGGGGATATTCTAATATGAAGGAAATTTTAAAACTTACGATATACGGGCAACCCTACGTGAAGAAAAATTCTCAGAGAACTATTTTTCACAGGACTCTGAAAAGAATGATTGTTGTTTATTCAGCAAATTTTACTGCTTGGAAAAATGATTCATTAATGCAATTAGGTGTTTGTAAAAATGGTTATATTAAAAAAAAGATAGATAAGCCGATTGATTACCCAGTGATTCTGAAGATTCATTTTTACAATAACACTAAGCACAGACGCGATCTGAGTGCGATGCTGGAGGGGATTCAAGATTTGTTGGTCGAAGCAGGAATATTAGAGGACGATAATTGTAAAATTGTTATTGGACATGATGGAACTAGGATGTTTTATGATAAAGAACATCCAAGGATTGAGTTGTGGATATTAAAGACTAAAGAAAAAGCAGGGTATTAATTAGTAATTTAAATATAATGAAAAAAATCAAATTAACTAAAGGAATGGAGACCCTTGTCGATAATGATATATTTTTATTAGTTCGAAATAAAAAATGGTATTTTAATGGAAGATATGCAACAAGAGATGAAAAAAATTATAAAAACAGAAGAATGAGAAAATGTATTTATTTACATAGATTGATAATGGATGTTGTCGATGAAAAAAGAGATGTTTGCGTAGATCATATAGATAATAATCCATTGAATAATCAAAGGCAAAATTTAAGAATTTGTAATCATTCTGAAAACTTATTTAATTCAAAACTAAACAAAAACAATAGAAGTGGATATAAAGGGGTGAGCTTTAGTAATGAGAAAAAAAGATGGACAATGCATGTTGGTACAAAAAATTATGGGTATTTTAATAATAAAATTGAAGCTGCAAAAGCTTATAACAAAATAGCCAAAGAGTTGGTTGGTGAATTTGCTAAGACTAATTTTTAATTTTAAATAAAATGAAGAAAAAAATAAAGTTGTTGTTTTACGGAGATTCCCCCGTCCATTGTAAAACGGGGTTTTCTACTGTAAGTAAAAACATTCTGAAAAGATTACAAGCCACTGGTAAATACGACATCTCAGTATTGGCAATAAATTATTTCGGAGAACCACATAATTCTAAATATAAAATATATCCTGCTGTCTACAACAACCAAAATGATGTCTACGGAAGACAAAAACTTTTAGATATGCTAAGAGACCAGGAGAATAATTTTGATGTCTTATTCACACTCCAAGATACATTTATAATGGCTACTATCGGAGAGTCTATTAAAAAGCTAAAAGACGGAGCGATTGTAGAAAAAGAAGTAACCGATAAAGAAACAGGAGAAAAATCAATGAAAAAAGTATTCCAAAAAGGAAGAGGATTTAAGTGGGTTTATTATTACCCCATCGATTCCAGACCAGAGAAAGACTGGATCAACGACTCAGTTGCTTTAGCTGATGTTGCGGTTCCTTATACTGAGTATGCCAAAGAAGAAAGCAAGAAAGTTTTTGATAGAAAATATGAGATTATTTATCATGGGTTTGACCAAGAAACATTCAAGCCAATAAGCGAAGCTAAAAAAGAAGCTTTTAAAGAGAAGTTTTTCAAAGATAATAATCTTAAAGATGCTTTCTTGATTGTAAATGTTAACAGAAATCAGACCAGAAAAGGAATGCTCCAGACTCTTTTAGGGTTCAAACAGTTTAATACTATGATTCCAAATTCAGTCCTTTACACTCATTGTGATATTTATGATAAAGCTGGACACAATATGATGAAGTTGGCTAGTAAGATGGGGCTAAAAGAAAACTGGCTCTATCCTAACCCTAAACACTTCGAACAGCAGAAATTATTTAGTGATGATTTTATAAATTCTATTTACAATATTGCTGATGTAAACATGTCTACAACTGCTGGTGAAGGATTTGGGCTTTCTATGGCTGAAAGCATGGCTACCAAAACAATCAACGTCTTCCCAGACAATACTGCTATTCACGAAATTCTTAAAGACGGAAGAGGTGTTCTAGTCAAAAGTGGAAATAATCCCAACAACCTAATCTCTTGTGGTCCTATCGACAATAACCAAATAAGGCCCGTGACTGATATACATGATTTGGTAGGGAAGCTTTTATGGGTTCATTCGCACAAAGAGCAGGTTAAAGAAATTGAAGAAAATGCGTATAATTGGGCTCAAGAGAACCTTAATTGGGATACCTTAACAAAAAAATGGGACAAACTAATCACTAACACATTAAAATGATTGAAGACATTACAATATTTTTCCCAGATGGAAATAAAACTTCTTTTAAAGTTGGACAGCATTTGCAGATTCAAACCGAAGAAGGGCCTAAAAAAACAAAAATTAAAGTTAAAGCAATAAAAGTTGGCAAAAAAAAATGTGAAGTTATTCTTTCAAACAAAAAAACATACCAATATATTGATATGCCTTTTGTTTATACTTCTAGTATTTGATAATAAAATTAGATACTTGACCTGGTTGGACATTATTGTGAGCTGAACCTGAACCTGTATTTTGATTGGTGGGGGTTGTATTTTGATTGGTTGGGGTTGTGTTTTGATTAGTCGCAGTTGTGCTTGTTGTTGCCCAGGCTACATCACCATTAAGAGCCGTAGAGGCATCTGGTTTAATGTATGCTGCACCACCAGCGTTATGGTTTCCTCGAACACTATGTCCATGAGCATTCTGTGCATGAGTATGAGCGTTTTGCACATGAGTATGAGCATTCTGTGCATGAGTATGAATTGGCATTTCAGCAGTTGTTAGCGTGTGAGTTTTACTCCCATATTTTTCACCTAGCGTATCAAAATCTGCATCAGTAGAACTTAAACCAACCATAACTCTTCCTCTATAATCAGGTAAATTAAAAGTACTAGAGCCATTGCCTACACCATAAGAAACTCCGATAGCAGCAAACAAAGCTGAATAAGTGCTTCTTGAGACTGCTGTTCCATCGCACAGCAACCACTGGCTTGGAGCAGCAGCACCCCCATATCCAATAATAATACCAGCTGGTAAGCTTTCTTTTACATAATTTAAATTATCTCTTATTTGCTCATTCAATGAGTCTGAACCTGGTGCTTCTTTGTAAGACCAGGTTTTTGGTGTTACCCATGATTCTGCCATAAAATTTAGTTAATAATTACTCTCTTTTGTAGTTCCAATGTTTGAATGAAATCATTATCTTGACCCCATCTGTTAGAAACTACATAGAAATCTTCTTTTGTCCCATCAAATGACCTTTGAACGTTCACTTTATCTCCGACCTCCAAAAATGGGGCACCAAGAGCTTCTATTTTTATAAAGTCTAATGGGTCCTTTAATTCAGCTAATCTTTGCGTAGCTAGGGTCTCAGCATAGTCAGAGTCATCTAGTAAGTCATTCTCTATCGACAGCACTTGAACTCCGTAAATTGACTTAGAAGCCTGGTCTTCTTTTGTGGCTTCTATTCTGGATTTAATAACGATAGGATCTCCTGTTATATTGATAGTAGTCACGTATATGGTATCAGTCGGATGACTATTGGCAATGTTAATTTTAATCGATTCTCTGAAAATTGAATAGCTTGAAATTGAAAGGTAAGCTGACATATCGGCACCACCACCGTCTTCTTGAGCATTCCCTAATATATCAACTCCTATTACTGGCACTTCAACATTTAACGCAGGGACTGATGTTTCTAATCCATAGAAGTATTGAGACCATATTTCACTTGAGTCTCCTGCGTTAATAGAAGTTTTTTCATTTTGAATAGAATAAATAGTTTTACTTACCAATTTCTTCTTAGGGTTGGCTTTTACCTCTATTCTATTTCTTACTCTATTTTTAGAGATTTCATAGTTTAAGTCTAATACATTTGTATCGAAAGAAAAATTATGTAACGCTCCTCCGATTCCATCAAAATGTAATCTGTTCCAAAATTTTAAGATTCCATTGTTATCAAAGAATACCATACCTCCTTCTGCTTCTGCAACTTGAGTCATGTAGTACCAAATAGAACCTTCTGGCAACCAGGCAAACTCTATCGTTAGATACCCAGTTTCAAGTTCAATTTTAGAACTATCAATCCCTGCAATACTTGCTAATTGTTGAATGATTTCATCAGTTCTTAGGTTTTCATAAAAAGTCTCTTCTATTTTATAATCTTTTAAAAAAGTAGCCCAATCGTATGAATATATATGGATAGAATCTTCACTGATATTTGGGTCAAGCTTTTCTGTTAATCCAGCAAATTTAGCAATGTTATTATCACTGAAACCTAAGGCTAGCTTTATGGGTCTCTTAGGAAGGATTACATCTCCTATAAAACTATCATCATATTCAGTCATCTCTATTGAGTATTCTACCTGCCCATCATCAACATAAGCCCAAGCACCAGAAGTAGATACCATAGCTCTTAGATAGTAGGCACCAGAAGGCACTGACATATTAGTTTCTAATCTTGACCAAGTTCCAGAGATTAACTCTGTTTGGTAAGAAGAGCCTCTTAGGTAGCCAGTTGAAATATCATTTATTCCACTATTGCTTTGGTCAAAGGCGTAAAGGTTAATGTTAGCATTTCCACTACCATTGAGATAAAAAGATTCAGACCAAATTTGAGGGATGTCAATTTGATTACCTTCATTTATTTCGATTACATTAGAAAAAGCGTAGACAGCATCAGCATTAGGATTGTCAATTAGGAGAGACCTTATCGGAGTTCTTGATACAAACTCAGTAACACTGACAGCCGCAGCTCCAGTTATTTCTTCGTTCCAATTATCTTTGTCTAATTCAAAGCTGGGATTTTTTAGTTTATTTTTATTTACTCTTGGTGTGAACCTGTTGGTAGTATTGTCTAATTCACAATCAAAATCTGAAATAGAATATTGGTAATTATCACCGATTAGTTCTGAGTAGCCCTCTAGCATCATAACAAATTCTGATTCATCTACGTAAACCTTAGCATTAACGTCTGTTATGATCTCTGTTATTAAGTCTTCTTCTTGATATTCTAGCCTGGTTAGGATTGAACCTCCGTCTAGTAATGATTGGTCTAGTCTGAACCAGTCACCAGAGGTTAAAATATTATTCCAGGAAACTTCTAATTGTTGAGTGGGTTGTCTTAGTTCGTTATTCATTAGTCCTAGGAAACCGTCAGGTACTGCTGGGGAAGGTGAGGCTGAAGGAGATGGGGAAACTGAGGCACTTGGCGATAATGAAGCACTAGGAGAAAGAGAAGGCGAATCTGAAGAACTTGGGGATTGAGATGGAGATTCGGATGGAGATTCAGATGAACTTGGAGAAAGAGATGGAGACTCAGATGAACTTGGGGATTGAGATGGAGATTCGGATGGAGATTCAGATGAACTTGGAGAAAGAGAAGGCGAATCTGAAGAACTTGGGGATTGAGATGGAGATTCGGATGGAGATTCAGATGAACTTGGAGAAAGAGAAGGCGAATCTGAAGAACTTGGGGATTGAGATGGAGATTCGGATGGAGATTCAGATGAACTTGGAGAAAGAGAAGGCGAATCTGAAGAACTTGGGGATTGAGATGGAGATTCGGATGGAGATTCAGATGAACTTGGAGAAAGAGAAGGCGAATCTGAAGAACTTGGAGAAAGAGAAGGCGAATCTGAAGAACTTGGGGATTGAGATGGAGATTCGGATGGAGATTCTGACGAAGAATCAGACGGGGATTTAGAGCTACTGGGAGATTGAGATGGAGATTCAGACGGAGATTCTGACGAGCTAGACTCTGTGTAATAAACAGTAATACGGATGTGGTCAACTTGTGAGATAGCGTCAGATGTTGTTAGGTTAGCACTTAAAACAACTCCGAAATCACTAGAATTTATATCAGATGCACTCCAAGCAGTAGAAAATAAAGATGTTGGACCACCATAAGTTTTGTAAGTATCAGAGCCTGGCCAAAAATTAGATGTATCCGCAACATTGTCTCCAACGACAGAACCTCCTTTAACCAAAGACACTACATTGTCTTTTGTTTCTCTTATTATATCTCTTCTCTCTATTTCAATTTTTATTCCGTCTATATTAGTACCTGCTGCAATGGCAAATCCAAAATTAGTAGCTTTTAAATAATTGCTATTTGCTGGAGGAGATGGCGTAATTGTATAGGCATAACTATTATCACTAACTTTAACATTATTAGGATTATTCCAAGCGACAGTACCGATCGCTGTGTCATTTGCCATTGTTCCTGGACTGGTTGCACTTGTATTTGCCATTATAGTTGTATTAAGCTTATTTCAACATTAGATAATAAATCAGTCCCTGGCAAAATATTTCTCTCCCCTAAATTAATATGAACTTGTTCTCCAGAAACAGAAAATCCTTCTGCTAAAATTGTGAATAAAGCATAAGGTTGCTCAGTCTGAAGTCCGATTGTCATTAACGATTCATATTTAGATAATAATAAACTAAAATCATTAGCTGTCATTGTATCATAACTAAACTTCCAGGTTTTTTTCAAACCCTTGATGTATCTCCTTTTAGCACCAGTCATTGTAGTATTAAATCCTCCAATAACCTCTTCTGATTCAGAGTAGCTTGACGGTGATTCTAATTCTAACGCATCTAATTTAGCCCATGTCATATTTTTTTATTAAGATCTATTTGCATTTTCTGTCATAAGTACTTCTATTTGTCTGACAAATTCTCGTTGTTCTCCTCTAGAAGCTATCATGTTTCCAGCGACATTTATATTAACAGTAGCTCCGCCTGCTCCAGCCAGTTGAGATTTTCCTGAAAGGATGTTAAATAAAGTTCCTTGTTGAGATTTGTTGAGGACCATTTCTCCAGGGGAGAGCATTGCGGGGATTGTGTCGTTGCCTTTGGGGGCGAAGCCTTGGGCTGCGTATATTACCCCTCCCATTGCTGCTCTTTTCTGATTTGGAAAATCACCTTGTTTAAAAGCATCAAAACTTCTGCTGAAATTCCCCTTACTAGAAGCCCCACCCTCTTTAGCTAATTGCTTTAGAGCTTCCCATGCAGTATACGCTTTGTCAGCTATTTTGCCGAGCCAACCATTTTCTCCAGCCAGTTCTTCCGCCCATGCCATAAATCCAGCTGGTAAAGCACTCCATCCTGTATATTGATCAATTAAAGCTTCGTTTTCAAGGCGGACTCTTTCAGTTTCTGACCAAATCAATAGCAGTTTATCTCGGACCTCTTTGTCTGGTATTGTCTTCATTTTCTCAAAAAGTTTTTCGTTAGAACCCTTCAACAATCTTTGTGCTTCGCTTAATTCTTCTACAGATTTCTGTAATTCTCCATACGCTATTATAGCTTTTGTTGTTATATAAGCAGCTACTATTACCATAGCACCTAGAACATTCACTCCCATAGCCCCAGCTAACCCCGTTGAAGCACTTGTACCTGCTGCTGCGGCTGTAGCTCCCAATGAATTCGTCAGTGGAGTCAATTTTAAAAGCAATCCAGCAATACCAAGAGTAACGCTCCCTACGCCTGACAATAAAAATCCTAGACCTGTAGTTGCCAATCCAAAAAATGCCAATACTGGTCCTGCGATTGCTACTAATGCAGCAAGCTTGACTACCCATTCTTTTGTCTCTGGAGAAAGAGCGTTAAATTTTTCTAATAACCCAGTTAAAAACTCCATTAATTTTATCTTATATGGCAATAATTCTTTTCCAAGAATATTAGCTTGATTACGATATATCTGGTTCATTATCTCAAATTTATGAGGAGAAGAATCCATTACTGTCGCTAACTGTTCATTCCAAATTTTTAGGTTTTTTATGGGGTCTTCCGCATTTTCTATTACTCCATTTAAATCTCCTATCTTAGAAACTAGAATGCTGAACCTATCTGCTTGTCTAATCCCAGTTAAGTCTTTCATGGCTGTATTCCAATCGGCTATTTTAACTTTATTACCAGATGAAAAAACTTCCTTCTGTTTCTTATTTAGTAATCTAAGTTTATCTGAAAAAGTGGCTGTTCTAAATGCGTTTCCACTAACATTGATACCGAATTTAGCCATGCCATCAACTGCATCTGGGACAGCATCCCCTATCCTAGCTAAAACTGTTTTGAAAGCCATACCAGCAGTTGATCCTTTTATATTGCTTTGTGCTAATAAAGACGTTAGTGCCGCCGCTTCTGTCACTCCTACTCCATATTGTTTAAAAATTGCTCCAGACCTCTCCATTACATCAAGAATCCCCTGCTCTGACGTAGTAGTCGAATCAGCTACAACGTTAATCGCAGCTAACGCATCAGTTGTCTCTTTTCCACTCAAACCAAATCCGAACATAATTGCTTTCACTCCATCGAAGGCACCCATCAAGTCTGTATCAAATAAAATACTAGTTTCTAAGGCTTGCTCTGTTAATGATTTCAACATATCTTCTGATTCTATTCCTGCTTTATTGAATTCACCCATAACCTCAGCAACGTCTTCTACATTGATACCGAATTTTTCAGAGAGTTCAGTCCCTGCTTCTTGCAAATGAGCCATTTGCTCTTCCGTACCTGAGAAAACCTTATCGAATCTAGTCCAGGCTGTTTCTACGCTTAAAGCTGTTTTAATTGCACTATTAGCAAAAAATAGAAGAGGCAAAGTAACCATCCCTGTCATCCTTTGACCCAAAACATTTATCCTGGAACCAGTTGATTCCATTACTTTACCGATATTATTAATTTTATTACCAGTAGTTTTAACAGTACTATCAAGATTTTTAATAGCTGTATTGGCTGAGTTTATCTTATCAACCCCCGATGATAAAATTCTAAGTTGTATTGTTAAGTCATCAGTCATCTTATTTTTTCTTATTTTTCTTAGCTTGCTCTTCTGCTTCTATCGCACTAATTATAGAGAAAGTCTTACAAACGTGATGAGATTGATCATACCAACCTCCTGCATCTGGCAAACAATGAAATTCTTTACATTTTGAATACAAAGAGAGCTCGGGTGGAGGATTAATCACGCTGTGTCCTCTAGCCCAAGCTCTTGCTTTGGTAATTAATCCTATTTCATCTTTTAGTTCTTTTTTTTTGAACCAATACCATTAAATTCTCGGATAGCAATGCTCAATTCCTTGGCCATATCACCGTCCATTGATTGGTACAATCCTTTCCATTCTTCTAAATTATAAACTGTTTTAATTTCCTCTTCGCTGACTCTAATGTTGTAACCGCAAACAGCTAATTCTACTAAAGCTTGGCGTTCTGTACCTACTTTACTTTCCACTTCAGCTTTTTGAGACTGGGAGTCCATTATTACCTTGCCCCCCATTGAGTCTTCAAATTTAACCAAATCTCCTTCAGTCAATTTCTTGAATTCTATCCATTGATCTTTTTTTGAACCAAGAAAAAACTTTTTCTTCTTGTTTACTCCAAAGTAAATTTCACTCATAACATATATTTTAATTTTTAATAAGCAGTTTTGCTATTCCAGATATGTACTTCGATTAGGTTGTAACCAGTAGCCTTAGTAGCTTTCAATTCTAGAGGGATAACAACTAGGTCATCTCCTGAGGCTGGAGTTGGTGCAGACATAAATACACAGTTCTTGATTTGAACTAGAATTTTGTATGGCAAGCTAGAAGTACTGATATTGGTTGGACTAGATAACTCAATATCTACGCTTTCAGCGTGGACATCGAAACCAGCTTCACTGGCACTAGAACTTCCATAAAATGCTTTCTTGTATAAATCTGAACTAGTATCGAGTACTAAATCCATCTTAACATCAAGCTCTCTTCTCTTCTCTGTGATATCTCCTAAGAATCTTGAGCCTACTCTAAAGTCATCGCTTTCTAAATTGTTTTTAAATTCAACTGAACAGCTCTTAGCTGATGTCGCTACTCCTCCAATATTTATAGTAGTTTTAGTCGCAACTAGTAAAGGTGATGATTCAAAACTAGGAGAAACAGCGGAACCTTCTTCGTCTTGAATTCCTACTATATCAAACTTAGCACTACAAAACTCAGAAGAATTAATATCTAGAGTAAATCCGTCAACCTTACAATCTTTATAATCAAATACTTGGACATCATCTGCGATAGCTTTCTTAACTGATAACCAAGGTAAGCTTCCTGATGTGATTGGAGTAAAGTTGTGAAGATATGCACCACCACTCAATAATCCAGAATTAGTTTTAGTACCTAAAGCACCCCAGAAAAGCAATCCAATCGCTTCTGGTCTAACGTAACTATCCATTGAACCACTAATCTTATAGGTTCCTTGGTGAATTGAATCGATATCACTGATTGATCCAATTTCTGGGTCTGGGATAAGTTTGTCTCCTTCAGGATTCAAATCTACTGACATTACTTTCATAAAATCAGTTGGCTCTTTGAATGTTCCCTGGACATCTTGTCGAGCTAGCCCTACGTACCCCGTTTCAGCTGTGTAAGTCATTTTGTTTGTAATTAAATATTTAAATTAGTTTTTATTCTTAAATTTATCATACAAAGATGAATTAATCCGACTTTCTTCTTAGCTTGTCCAGCGATAAAATCAAAATCTTCAATATTATATGAAATAACTGTCTCGTCTACGCCATCCTCATTTGAGTTTAAACCTAGTAAACTTCCAGTATCCTTAGCAAAATACTTAGTAATTCTTCTTACGAAGGTGTCTAACTC